>Ga0137409_10004883_pt1 | contig 14016 bp, 9 predicted proteins | sample CZODoug1_16funga_FD_122059 | JGI IMG/M metagenome (GOLD analysis project Ga0137409, IMG submission 122059) | Vadose zone soil fungal communities from Angelo Coast Range Reserve, California, USA - CZODoug1_16fungal (Hybrid Assembly) | ecosystem: Environmental > Terrestrial > Soil > Vadose zone... | reverse complement strand
CAGTTCTGTCGCTCCCAGTCGAAGCAGCGCCGGCAATCCGGATCGCCCGCGCCCAGCGTGCCAATCTCGTCGCCGTAGTAGATGCACGGCACGCCGGGGTACGTGAACAGAAGCGTGACGGCAATTTTCATCCGCGCCGCATCGCCTTGCAGCAGCGTCAACAGGCGCGGCGTGTCGTGGCTGTCGAGAAGATTGAGCTGCGCGAGCTGATTGTCATATGGAATCACGCTGCGCGCGCGTGTAAGCCAGCGTTCGAATTGCGCCGTGCTGATCGCGATTGGCTGATCGATCGCGTCGACGCCGGCAAGCCACGCGCGCAACGGCTGCGCGAAGCCGTAGTAGTTCATTGCGCCGTCTTCCTGGTCGCCTTGCAACCAGCGAGTGGCTTCGGCGAAGTGCTCGCCCAGGACATACGCCTGCGTATTCTCCTCCCGGATCACGCGCCGGAATTCGCGCACGTAGTGCGCGTTGTTGCGCGCGCCCGTGCCTTCGCCCAGCATGTGAATCACGTCCAGCCGCCAGCCATCGATCGCAAACGGCGGCCGCAACCAGTGCCGCAGCACCGCGTCGCTGCCTTCGTAAATGGCGTCGCGCACGCCGGGCGCGGCGAAGTCGAGCACCGGCAACGAGGCCGCGCCTTTCCAGCCCCAAGCTTGTCCCGCCGCATCGAACACGTACCAGGAGCGATACGGCGAATCCGGCGATTGATACGCGCCGAGTGTCGCGTGCGTGCCCCAGCGGTTGAACCACGGATGATTGGTTCCGGTGTGGTTGACCACCGCGTCAAGCAGCAGGCGCATGCCGCGCTTGCTCGTCTGTTCGCGCAGTGTGATCAACGCCGCATCGCCGCCCAGATGCTGATCGACATGCCCGAAATCTTCCGAGTCGTATTTGTGATTGCTGCCGGCCGTGAATACGGGCGTGAGATAGATTGCGGTCACGCCCAATTCGTTCTGCAGGTAGTCAAGTCGGCTCGACACGCCCGGCAGATCGCCGCCATAAAATGTGTTGGCCGCATGTTTGGGATCGAGCGGCTCGCCCCATTGTTTTTGCACCACCGGCCGCGGCGTTGCGCCGTAGACGATCTCGCCGCGCCGATCGGTGGCGGCGCCGCCGCGCGCGAAGCGATCGACAAAGACCTGATAGAAAATTTGCTCCGGCACCCACGCCGGCGGCGTGTGCACGCGATTGACGCGAAAGTGCACGTCTTCCGGCGGCACGTGCGCATGTTCGCCATCGGCGGCGAGCCAGCGCTGCACCTTGCCCGCGAGCACCTTGAAGACGTAGCGCGTGACATCGTTGCCGCCATCCCACGGCAGCAGAACGCGATAGCGCCACAGACCTACACGCACACATTCGCCCGCCATCGCAATTTGCTGATGCTCGTTGTCCGGCAGCGCGCGCACCTGCGCCAATGGCACCTCGTCACTGGCCACGAACAACGTCAGGTGCACGCCCTGGTCGCAGCGCTCAACCCAGGGCGGCACAGTGGGATGAAGCAACATGAAAATCGGTGTCAGACAGCGGTCTACTGAAGGACGATCGCTTGAAGGCGTGGCGTCGACCCGGCGAACAAAGCAGTTTTTGCGCCAAGCGCGATGCTGCCATGGTCCGATCCATCCTTCCACCCAGTCAATCGCCAACGATGACGTTGGAACGGACGCGGAGCATCATCCGGAAGTCGCGGCGCACGATGCTTTTTTCTGGGGTGACCGTTCGCGTTCGCGCGCCGATCTTCTGGGGCAAGATGGGTCGAGCGTGCGCGGACTCTGGAATTGCAGCGAACGTGTCCCCATCTCGGGAAATCGTTGACCAGCCTGAAGGGGCACCACCATGAGCAGGACCCACAGTTCAATCGTATCGTCATCGGCGTCGACGCAAGCCGCGAACCCCGCCGCCGGCCACCGTGCCGCGACGGAACGATCGCGCGAAGTACACCGCCTCGTGACTGCGCACCGGCAGAAGGAGGGCGGAGGCTTTGTCGTACGAAGGCCGTTTCCCACGGCGGAGTTCGACCATGTAGATCCGTTCCTGTTGCTCGATGAAATGGGTCCCGTCACTTATGGACCGGGCGAGGCGGTTGGCGCGCCGGATCACCCGCATCGCGGCTTTGAGACGGTGACTTACATGCTCGACGGTGAATTCGAACACGAGGACAACGCCGGCAATCGCGGTTCAATCCGCCCCGGCGACGTGCAATGGATGACGGCTGGCGATGGCGTGATCCATTCCGAGATGCCGGCGCGCTGGGTGCGCGAGCGCGGCGCGCGGGTGCACGGCTTCCAGATCTGGGTCAACCTGCCGGCAAAGTTCAAGCGCGTTCCGCCGCGCTATCAGGACGTGCGGGCCGAGGCGATGCCGACCTGGCGCAGCGATGACGGGCGGGCCACGGTCAAGGTCATTGCCGGTCGCGCGAAAGGCGTCGAGGGCGCGGCGCAGACCCGCATCCCGATCACGATGCTCGATGTCGCGCTGGCGCGCGACGCGGTGGTGACGCTGGAAGTGCCGGGCGGCCAGAATGCGCTCGCCTACGTTTTCGGTGGCGCAGTGGCGGTGGGCGAGGGTGCTCGCGCCGCGCGCGACGGCGACATGGCGCTGCTCACCGACGGCGAGGACGTGACGCTGCGCGCGACTGAGGATGGCACGCGCGTCTTATTGCTCGCGGGCACGCCACTGCACGAACCGGTGGCGCGTTATGGTCCGTTCGTGATGAACACGCGCGAGGAGATCTTCGAAGCGATGGGCGACTATCAGTCCGGCCGTTTCGGTCAGATCGCGCGCGCGTAAGCAACTGCGAAAGGGGCTCCGCAGCGAATCAAGAATGCCGCATGCAAGATCAGCGCGCGGCGTTTTTGTTTTTCGCGGGCCAAGATGCGTCGGCCGCTGCGACTTATGTCTTAACTCGAGGCTTCTTTGCCCGGCGTGGTGGCTTCAGCGCCTCCGCGTTGCCAGATACAGGACACCGGCGGCAAATTCGGGATAAGCGTTGGCGGCGATCGCCGCATACGTGATACCCGCGATCCGCGTCGGATCGGGCCGCACGACGCGGGCCACCGTACGCCGGCCGAAGACAAACTCATAGGGGCGCTTGCGCGACTGCTTGGACGCGTTGATCGCGACATTGCCGCGCGCGAACGACAGGCCATCGAACGACGAATGCAGCCAGCTGCGCTGGCGAAAGATCTCGGCGATTGCCCTGCCGTTTTCCTGCAGGACGATCGAATCGCTTGTGGTCCCGCCGACCCTGCCGCGCCAGAGGGCGCCGGCCCCCGGAGTCGCCTGATCGAACACTCGGAAGTCGCGGCCGATGATTTCGACGCGCGGTGGCTCATACGGATAAAACGAAACGCGGCCGACGCGCTTGCCGGTTTCATCGCGAACCTCGCGCGTGGCCTGCGGGCCGGCGCTGGCCTGATGCAGTCGGTACATGCGCAGGCGCGCGCGATCGAGGCCGGCGAATGAGCGCAGATCCCAGCCGATTGAAACCGGCTTGAACGTGTGCGCGGCAACGCGGCGGGTCCGCCAGGCGAGCATCGATAGCGGCGTGACGACGAACATTCCGAACGCGACCACCGCTGAGTAGTAGGAAAAAGGTCCGAGCAAAGCATCCATCAGGAATTCCATGCACCAATCGGCGTGTGAACTTGTCGAGGAATCATCTTGTTTAGCCGGCGCGGCCGACCCACTGCGGTACGCGTACCCGCTTACCCCAGTATCGAGTGAGCGGCCGGCGGGATGCATCCCAAGGCTGCGGGTCTTAGCCAAAGGCAGGCTCAGTCGTCCGGATTCGCTTGATCACGTGTTCAGCTGGTGCCTGTGGGCACGGTGCGGTGGGTCTTTTGTCGGGCGGCGGGCGGGCCGCGCGTGGCACAGGAGCGGGGCGAGGGTTTGACGCGCATCTCGCGGTCACGCCGACGCTGCGCCAGCACGCCGGCGAGCTGGTTTGTTGCGCGCCGGACTTGTTCGCGCCGGCGGCTTGCGCCGTCCCGCAATGGTGGGCTGCCTGGCGTGGCCGTAGCGCGGAACGTTCTTCAGGCCATCGAGAAAGAAGTCGACCAAGTGCGGCGCATCGCGCGCGCAATCGATTTCCGCCGGCGCCTCAAGTAAATCGCGGATCAGACCGCCGACATAGGCATACAGACCGCGCGCGGCAAGGCGCGGCGATACATGCGCCGGCAGCTGGCCCTGGCGCACGGCGAGCCGCATGGCGCGCTCGATCTGCGCATAACAATCCAGCCGCGAGGCGTATTGGCGCCGCTGCACGGGCGCCAGTTCAGCCGTGTATTCGCAGCGCAGGAAAACGACCTCGAACACATCGCGCGCGCGCCGATCCTTCGCAAATTGCGTCAGCGCCCGGATCGTCGCCTGACGCAACGCGCCCAGCGGATCGTCGCTCGCCGCTGCGCACATCTCCTGCAGATTGCGCTCATGCGGCATCTCGGCGCGCGCTACCATCGCCTGGAACAGATCCGACTTGTCTTTGAAGTGCCAATACACGGCGCCGCGGGTGACGCCGGCAGCATCCGCAACTTCGGCCAGCGAGGTGTGGCCGACGCCGTGCCGGCGAAACAGACGCTCGGCCGCGTCGAGCAGTCGCTCGCGCGTGACGGCGGCGTCTTGCTTGGTGCGGCGGGCCATGAAGTTCCGGAATTTCGTGCGCCGGCCGAAGGCAGCTGGCGCGCGTGCAATCTCTCTGTTTGATGTCACTGATGTCACGCTGCGGTGGCGAGCGCGAACAGTCGTTGCGCGCCACTGTCGGCGTGCCGCAACAGTGCTATTTTACAAACATTCATGGATGTATGTAAACTGCCGTCGCTTGGGCCGCGAGACTCGGGTTGGTTTTTCTGACACGGCGGCTTCGTTGCGCCGGCCGTTTACGGCGAGCGTCGCATATCGTTGACCCATGCCGCACAAGCGGTACCGGTTGTGCGCGACGTGTGACTTGAACGCACCGGACAAGCGCACAGTTGCGGCGCGGTCAGAAACGAGATCGAGAGATTGGAGCGTGGCGTTGTTCTTGCTTGCCCATGGCAGTGGTCATTCGCAACGCATCGGAAAAAGAGCGACCAACGGCAGGTGCCTTCTTGCGCTCGGCGGCACCGGCGTCTAGCCCGGCGCGCACGAGCGAATCCGCAGGCGTCGATGTACACACTTAGATCCGACTGACATGGGTATTCAAGGCCGGCGCGACCTCGCCCGCGCAGCGTGAACCGAGATTGTTTTTCACTGGACGCGACTCATGACGCAAAAAAAATCTGAATCCCATCGGGCCAGCCCGCGGTCTGATCGGCGCCCTTGGCGCAACGGTGTGCGCGCGGGTGCAGTTTTGATCGCACTGAATTTCTTGCTGCTTGTGGCCTCGTGCGGCCAGGGCGGCCAGCACGGATTCGGTGGCTTTCCGCCGGCGCCGGTGACGTTGTCGGAGGTCAAGCCGGTCACCGTTCCGGTGCGCTTCGAGTACGTGGGTCAGACCGCCGGCTCCAAAGAGGCGGAGGTCCGCGCTCGCGTCAATGGCATTCTCGAGCGCCGCACGTATCTGGAAGGCGGCGTGGTGACGGCGGGGCAGACCTTGTTTGTCATCGACCCCAAGCCGTACGCCGTGCAGGCCGACCAGGCGGAGGCAGAAGTCGCTCGGGCGCAATCGCAACTGTCGCAAGCACGCCGCAACCTGGAGCGCCTGAAGGCCCTGATCGGCGACAACGCGATTAGCAAGCGTGAATATGACGACGCTGCGTCAGCTGAAGAAGAGGCGACCGCCGGATTCAAACTCGCGCAGGCCAAACTGGCCGAGGCGAAACTCAATCTGTCTTACACCACGGTGACGTCGCCCGTCACCGGGTTTGCCAGCCGTGCCATGAAGTCCGAGGGCAGTCTGGTTGCGCCGGGCCAGGACAGTCTGCTCACGACCGTGTCGCAGGTCGATCCACTGTATGTCGATTTCAGCGTCTCGGAAAACGATCGGCTGCACACAAGTCGTCTCTTAGCGGAAGGCAAGTTGGTCGCTCCCGATGCGAAGAAGGGCGGCGGCTTCGCCGTCTCGCTGCGCCTGGCCGACGGCAGTGTTGTCCCGCGCAAAGGCAAGTTGGCATTCATCGATGCACGCATCAACGCGAACACCGGTTCGTACGACGCACGCGCCACGTTTGCCAATGCCGACGCCGCCCTGCATCCGGGCCAGTTCGTTCGGGTTGTGCTGGAAGGAGTGACACGACCTAATTCAATCGTTGTGCCGCAACGTGCGGTCATGGACGGGCCGCAGGGCAAGTTCGTCTATGTCGCCGGCAAATCGCCGGATGCGAAAGATGTCGCCCTACCGCGTCCAGTCACGGTCGGCGATTGGGTCGAGTTGGACGGCAGCAATCAGTGGATTGTCGAGTCTGGTCTGCAGCCGGGCGATCGAGTCATCGTCGAGGGCATGGCGAAGATCTTTCCGATTCCGGGTGGCGCTCCGATCATGATGGGCCCGCCGCCAGGGGCCGCCGCCGCGGCGCCAGGCGCGGACGCCAGCAAGGGCGACGTCAAGCGGGAGATGAAGGGTGAGGTCAAGGTAGAAACCAAGGCCGTGTCGGACAGCAAGAAGATTCAGTAGTCCGGACTCTGTCGAACTGCGTCTGCCGCGCAACCTGCGTCGCCGCCGAGTCCTCCCCTTGGGCAGTAGGACTTCAGCCGATCGCATCCCCGGTATCGCACTCGGTCGCCGAATGAGAGCGGTGATGGACCCGTGCTGATGTTGCGGGTGTGCTTAGCCGCACCGGGACGAACAACAAGAGGAATTGCCGATGTTTTCTCGCTTTTTTATCGATCGCCCGATCTTTGCCGCGGTGTTGTCGATCTTCGTCGTGCTGGCGGGTTTGGCAGCGATGCGCAATCTGCCGATCGCGCAATATCCCGAGATCGCGCCGCCGGTAGTGACGGTGCAGGCGTTCTACCCGGGCGCCTCGGCCGCCGTGCTCGAGCAGACCGTTGCCGCGCCGCTGGAGAACGCGATCAACGGTGTCGAGAACATGTTGTACATGAGCTCGAACTCCACCTCCAACGGCGCGGTGCAGATCGAGGTCACCTTCGAAATCGGCACCAATGTCGACCAGGCGGCGGTCAACGTCAACAATCGCGTCAAGCAGGCCGACTCGCGGCTGCCGCTCGAAGTGCGGCGCCAGGGCGTGACGGTGGAAAAGGGATCGCAGTCGTTCCTACAGGTAATTGCGTTCTATTCGCCCGACGGCCGCTTCAGCGATCTGGACACGTCCAACTACGTGACGCTGAACGTGCTCGATCAACTCAAGCGCATCCCGGGCACGACCAACGTCCAGATCTTCGGCGCCAAGGATTACGCGATGCGGATCTGGGTGCGCCCGGATCGGCTCGCGCAGTTGCACCTGAGCACCGACGACCTAGTGCGCGCGATCAACGAGCAGAACGCGCAATTTGCGGCCGGCAAGGTCGGCCAGCCGCCGTATTCGCCGGTCGGTGCCCAGGAACTCGTCTACACGATCACCACGCAGGGGCGGCTGGCCGATGTGCGCGAGTTCGAAAACATCATCGTGCGCGCCAGCGCTGGCGGCGCTTCGGTGCGGCTGCGCGATGTGGCGCGGGTCGAACTGGGCAGCAAGGACTATGAGTTCAACGGCACCTACAACGGCCGCAGCGCAACGCTGGTCGGTATCTTCCTGCAGCCGGGTGCCAATGCCCTGGACACGGCGGCCCGGGTCAAGGGCACGGTCAGGGATCTGTCGGCCCGTTTCCCGCAGGGGCTGTCGTATTCGATCGCGTACGACACGACGCGCTTCGTCGAGGTGTCGATCCGCGAGGTGATCAAGACCCTGGCCGAGGCGATGGTGCTGGTGATTGCGGTCGTGTTCCTGTTCCTGCAGAACTGGCGCGCGACGCTGATCCCGATCGTCGCCGTGCCGGTGTCGCTGATCGGCACTTTCGCCGGTCTTTATTTACTCGGCTATTCGATCAACACGCTGACGTTGTTCGGAATGGTGTTGTCGATCGGCATCGTCGTCGACGATGCGATCGTCGTGCTGGAAAACGTCGAGCGCATCTTGCGCGAAGAGGGGCTGCCGGCGCGCCAGGCGGCGATGGAGGCGATGCGCGAGGTGAGCGGGCCGGTGGTGGCGATCGTGCTCGTTCTGGTGGCGGTGTTCGTGCCGATCGCGTTTTTGGGTGGGCTCACCGGCGAGTTGTACCGGCAGTTTGCGATCACGATTTCGATCTCGGTGGTGATCTCGGGCATCGTCGCGCTGACGCTGACGCCCAGCCTGTGCGTGCTCATCTTGCGCAACGAACACAAGGCGTTGTGGGCGCCGTTCGTTGCCTTCAACAATTGGTTTCGGCGCGTCACCGGGCACTACGTGTCGGGTGTCACCTGGATGCTTCGGCGTGGCGCATTGGGCGCCGTTCTATTCGTCGGTATGGTGGTGATCGCCGCCGGCCTATGGCGCGCCACGCCCGGATCGCTCGTGCCCGATGAGGATCAGGGTTTCTATATTGCTGCGGTGATTCTCCCCGACGGTTCGTCGCTGCAGCGAACCGAAAGGTGGTCTATGAGGTCACGTCGATCCTGACCAAGGATCCAGTTAACCAGGACGTTGTCGCGTTTTCCGGGTTTGACTTTCTTGGCGGTGGCTTCCGCAACAACGCCGCAACCATCTTCGTCACGCAGAAACACTGGGATGAGCGCAAGGAAACGACGCCCGAGGTGATCGGCCACTTTTACATGCAGCTCGGTCACATTAAAGAGGCGCTGATCTTTGCCATTGCGCCGCCGCCGATCTTTGCGCTTGGCGTCTCGGGAGGCTACGAGTTTCATATCCAGAATCGCGGCGAGAACGACCCGAAGAAGATGGCCGAGGTCGTGGGCCAGATCCTCGGCCGACTCAACTCCGATCCGAAACACGTGCTGGGCGGAGCGCAAACGCTGTGGCGCTCGAACGTGCCGCAGCTGTATGTCGACGTCGATCGCGACAAGGCGAAGGCGCTCGGCGTACCGATCGACTCGGTTTACAACACATTGGCAGCCACGCTGGGCTCTTTTTATGTCAACGACTTCAACAAATACGGCCGCACCTGGCAGGTGTTGATGTCCGCTGAGCCGCAGTATCGCAATCGGCCCGACGACATCGGCGCTGTTTGGGTGCGCTCGGAACGCGGCGAGATGGTGCCGTTGTCGGCGCTCGCCAATGTGCACTACACGTCGGGCCCCGACTCGCTCAGTCGCTTCAACAACCTGCCGTCGGTCAAGATCTTCGGCTCGGGCGCGCCCGGCGTCAGCACCGGCCAAGCGCTCGCCCGCGTCGACGAGATAGCCAAAGAGACGCTGCCCATCGGTTTCAGCCACGATTGGAGCGGCGCTTCGTTTCAAGAGCGCAAGGGCAGCGGTACCGGTGGCCTCGCGATCGCGATGGCGGCCGTCATGGTGTTCTTGATTCTGTCGGCGCTGTACGAAAAATGGTCGCTGCCGCTGTCGGTCTTGCTGGCGCTGCCGTTCGGTACCTTCGGTGCGCTGGCGGCGGTCTGGATCGGCACCTACGTGAAGGGGTTTCTGGGCAGCCCGCCGCTGGCGAACGACGTGTACTTCCAGATCGGCTTGGTGACTCTGTTGGGACTGGCTGCGAAAAACGCAATCCTGATCGTCGAATTCGCGGTTTTGAAGATGCGCGAGGGCTATTCGGCGGCGGCCGCGGCGATCGAGGCGGCCCGCTTGCGTTTCCGTCCGATTTTGATGACGTCGCTCGCGTTCATCCTCGGTGTGTTGCCGCTGGTCGTGTCAACCGGCGCCGGCGCCGGTGCCCGGCACTCGGTAGGCACGGGTGTGATGGGTGGAATGATCGCGGCGACCTTCCTCGCGATCTTCTTCATTCCACTTTTCTTTAAGGTGATCACCGATCGCCGCTTGCGTGAAGAACGCTCGGCCGAGGAACTGCGCGCGGAGGTGGAAGAAGGCGAGAAGCGCAGCGCGCAGCTGCACGCGAGCGCGATCGCAGCGATGGAGGAAAAACGATGAAATCATTGCCAGCCCCGATCGGAGATTCGGTCGTGCATCGCGGAACCCTTGCTGTGACCGCGGCGCGGGGCGGTCGGTTGCCTCGCGTGCGTGCTGTGATTGCCCGCGTCGCTCTGTCGTCGGCTGCGCTGGCCGTTGCAGCTTGCACGATCATGGCACCGCCGCCGCCCGTCGTGGAGCTCCCGGCCGCTTCCGGTGCAACGGCAGCCGAGATCGACCGCTGGTGGCTGCTGTTCAACGATCCGCAATTGACGGCGCTGATCGAGCAGGCGCTCGCCGCCAATCTTGATCTGCAGAGCGCGCTGGCACGGATCGACGAGGCACGCGCCAATGTGCGCCTGGCGCGCGCGGAGTTCTATCCATCGCTTGACGCCAGCGTCAGTGCCGATCGCGGCAAGCGCAGCGCGGCAACGGTGTTGCCGCAAGGGCCACCGTACATCTCCAACACATTCGATTTCGGTCTGCAGGCAGCGTACGAAGTTGACCTATGGGGCCGCGTGCGCAGCGGCGTGCGTGCGTCGGACGCGAGCCTGCTCGCGGTTCGGCTCGATCTGCAGGCGCTGCGGCTGGTGTTGACCGCGCAGGTCGCCGACACTTATTTCACTCTGCGTTCGCTCGACGCTGAATTGGCCGTGACACAGGCCACGCTCGCCACGCGCGAAGAAAATGTTCGGTTGCAGACGAGCCGCGCCAAGGCCGGCGTCGTCAGTGAATACGATCTCGCACAGGCGCAGGCTGAGCGCGCCTCGGTCGCGGCCGCGGTGCCGGCGCTGCAGAAGTCGCTGGCGCAGACTGAATCGGCGCTGGCCGCACTGACCGGGCGTAGCGCCAGGGACGTGTTTGCCCCGGTGATCGGGCGCGGCGTCGAGCTGGAGCAGGCAGCGATGCCGCCCGTTGTACCTGCGGGCCTCGCGTCGGATCTGCTGATGCGCCGGCCCGATGTGCGGCGTGCGGAAGCACAACTCGCCAGCGCCGATGCGCGGATTGCCGAGGCTCGCGCGCAATATTTTCCGCGGCTGACACTGACCAGCTCTTTCGGCGGCGAGAGTACGGAACTGTCTGATCTGCTGAACGCGCCGGCACGGGTGTGGTCGTTGGTCGGCGGGCTGACGCAGCCGATCATCGGCGTCAATCGCATTTCGGCCGAGGTCGATGCCGCCAACGCGCGCCGTGCGCAAGCCGCGACGGCGTATGTGCAGTCAGTGCAGACGACACTGCGCGAAGTGCACGACGCGCTGGTGGCGCAGCAGACCGCGCAGACCGCATTGGTGGCGCAACAGGAGCGCCGTGCGCGGCTCGCCGATGCGCTGCGACTGGCCGAGTTGCGCTACAAGAACGGCTACTCGAGCTATCTCGAAGTGCTTGACGCACAACGCGGCCTGCTCGGCGCCGAGCGCGATCGAATCAGCGCACTGCGCGATCGGCAAACCGCTTTGGTCGACCTGTACAAAGCGCTCGGCGGCGGCTGGTCGCCGCAGGCGTTCGCCCAGAGCGAGTAGAGCGGGACTGCTGCGGGCTCGGCCACGCTTTTCCCTCTCGAGCGCTTGACCACCCCGGCTAAGGAGTTTGTTCGAGCGCAGCGCGCAGCGCTTCGATCCGCGCGCGATTGACGCCGAAGTCCTTGCGCCCGAGACGCGCGGCGGAGCGGACGTGGATCACGCCTTCGTCGGGTGATAACCAGAACTCGCAGTCATCGACAAACTTCAGTACGCGCGTCTGGAATTGCACGTACAAATAACTGGGCGACGACTGCATGATGCGTGCGCCCGGCATGACCAGCGCGTAAGCGCCAATCTTGGTCAACGCGTCGGCGCCGTCACCGCGAAACCGGATCGGCGCGATGCGCGCGTATTCCGCACCGGGTCCGGAGTACAAATCCGCTTGGCTGCTGACGCTGTTCGGCGTTGCCGAGGGCGGTTTGAGGCGGCCGTCTTTTACGCCGAGGTCGTCCGGCATCGTGCCCCTGAACAATCCCGCTTGACCCGCGATCAGCACCGCGAGCGGCAGAACAATGAAAACGATCACGACCACCGGCAGGAGAAACTTCATGCGTCCTCCCAGGGATGCAGACCACGGACCCGGTGCGCGTGCCGCCGCCGTTTCAAATCGGAAAACGCGGGCATCGGCAGGCGCCGCACCTCGCTCCAGCCGGCTGCCCTGCCCAGCAAATTTATACTCCACACCCGCACGCCGGTAGTTGCTGAAGCCGGTGAAACCCCGCCACGCGCACCTTGCGATGGATCTTCCTGTCCCCTCGCTACGCCTTGACGCCGGCGCGGATGCGCCAACAATTGCGCATACGTCGCTCGCGTATTGGCGCGGTGCGAGCGAGCGCGCCTTGGCGGCGCGCGCTGCCAACGTGTTGTGCGTGATCGTCGGGGCCGGCCATATCGCACGCGCAGACTCCGCGGCGATCCATTTGCCGCCGCCTGTCTCGGCCTGCGATGGACAAGAGGCAACGATTGAGGCCTGGCTCGCGGGCGGCCCGGTGCATCGTGCCGACGTTGGCCCGCTGCAGTTTGCGAGCGATGGCACCGTCGTGTTCGGCACGGTGACGCTGGACGATTCCGAATCACGATTGCGCGCCGCTGCTCGTCACGCCTATGACATCATCTTTCGCGCGCTGCGCGATACGCCATGCGGCGCGCCGCTGCGGTTCTGGAATTTCGTTCCGCGCATCAACGAAGAGGACGACGGCCTCGAGCGATATCGACACTTCAACATCGGCCGCCAGGAGGCGTTTCTCGCCGCCCGGCAATTGGCGTTTGCCGGCGCGCCGTCCGCGTGCGCCGTCGGTACGCGCGCTGCTGCGCTGACGATTCATTTTCTCGCCGCACGCGAGCGTCCGCTAGCGATCGAAAATCCGCGCCAGGTCAGCGCCTATCTTTACCCACGCGCCTATGGGCCGCGCAGTCCGACCTTTTCGCGCGCCGCGCTGGCGCCGCTCGCTGGACAGCCGATGCTTTTCATTTCCGGGACCGCGAGCATTGTCGGGCACGAATCACGGCATGCCGGTGACGCGGTGGCGCAAACGGTAGAGACGATGGCCAACATCGACGCGCTGATCGGACAGGCTAGTCACGTTCTGCGTGACGAGGTTCGCGGCCGCAATGTCGGCCGCCCGCTGCGTTCGGCGACGGCGGCGTCGGCTGCCAACGACGCTCTCGCCGCTGGCGGCGGATTCGCGCGCGACGCGCTCGACTTCACCATCTACGTGCGGCGTGCCGAGGACGAAGCGGCAGTTCGCGCGACCGTCACCGCCGCCCTTGGGGCCGACTCCCGCGCGGCGCGGCGCGCAATCTATTTACAGGCCGACATTTGCCGCCATGAACTGCTGGTCGAAATTGAAGCAGTCGGCATGCCACTCGCGAAGCAGACCGGCAATCATTGACTGCAGGTGAGCGACTGGACAGGCACGTGGTGTTTGTGGATGCTCGAACGAATAGAAAGATCATTCTCCTGCGTTCCGTGCGAAGGCGACATGAATCGCGCGCGAACGGGACTCGATAAAGCGCTACGCGCGGCATGAATTTCGACTACGACATTGCAGTCATTGGCGCCGGTCCGGCCGGGTCAACGGCCGCGGCGTTGCTCGCCGACAAGGGCTACCGGGTGCTGGTGCTGGAACGCGACCGGCATCCGCGCTTCCACATCGGCGAGTCGCTATTGCCGCTGAATCTGCCGTTGTTCGACAAGTTAGGCGTGGCCGATCGCATTGCCGCGTTGGGCTTGGTCAAGCGCGGCGCCGAGTTTCATTCGCAAGAGCACGGCCGCAGCCTGACCTTCCCGTTCGCTGAAGGATGGCCCGGCGCACCGGCCTATGCGTATCAGGTGCGGCGCTCGCAGTTCGACGAAATTCTGATCCGCCGCGCGGCTCGTGTGGGTGTGCAGGTCATCGAAGGATGCCGCGTGCGGGATGTGGAGTTTCTACCTAGTGGGGAGCGCGATGGCATACGTGCCCGGGTTTACGCGGAACACGATGACGGCCGCACTAAGTCCTGGCAGGC
>Ga0137409_10004882_pt1 | contig 14016 bp, 15 predicted proteins | sample CZODoug1_16funga_FD_122059 | JGI IMG/M metagenome (GOLD analysis project Ga0137409, IMG submission 122059) | Vadose zone soil fungal communities from Angelo Coast Range Reserve, California, USA - CZODoug1_16fungal (Hybrid Assembly) | ecosystem: Environmental > Terrestrial > Soil > Vadose zone... | reverse complement strand
CGGCGTGCCGGCGCAAGCCCGTCCGACCCGAGGAGCCTTCGATTTCCGCCTGGGACGCGCCAATGTCGCGGTCGAGTTCTGCTCGGAAGCGGCCCGTGTGGATCTCAACGAAGCTCCGAAGGAGCTCCTTTCAGGTTTGTTCATCGCACTTGGCGCGCAGCCAGACGCGGCGCGTCAATATGCGGATCGGGTCGTGAGCTGGCGCACCACGCCCAAGACCGGTGCACGAGACGAAGAGGCCTCGCTCTACCGCGCGGCGGGCGCCACCTACTTTCCGCGCGGCGCGCCCTTCGAGCACGTCGGCGAGCTCGGGCTGGTTATGGGATTGCCGCCGGGGCTGGTCGAGCGCGCCTTGCCGCACGTCACCGTTTTCAGCGGGCTGGATCGGATCAATGCACGCGATGCCGCACCGGAGGTGCTCGCGGCCATCCCGGGAATGACACCTGATGCGTTCACGGGCGCAGGACGCGCAGCGTCAGCGGCAACGCGGCCGGGCGCTCAGGCATTTGTGACGGCCGAAGGCAGCCCCGCCACCCGCGTCGCCGCCCGCATCAGCTTCGACAATGGACGGCGGATCGCTTCCGAAGCGGTCATCCTCCCCGGCGACGGCAACGAGCCGTTCCGCGTCTTGTCGTGGCGAGCCGACATCGACCTGCCGCCAACCCTTGGATTACGAACGGGACCGCAGCGATGACTCTTCGTGCCATTGCCAATCTATTCATGAGCTGGATTGACGTTGTGGCGGGTGTGCTGCTTGCGATCGGCGCGCGGTTCCGATCATCGCGCTGCGTGCGCCTGGTGGAGGTCGACGGTGACGTCTTTCATGTCGAGATCACTGGCGGGCCAAGATCGGCGCGGATCGCTGAACAGCAGGTCCACATCGTCCCGGGCGCGGCTGGCGCCGCGCTCTCTCCGCCACTCTCTCCGGTGCTGGCAGCAGCGCTGCGAGGCAGCGAGCTGGAGCTGGCGCTGAAGCCGGATCGCTTTCTGTTTCGACCGCTCGAGCTGCCCAGCCGCGCCGCCGAGTTTCTGCAAGGCATCGTCCATGCCCAGATCGATCGGCTGACGCCCTGGAACGCCAGCGATGCGGCGTTCGGCTGGACACGACCGAGCGAAATCGGGAAAGACCGCATTGTGGTGACGGTCGCCGCCACCACGCGAGCGCTGATGCACTCTTACATGCCGGCGCTCACAGCTTTCGCGCCGCGATCGCTCACGGTCACAACCGCGCCGCAGGGAGCCGGCACCGAGCCGATCAGAGTTTTCGAGCACAGGCTCCGCGGCGAGACCGGGCTCAAGCTCGCTCGCGGCGCGCTTGCCGCTGCCTTCTCGTTGATGGTCCTCGCAGCCGGCCTTTCGGTGACGGGCTCTCAGCTTGTGCTCGACTCGCTCGATACGCAGCAGCAGGAGCTCTCGCAACGAATCGCGCACTACCGCGCATCGTTCCTTGGCACGACAGCCGGCGCGCCGTCGCAACAGCAGGCGCTCGAACGCCGCAAGCACGACACCGCGGCCAGCGTGCTCGCCATCGAGGCGCTCTCGCAAGCTCTGCCCGACCATACCTACGTGGTCGAGCTGCGCATCGACGGAGATAAGCTGCAGGTCATTGGGGTGACGCGCGACGCACCGGCCCTCATCGAGCTGATCGAGCGGTCGCCTCACTTCACACGCGCGACCTTCTTCGCGCCGACCACACGCTCGGCCGAGGACGCGGGCGAGCGGTTCCATATCGAGACCCGTATCAAGCCGGTATTTGAGCCACGCACATGACCGCAACCGATTTGATCAGACACCACCTCACACGCTCGCCGTTGATCGCGGTGACGGTCTATCTCGGACTCATGACGGCGTTTGCCACGGCGACGTGGGGAGCCATTGCGGACGTGCTCGAGCGTCGCGCCGAGGTCACTGCCGCTCGCGACACACTGGCGCAGATGGAAGGGCGCAAGCCAGCGCCCGTCCATGCACCGGACAATGGCGCGATCGCTCCCCCGGGCTCCGCGTTCCTGGAAGGACCGACGGTGACAGTGGCTGGCGCCGCGCTTTTGCAACGCATTGCCGTTGCCGTCACGAAGGTCGGCGGCAGCATCCTGTCGTCGCAAGTCGAGCTGCAGGGACCCCAATCAAAGGTCGGCTTCATCGGTGTGATCGCCAGCTGCGAGCTCGATCAGCCGGCCCTCCAGCAGCTCCTGTATGATCTGGAAGCCGGCATGCCATTCCTCTTTATCGAGCAGCTTGCAGTGCAGGCTCCGGTTGCCGTATCGGGCGCGCGAGAAGGTCGCCTGCGCGTTCAGGTTACGGTCTACGGCCAGTGGCAAGGTGAGAAATGATCTTGGACAGGACCAAACTCTCGCGCGGGCTGCCGGTCGGTCTGGTCATCATCAGCATGGCCGCTGCGGTTGCTCCTACCCGCAGCGAGCCGCTCGGCGCCGATCCCCAGGCTGGCGGAGCCGATATTCCCTCGCCAAAGCTTGCCAACGATCGTGCGCGCGGCAATCCGCTTTGGGCCATCCCTCTCAACACTCTGACGGCGACGCGCGGACGCCCGATCTTCTCGCCCTCGCGCCGGCCGCCACCGCCAGCGATTGTCGCCGCGCCTTACGTTCCACCACCTCTGGCATCAATGCCTGCCGAGCCTGATCGCCCCCAGCTCATGCTGGTTGGAACGGTGACAGGGGATACGGAGGCGTTCGGCATTTTCCTGGATCAGACCGCGAACAAGATTGTCAGGCTGAAACTGGGCGATCTGCACGGCGGCTGGACCTTGCGCCAGGTCCGCGGACGCGAGGTCATGCTGCAAAAGCATGACGAGATCATCTTTCTCGCGTTGCCGCCGCCAGGGACCAGGCCCGCCGTCTCAGGCACTCAGCTCGCCGACGAGCCGGAGCAACGCCGCATCAGCCGGTGAATGTGCTGGGCGGGCGCTGAGGGAGTGTTTGACCCGGTCGAATCGGGCCTTAAATTGCGACATGCCCCCCAAGCTGCCTGATCGCGAGCCGGCGCTCGCCCCCTCCTCCCCCAAGCCGCAAGCGGCCCAAGAAGCGATACAAGTGGCGCAAGAAGCGGCTCACCTGATCCTGTCGACGATGCTCGACAGTGTGGCGCAGGGCACAGCCATGTTCGACCAGAAACACAGATTGATCGGCTGGAATGGCCGATTGCAGCGACTGCTCGACCTGCCCGACGGGGCACTTTCCGAGACACTGACGTTCAAGGATTTCGTCGGCATTCTGGTTGAACGGGGAAGCACTCAGTCAGCCCGCATTGAGGCTGCTATACGCGAGCTCACCAGCGCGCTCGATCAGCCTTATGTGACCGAGCGCATGCTTTCGGATGGCCGCGTCATCGAATGCCGGCGACAGGCGCTGCCGACCGGCGGGCTCATGGTCCTCGTCAGCGATGTCAGTGAGCAGCGGCACGCGGAGTACCTGGTCAAGGACAGTGAACGGCAGGTGCGGACGATCCTGGACAAGGCGCCCGTGGCGCTCGCCGTGATCGCCCAGGACGATGGATTGTTCAAGCACGTCAATGCCCGCTTCCGCCGGCTGTTCGGGCTCGACAAGAGCATCTCGCCAGAGTCGATCGACCTCACCGCGCACTTGTCGAATGCGGACCTGCGGAAGATCGCCGGTGTGCAGATTGGTGAGGCCTCGTCCGATTTCGAGAGCCTGGTTCACCGCTCCGATGGCAGCGAGTTCTGGGCGCTGGTGTCACCAGTTCGCTTCGTGTTCGAGTGGGCGCCCGCCATCCTGACTGGCTTCTATGACATCAGCGATCGACGGCGTGCCGAGCTGGAGCTGCGCGACGAGCTGCATCGCAAGCAGGCGGAGCTGAAAGAAGCCCGCACACTGCAGATGGAGCTCGCACCGCCGCCGCTGCGCGGCTCCATCGGGCAGCGCTCCTTTGCCATCGATATCGCCATCGAGCCTGCCAAGGAGGTGGGCGGCGATCTCGTGGACTACCTCGTCGTCGGCGACACACTCCTGGTGTTGGCGCTCGGCGATGTGTCGCACAAGGGTGCAGGGGCGGCTTTGTTCATGGCACGCACCCACTCGCTCATTCGAGGAATCGCCGCCCGGCCGGACGCTGAAGCCTTGTTCCGCGATCCCACGGGCGCTGCCGGACTGATCAATGCTGCGCTCTGCAACAACAACACAACCGGGATGTTTGTAACGCTCCTGCTCGCAACCTTCGATGCCGAGAGCGGAAAGCTTGCCTACATGCGCGCCGGCCATCTGCCGCCACTGCTGCGGCGGACAAGCGGGGAGATTGAACGGCTTGCAGCGCTTGGCGGACCACCGCTCGGTCTCGTTGACACCGCCACGCACAAATCGGCTTCCGTCGAGCTTGCGCCAGGAGACCAAATGCTCATCGTGACTGACGGCATCACCGAGGCGGCAGATGCTTCCGGCCTGCAGTTCGGCGAGTCTCGTGTGCGCGAATTCCTCGCGACGGCACAGCCCGATGAACCGGCGCCGCTGGCACGGCTGCTCGAGACGGTCAGACTTTTCGAAGCGGGACAGACTGCATCTGACGATATTGCGGCCCTGTTGTTTACGGTCATCGCATAGTTGGGAAAGTATTGGTGAACGCAAACCGATCGTCACAAAACTGTAATGAAACCTATACTAAAACGTCATGCGGCTTTCGGGGCAGGATGACTAGCAATGCACATCACGATTTCAGAATTCGGCGCCAGCGGCAAAAGAGTCACGCTTGTCGGAAAGCTGGATATACGCGGCGCTGAGGTCATTGACCTTCCCTTGGCGACTGCCGCTGGGTCTCGCCAGAGCATCGTCGTCGATATGACCGAAGTCGATTTCATTGCATCGATCGGGATCCGCCATCTGGTGCTGGCGGCAAAAGCCGTGGCACGCGGTGACGGCAGGCTCGTGTTGCTCAATCCCACAACGCTGGTCACGGAGGTGTTGATCACATCCGGTCTTGAGCAGCTGCTGCCGATTGTTCGATCCGAGGATGAAGCCCTTGCCGCGCTACGACGCTGAGCTATGCCCAGAAGACGCCCCCGCCGCGCTCGACCAGGTCGAGACGCGCCTGTTTGGCGTGAGCCGCGACGATGTTGCCGCCATCGATGACTGGCTGGAGCAGATTGGTGCGCGCTGGGGCGTGAATGAGCGCACGATGTTTGGCGCCAGGCTGTGCATTGCGGAGCTCGCCGCCAACACGCTTGAGCACGGGGTCGCAATCTCCGGTGAAGACCACATCATCGTCACGGCGCGGCGTTGTCCGCTCGGCGTTGAGCTAGACTTCCTGGACTCGCGGGCGCCGTTCGACCCGACCGCAAAGCCTGCATGGCCACGACCCAAAACTCTTGAATCTGCGGATGCCGGGGGTCGCGGACTTTCTCTTATTCATTCTTATGCCGACAAGCTCACGTACTCGTATGACGGCACTTACAATCGGGTTGGGCTGACCATCAAGTCGGCTTGAAATTCTTCAGATCATCGCCCGCTTCTTGGGCGCATCGCCCGAGTCTGCATCGCCTGAGTCTGCATCGCCTGAGTCTTGGGCAAGTCGACAATGAGACAGCAATGACACTTGAACTCAAGATGCTCGCCCTGAGCGTCGTCCTCGGGCTGATACAGATCGTACTGGCCTCGCATGCTGCAAGCCTGCAACGCGGCTACGTCTGGACGGCGAGTTCCCGGGACGAGGCGGCGCCTAAGTTGACCGGAGTGGCGGGCCGACTAGAACGGGCGCTGCACAATTTCGTCGAGACGTTTCCTCTGTTCGCTGCAGCCGTCCTCGCAGCGCATGTTGCGGGCACACAAAGTTGGATGACAGAGTGGGGAGTTCAGCTCTATTTTTGGGCTCGCGTCGCCTATGTGGCGTTCTACGCGGCAGGGGTTTTTTTGGTGCGCTCCCTCGTGTGGAACGTGGCGACGCTCGGGATCATCTTGATCCTCGTGTCGCTGATCTGAGATCACGAGCTTCGGAAGCAGCAAAATGATCGCAATCATCTTCGAGGTCTGGCCGGCCGACGGCCGCAAGGGCGACTACCTGGAGCTTGCCGGGCGCCTCAAGGTCGAGCTCGAGCGCATGGACGGGTTCATCTCGGTGGAGCGGTATCAGAGCCTCACCGATCCCGACAAGCTCTTGTCGTTATCGTTCTGGCGCGATGAGGCTGCGGTTGCGGCCTGGCGCCACTACGCAGCCCATCGAGCGGCCCAATCGGCGGGACGCGCCGGCATCTTCCGCGACTATCGACTGCGCGTTGCGGCAGTCGTGCGCGACTACGGCCTGGATGTGCGGCGCGAGCAGGCGCCTGCCGACAGCCGGTCAGTTCACGAACCGACGATTTGATACACCTGGGCTGGTAGGTTTCCTTTAGCTGCAAAAAATACATTTCATCGATCGGATCCCTGAGGCAGCGCGACGTGCTGCAGCTCGGACCGCCATACTTGCGTCAAGGCCCTTGGTGCTTGGCGAGCAGAACCGCGGCAAACTCTACGCGCTGTGCGTTGGCTCGTCGCGCTTCAGCACAACGAATCGCAGCACTTCAATGAGCTTGAATGCTTTGGCAAAGTGCTCAGGGCGATTCTTTCCGCCCGCGGCAATTGCCAGTGCATCAATCTGATTTGCGGCTTCGTCGAAGCCGACCCGAATTGCGTGCCTGACGCGCGGATCGACTTGGCCGATCTGGTGGAGCACTCTCGAAACGATAGCCTGGAGAGCGGCGGTCTCGCCCGCAAGCGATGTAATCTCACGATCGTGGTCCATTCGTTCCCCCCTTTCCATACGATAAGCAACCCCCATCGAGCGGAGAATCGCGCGCTGCTGTCGCCAGCGCTCTCTCCGCTTCCGGCATCCGATTCTTAGCTGATCTTGCGATTCTTACCTGATCTTGGTTGTGTATCGAAGACACACACGTGCAGGCGTTGCCAGTTATTCACCGCGAATCGATCACAAATCGATCACAATGACGGGAGCCGACACAAGAAACAGAGCGATGCACCCTCCGCGCATTGCAAAAACGCTCAGAAGAAAGTTCCATCTCATCGGCGACGCGGGGTGGTATCGTGCCTCGTCAGAATCGAGGCGCAGGCGGCGGGCTCCCGCCGCCTGACTTGTTTGCAGGCTAGCAAGCCCGCTTGGGTGTGATCAAAATATTGGATGTGCAATATTGCGCGCATCCGTCGCAGTCGGATCACTGTCAAATCGCAACGCGGCGCGCGCGATGAGCTTTCACACTTCTGCTTATCGACGGAAATCCAGACGTCCCCCAGTCCACCGCCCGTCGATCCTATGATTGCTCACGATCAAGCCGATCCACGGGCGCGTGACCTTGGGATCGGTCAGATTGATATACTTCCCGACCAGCTTCGTGCCCTGGCAATGTGCATCAATCAGCCCTCGGCGCGCTCCATTGTCCCAATTGAACAGGAGATAGAGACGGTCGCCTGCACCTTTCACTTCGGCTTGGCCCTGTTTCCATTTGGTCGCGGCATCTCCCGGGATCGTGGGGTCCGCTCCACCATTCCACCGGCTGGACCAGGTTCCTTCGATTGCTCCATATTGGTCGGTGGCGGCCGTCCATGGCTTTGCATTTTCATCGTCCGAGGTTCCGGCGAGCTTGGCACCGGTGGCAAACTCCTGCACCTCCTGATCGTTGGGATCAGGGACATCCATGACGTCAAATGGGTTTCGAGTTCGCTGCTCTGCGGCTTGCGGCTTCATTGGCGATCTCCAATTGGTTCCCTTGGTCTTTACGCCCTCGACCGGCTCGGACTTATAAAGTCGAGCCGCCGCCCGCCACCCGTTTCATGCTTCCGTTTTCTGCTCGTCTTGACGTCTATTGCTGCGGGCTGAGCTTTCTGGCGCGCGCGAGCACGTCGGGGGCGATCGCGAAAGTCGCGTCGCCCTTTGCAGCTCGGCACCCGGCAGAGCCGGATCACGCATCGCCTGCGTGAACGCCTGGCGCAGCAGCGAGAGCGTGCGCTCGGAGAGCCCCGGCGGCGCCAGCAATGCGGTGCCGAGCGCGGCACGTGAAAGTCGCAAAAGAGCGGCCCCGGCCGCGGAGGAGCGGGCCGGGGGCATTATCTGGTTCTTCGGGGCTGATTGCCAAATTCGCGAACAACTTCAAATCTGGCCGCCGGTCGGGGCCAACCAGTCGCAACGCCCGGCCCCGCTAGGCCAGCGCACCGTATTCAATCGGTTTTGGTGTGTCTTGTTACAACGCGCCAAAAACTTGATTGCTTACCCTGTTGGGCGCGGAACAGACGGTTGAAGTGCGAGACGTCGGAGAAACCCACCTCCATCCGCGCTCGCAGCCAAGCTTGCGCAGGCTGCGCAAATTGCCTGCGCAGGCATCCACCTCTTTCTTGACTGCAGGAAGCAAGACGTGGATGGCCGGGACATAAGCGCGTTCACGCGCGTCCATAGCCGGCCGAAGACGGGCGCAGACGCCCTTGTCGACGCGCTATGCCCGGCCATGACGAGTCGAGAGTCTTGTGTATTGACGACTGACTATTGCTGCTGGCTGAGCTTTCTGGCGCGCTCGAGCACGTCGGGGGCGATCGCGAAAGTCGCGTCGACCACCCTTTGCAGCTCGGCACCCGGCAGCGGATCGATATCGACGCCGCTCTTGCCCACCTCATCGATCAGAGCCGGATCACGCATCGCCTGCGTGAACGCCTGGCGCAGCAACATGAGCGTGCGTTCGGGCATACCGGGCGGCGCCAGCAATGCAGTGCCGAGCGCGGCGCCACCGGCATAGAGCGCAAGGATCTGCCGCTGGGTCTCGTCCTGGCCGAGATCGACAATCGCCGGCACCTGCGGCAGCTCGCGATGGCGCTCACGCGTGTACTGCACGATAAGATTGATCTTGCCGTCGCGCAGCCAATCGGCACTGCCGACCTTGATGCTCGACCACGGCTTGACGATGCCTTCCACCTCGCCGCGCTCGAGCGCGAGCTGAGCCGAGGTCGGGCCCGCAAAGCCCGTGACCACCTTGAAGCGCGTCCCGATCAGCTCGTTCATCAGCCGCGGCATCACCACCGAGGATGAGGTCGGTCCGGTGCCGGCAAGCACGACCTCGCGGCGCTTGGCATCCTCGATGCTGCGGATGCCAGAGGCATGCCAGGTGTGCTGCACCTCGACGTTCGAATTGATGCGCCCGATCCAGGAATATTTGCGCGCGTCATACTGGATGCCGGGCGTAGTACCGAGCACCTGCCCGACCGCGACGGTCTGCGAGACGACGCCGAGCGCCGTGCCGTCGCGCGCGGCGACGTTGTAGAGATAGTTGGCGCCGCGCAAGCCGCCGGCACCCGGCATGTTCTGCACGATCACCGCCGGAGCACCGGGTAGATGCGCGCCCAGATGGCGCGCGATGAGGCGGCTGTAGAAGTCGTAGGGACCACCCGCCTCGAAGCTTGCCACGATGGTGATGGTCCTGCCGCGAAAGTCATCCTGGGCGCGCGCATGGCCGACAGGTGCCAGCGAAGCTGCCACCAGCGCGCACGCCAATCGGGCTCGAGCGTGCGCGCGCTTTGCCCCGTAACGTCGCGCACGCATCGATATCCTCGCCCAAGATGCGACGCACTCCGTCCGGCGGAGCGCTCAATCTCGCATCTTGGGCTATTTCTCTAGGAGAAAATCACAATGATGGCCAGCAGCCAGCCGCCGGTCAGGCAGCGGCGGCCGACTCGATCCGGACCCGATCCATCCAGCCCTCCTGCTCAACCGCGCGCAGCAGCTCGTCCGTGGCGATGCGGACGTCCTCGTCGTGCCCCGACTCCGCGGCCTGAACAAGAAGGTTGGCGACGTCGGTCCAGTGGACGCGCTTGAGATATCCACTCGGCAGATCGCGCGACACCGCGTGATTGGCGTCGATGAGCGTCGCCATTCCGCGCATCGGTCCGCTCTTGGGCGTTATCCAGTACGTGAGCTCTTTGTTCCAAAACATCCAACCCCTCCTGCTAAGGACACTCCCCCGACTTGAGAGGTGCAAGTTGAGTCGGCGCCAAAACGTGATCCCAAATTGTCTGGGAAGTACCATGGTACGAAATTCACAGTAATATTTTACGGCTCAACAATCTGTTTGAGCCGCTCGACAACGTGGCGCGGCGCAGCGTGGACGGCCTCCACGATCCGCTGAATCTCCGCGCCGGCCTGCGGCGTCACATCGATCCGCAGAGTCCTGGCCTCGCCCAGAAAGTCGGGATCGCGCAGCACGGCGACGAACGCCGCGCGCAGAATGTACACCAGCTCGGCGGGGACACCGGGCGGCGCCATATAGGTTCTTCCGAACGCCTGCTGAAACTCAACCATCAGCTCGACGGCTTTGCGGTCGATGTCGTCCTTGATGTACGCCCACGGCGTCGGCACACCGAGCAGCTCGGGATGCGGCGTGAGCGCGCCCTGCACCAGGAGATTGAGCTTCCTCTCCCGCAGCCAGTCCGGCCGCTGTGCCTTGAGCGCGGACCAGTCGATCCCGCAGACGCCGTCGATCTCGCCGCGCTCCATGGCCACAAACAAGTCCGCCGGTCCCTTGTATCCGCTGACGATCTCGAAACGAGCGCCGAGCGTGCGCCTCATGATGGCGGCGTATTCGCGCGTCGGGCTGCCGACCGTGGTCGCGCCGATGATCGAGTCATGCGAAAGCGCGTCTTTGAGCGTGCGAACCCGCGAACTATGGAAGGTCACGCACAGGCGCGTGCTGCGCTCGGCGCCGGCCAGATAGTTGAACCTCTCGGGCTCATAGCCGGCACGGCCTTCGCCCAACAGCCTTGCCAAAATGGCGTTCGGCGACACCGACCCGATGACAGTGCCGTCCCGGGAAGCGATCTGGTAGAGCCAGGTGCTGGCGACGGCGCCGCCGGCCCCCGGCATGTTCCGGATCACGATCATCGGATTGCCGGGAATATGGCGCGGAAGGTGCTTCGCGATCGCGCGCGCATAGATGCTGAAGCCGCCACCCGTATCCGTCCCGACAATGAAGTTGATTGTCCTGCCGGCATAGTAGTCGTTGGCGTAGACCGGACTCGCAAGAGCTGCGAAGGCGGCCAGGGCGATCGGGCCTCGCCTCAGCCAATGAGATCCGGGCAGGATATCCAAGCGTTGCATCAGCTGTCGTCTTGTCGCACCAGCGGATAAAGATGGCTCACGCCGTTGAAGTCCTCGATCTCGAAGCGCGCTTCCTGCCCGGAGCTCGCAACACGTTCGAGATAGGTTGGCCCGATGGGCGACTTGCCATGACCGCCGGGGATGTCGAGCACGTAAGTCGGCTGGCACAGCCCCGACAATCGGCCATGCAGGGCGCGAACGAGCGCCTGGCCTTGCGGGATCGTCGTGCGCAGATGGCCGGTGCCGGGCGCCAGATCGCCGTGGTGCAGGTAGTATGGCTTGATGCGGTTCTCGACCAGGGTTCGCATCAGCGCCGCGAGCGTGTCCGGGTCGTCGTTGACGCCACGCAAGAGCACGCTCTGGCTGAGCATCGGAATGCCGGCATCGATGATGCGCGCACACGCCACGCGCGCCCGTGCGGAAAGCTCGCGCGGATGGTTGGCGTGCAGCACCACATAGGTGGCCTTACCGCGGGCTTTGATGGCGCGCACGACCTCGGTCGTGATGCGCGCAGGCGCGACCACTGGAACGCGCGTATGCACGCGCACGATCTTCACGTGATCGATGCGCTCAAGCGCGCGGACGACCTCCCGCAGCCGCCGTGGCGATAGCACCAAAGGATCGCCGCCGGTCAAAATGACCTCCCAGATCTGCGGCCGCGCTCGGATGTAATCGAGGGCGCGCACAAGCGCCGCGCGTGATAGGGAGCGCCTATGGCCCGGCCCGACACTCTCGCGGCGAAAGCAGAACCGGCAATAAACCGGGCAGATGTGGACGAGCTTGAGCAGCACGCGGTCGGGATAGCGATGCACGATCCCTTCAACCGGCGAGTGTGCATCGTCGCCGATCGGATCGGCGCGCTCCTCGGGTCTTGCTTCAAGCTCCGCCGGATCGGGCACAAACTGACGTGCAATCGGATCGGCGGGGTCATCCGAATGGATGAGGTCGATCACATCGGGCGTCAGCGACACCGCATAGCGCGCGGCGACCTGCTCGAGCGCCGCGAGCCGCTCGGGTGGCGCTAGCCCTGCCGCGACCAGCGCGGCCGGTGTCCGCAGCGGTTTCATGAGCAGGCCTTCTTTGCGCAGACTATTTGTTGCATGCGCAAGGCTTAGCAGATGGACGAGCGGCGTCCAGTACGGGGACAGGTCAATCGACGGTGATCCCCACCGCCCGCACCATCTTGCCCCAGTTGGCGATCTCGTTCTTGAAGTAATCCACGGTTGCAGCCGGACCCTTCACGATCGGATCGAAGCCGATCACCTTGAGCTTCTGCAGGACCTCGGGGTCCGCCATCGCGTCGTTGATCGTGGCGTTGAGCTTGCCAACAATCGCGTCCGGTGTCTTGGCCGGCGCAAAGAACGCCACCCACGAGCCCGAATAGACGTTCGGATAACCCATCTCGCCGTACGTCGGAACATTCGGCACCGCCGTGTTGCGCGTCGCGCTCGCGAGCCCGAGGCCGCGCAGCGTGCCCTGCGTGATCTGCGGCGTGACCGTCGGCAGCGTCAGCACGACCGCCTCAACATGATTGCCGACCGTGGCCTGCACCGCCGGCATCCCGCCGGTGAACGGCACATGCAGCGACTTCACCTTGGCGACCTCACTGAAGAAATACTCGGCGCCGATATGTGGCCCGGTGCCGACGCCCGCGCTGCCATAGGTGAAGCTCTTCTCTTTGGCGTTGGCGATAAACTCCTTGAGGTCCTTGGCCGGATTGCTCGGATGCACCGCGATCACGTCGGGGCTGATAGCGACAAACGCAACCGGGCGCAGGTCCTCGGTGGCATAGCCCTTGTTGCGCGAGGCGGAATCGTTGACCGCAACCGCCGAGGTGGTGGCGAGCAGCGTGTAGCCGTCGGGCGTGGCCTGCGCCACTGCACGCGCGCCCAGGTTGCCGCCGGCGCCACCACGATTTTCGATGACGACTGTGCGGCCGAGCCGCTCGCCGACCTTCTGTCCCACCAGCCGGCCGACCACGTCGGCGATGCCGCCGGCCGCGAACGCCACGACGACATTGATGTTCTGCGACGGATAGGTCTGTGCCGCGGCGGGCGCGGTGCCGGCGAGAAGGAGCACCGCAAGCATCAGGCGATGTGCTGTCATAGTGTCGGGCATAGGTCTCCTTTCGGGCCTCCGCCTCGCAATCTAGCATGCAATGCCGCGCTGCCTACTAGTGGTCCGATTCTAACGTTCGCATCCCTTCTCGGCTGGCCCCTTTTGCGAACGTTAGAATCTAAGGACCACTAGCAAATATGGGTTTCTAGTGAAGCTTTGGATTTGACATTCGCTTCGCGAGCCCGCGGCTGGGTGGATAGCGAATGTCAAATCCGCTTCACTAGGTCACAGGTCCGCAACCGGCGCCCACAGCACCTGCTCGATATGGGTTGCACCGGCCGCGAGCATGATCAGCCGGTCGAGCCCGAGCGCGACGCCGCTCGCCGGCGGCATGATGCGGAGCGCGCTGATGAAATCGTCATCGATCGGATAGCGCTCGTGATAGATGCGATCCTTGGCGTCCATCTGCGCGAGCAGCCGCCGCCGCTGCTCGTCGGCATCGGTCAATTCACCGAAGCCGTTGGCGAGCTCGACGCCGCACAGAAAAATCTCGAAACGCTCCGCCACGCGCGGATCGCCAGCTTTAGGGCGCGCGAGCGCCGACATCTCGGCCGGATATTCGTCGAGAATGGTCGCGCGACCGAGGCCGAGATGAGGCTCGACCTTCTCCGCCATTACACGGCTGAAGATGTCGCCCCAGGTGTCGTCCGCGGCGATCGCAACGCCCGCGTCACTGGCGCGAGCGGCAAGCTGCTCGCGGTCGGGCCCGTCGTCCTCGCTCAGCGTGGCAAGGAGATCAATGCTGGCATGCTGCGCAAACGCATGCGCGACAGTGAGACGCTCGGGGCTGGCGAAAGGATCGGCCACCCG
>Ga0137409_10004881_pt1 | contig 14018 bp, 15 predicted proteins | sample CZODoug1_16funga_FD_122059 | JGI IMG/M metagenome (GOLD analysis project Ga0137409, IMG submission 122059) | Vadose zone soil fungal communities from Angelo Coast Range Reserve, California, USA - CZODoug1_16fungal (Hybrid Assembly) | ecosystem: Environmental > Terrestrial > Soil > Vadose zone... | reverse complement strand
GACAACGGCAACTCGATGGCGGCGAACCTCGCCGGCCAGGTGCGCAACATCGCCGAGGTGACCACTGCGGTGGCGAAGGGCGACCTGTCGAAGAAGATCACGGTCGACGTGCGCGGCGAGATCCTGGCGCTCAAGCTCACGATCAACACCATGGTCGACCAGCTCAACGGCTTCGCCGGCGAGGTGTCGCGGGTGGCGCGCGAGGTGGGCACCGACGGCAAGCTCGGCGGTCAGGCGCAGGTGAAGGGGGTCGGCGGCGTGTGGAAGGACCTTACCGACAACGTCAACTCGATGGCGGCGAACCTCACCGGCCAGGTGCGGAACATCGCCGAGGTCACGACCGCGGTAGCCCGGGGCGACCTGTCGAAGAAAATCACGGTCGACGTGCGCGGCGAGATCCTCGAGCTGAAGAGCACGGTCAACACCATGGTCGACCAGCTCAACGCGTTCGCCGCGGAAGTGACGCGGGTGGCGCGCGAGGTGGGCACCGAAGGCAAGCTCGGCGGCCAGGCGCAGGTGATCGGCGTTGGCGGCGTGTGGAAAGATCTCACCGACAATGTCAACTCGATGGCGGCGAACCTCACCGGCCAGGTGCGCAACATCGCCGAGGTCACGACCGCGGTCGCGAAGGGCGACCTGTCGCGCAAGATCACGGTTGACGTGAAGGGCGAGATCCTCGAGCTGAAGAGCACGGTCAACACCATGGTCGACCAGCTCAACGGCTTCGCCGCGGAGGTGACGCGGGTGGCGCGCGAAGTGGGCACCGAAGGCAAGCTCGGCGGGCAGGCGCAGGTGAAGGGCGTCGGCGGCGTGTGGAGCGATCTCACCTCCAACGTCAACTCGATGGCGGCAAACCTCACCTCGCAGGTGCGCGGCATTGCCAGCGTCGTGACCGCGGTGGCGAGCGGGGACCTGAAGCGCAAGCTGACCGTGGAGGCGAAAGGCGAGGTGGCGGCGCTCGCCGAGACCATCAACGGCATGATCGACACCCTGGCGACGTTCGCGGACCAGGTGACGAACGTGGCCCGCGAGGTCGGCAGCGAAGGCAAGCTCGGCGGCCAGGCGCGGGTGCCGGGCGCGGCCGGCACGTGGCACGACCTTACCGACAACGTCAACCGCCTCGCGGCCAACCTCACGACGCAGGTGCGCGCGATCGCCGAAGTGGCGACGGCGGTGACCAAGGGCGACCTGACGCGATCGATCACGGTCGAGGCGCAGGGCGAAGTGGCCTCGTTGAAGGACAACATCAACGAGATGATCCGCAACCTCAAGGACACCACGCGCAAGAACACCGAGCAGGACTGGCTGAAGACGCACCTCGCGCGCTTCACGCGGATGCTGCAGGGCCATCGCGACCTGGTGACTGTTTCCCGGCTGATCCTGAGCGAGTTGACGCCGCTGGTGAACGCGCAGCAGGCCGCCTTCTACGTCGCGGACCAGAGGAACGGCGAGTCGACGCTCGAGCTGCTCGCCGGCTACGCGCAGCGGCACTCGAAGAGCCTGCCGCGCAAGATCAGCTTCGGCGAGGGCCTGGTCGGGCAGTGCGCGCTGGAGAGGAAGCGCATCGTGCTGGCGAGCGCGCCGAGCGACTACATCCGCATCAGCTCCTCGCTCGGCTCGGGCGCGCCGGTCAACATCGTCATCCTGCCGGTGCTGTTCGAGGGCCAGGTGAAGGCGGTCATCGAGCTCGCCTCGTTCAGCCGCTTCAGCGACACCCACCAGGCGTTCCTCGACCAGCTCACCGAGTCGATCGGCGTGGTGCTGCACACCATCTCGGCCAACATGCAGACGGAATACCTGCTGCACCAGTCCCAGTCGCTGACCGCCGAGCTGCAAAGCCAGCAGGAGGAGCTGAAGAAGACCAACGACCGCCTCGAGCAGCAGGCGCTCAACCTGCAGAAGTCGGAGTCGATGCTGAAGGGCAAGCAGGAAGAACTGCGCGGCGCCAACGACCAGCTGCAGGAGAAGGCGCGCCAGCTCTCGGACCAGATGCACCAGGTCGAATTCAAGAACCGCGAGATCGAGCAGGCGCGCTCGGCGCTGGAGGAGAAAGCCGAGCAGCTGTCGCTCTCGTCGCGCTACAAGTCGGAGTTCCTTGCCAACATGTCGCACGAGCTGCGCACGCCGCTCAACAGCCTGCTGATCCTGGCGCGGCTGCTGGCCGACAACGTCGGCGGCAACCTGACCTCAAAGCAGGTCGAGTTCGCGCGCACCATCCATTCGTCGGGCGCCGAGCTGTTGGCGCTGATCAACGACATCCTCGACCTGGCGAAGATCGAGTCGGGCACCGTGACGCTCAACATCGCGCAGGAGCCGTTCGGCGAGATCTGCGAGTCGGTCGATCGCACCTTCCGCCAGGTGGCGGGCGACAAGGGTCTCGAGTTCGAGCTCTCGGTCGCGCCCGGCCTGCCGGCCGCGGTCGAGACCGACGGCAAGCGCCTGCAGCAGATCCTCGCCAACCTGCTGTCGAACGCCTTCAAGTTCACCGCCAAGGGCTCGGTGCGCCTGCTGATCGAGCCGGCGCACGAGGGCTGGAGCCTCGGCCACCCGGTGCTCGGCCGCGCCGAGGGCGCGGTGGCGTTCTCGGTGATCGACACCGGCATCGGCATCCCGCCCGCCAAGCAGCGCCTGATCTTCGAGGCTTTCCAGCAGGCCGACGGCACCACCAGCCGCGAGTACGGCGGCACCGGCCTCGGCCTCTCGATCAGCCGCGAGCTCGCCCGCCTGCTGGGCGGCGAGATCCGCGTCGCCGCGAGCGTGCCGGGGCAGGGCAGCACCTTCACGCTCTATCTGCCGCTCAGCCACCCGGTTGCGGGCAACGACAGCGTGCCCAGCCTTGCGACCCTGCCGCGCCAATACATCGCGTCGCCGCTCGCCGCCGTTCCGCCTGCGCCGCTCGAGGAAAACAAGGAGCCGGCCTCCGCCAAGACCGAGGGCGAGCTTGCGGGGCACAGCGTGCTGGTGGTCGACGACGACATCCGCAACGTCTTCGCCCTCACCAGCGCGCTCGAGGCGCAGGGCCTGCGCGTCGTGCACGCCGAGAGCGGCAAGGAGGGCATCGAAGTGCTGAAGCGCTCGAACGGCGTCGACGCGGTGCTGATGGACGTGATGATGCCGGGACTCGACGGCCGCGACACGATGCGCATCGTGCGCCAGCTCGAGAGCTGCCGCGACATCCCGATCCTCGCCGTCACCGCCAAGGCGATGCTCGGCGACCGCGAGCAGTGCATCGCGGCCGGCGCGACCGACTACATCGCCAAGCCGGTCGACATGGACGAGCTGCTCGAAAAGCTGCAGCAGCACATGGCGGCAGCGAAGTGAACCGCGACAGCGGGCAGTTCGATGCGTTGCTCGAGACCCTGGCCGGCCTCGCGGCGGCCAACATCGTTCTGGTCGAGACGCTGCACGAGCACAAGGTGCTCGACAAGCGGCACTTCGCCCACGCCTTCGGCCGGGCGCTGGACGGCCTCTCCCCGGAGCACCGCGGCGGCATGATCGAGCATGTGCTGCGCAACCTGCGCGACCGCTGCATGAACCTGCGCGGCGGCACGGACTCCGACGCGCACGAGTGGCTGAGGAAACTGCTCGAAAGAACCTGAATGCGTTTCTCGGTTGATCTTCGCCAGGGCTACCTGCGGGCGGAGCTGGTCGGCAGGCAGACGGCGGACGACATGCGCGAGTTCCTGCATGCGGTGCAGGCTGCCTGCAAGCAGCACGGCTGCCCGAAAATCCTGATGCTGGTGCGCAGCTCGCGCGTGATGTTCAAGCCCGAGGACTACGGCCTTTCCAGCTATGTGCCCGAGCTGATCTCGCCCGCCTGCCAGGTCGCGCTGCTCGGCGACTCGCAGGAGCTGCACGCGGCGCACGAGTACATCGAGCTGGTGGCGCGGCAGCAGCACATCAACACGCGCGCTTTCCGCGACGAGACCTCGGCGCTGCGCTGGCTGGAGGGCTCGCCCGAGCCGAGCCGGCGCTACCGCTTCACGCGCATCGTGCTGCTCGGCGCGCCGGCCGACGCCGGTGTCTATACGCTGTGGGATGACGAGGAGCTGGTCTACTACGGCCACGCATCAGGCGGTGAGCTCACCATCCGCGCGCGGCTCCTCGAGCACCTCGAGGGACATCTTCCGTCCGACAACGTGTCGCACTACAGCTGGGAGCTCTGCGCCAATCCTGCCGCGCGCGAAGCGGAGCTGCTTGCCGAGCATCAACGCGTGTTCGGTCGTCCGCCGCGCCTCAATTCGGGGTCAGGGTGACAATTCGTCCACAGTCCGCAGCCCCAGCATTCCAGGGATTGTTACCCTGACCCCGAATTAGCTAGACGCCCTTCAGCCAGGAGGGGCGGCGGAATTTTCCCACCAGCGTGCCGGCGCCTGCTTCCCGGCCGTCCTGGTCGAAAACGATCTCGCGGTTACCAAAGGGCAGCGACTTGCCCGCGATCACCAGCCGCGCGTGGCCGTTCTCGCATTCGAAGAGCAGCGTCAGGCCGCTCGCGAGGTCTTCCACGATCTGTTCCCGAATTGCGCACTTGTTTCCATTGGGTTTCACGGGCATGGCGGTATCCATTTCCGGAAATTCTTCATGCCTTAGAATCTGCAAGACCTATGCCGACGGACGCGCAGCGACACCGTTTCACGACATGGCAGATTTCGGGCGCGCCGCCGATAGCAGGCGTTTACATGTTGTGGGAGCGCGACGAGCCGATCTTCATCGGCGCGACGCGCGGCGACGCGACTATCCGCTCGCGGCTGCAGGATCACTACGCGCGCCGCACACAGCCGCACGATGCGACGCATTTCAGCTGGGAGTCTTCGGGCGACCCGGCGCGGCGCGAGGCCGAGCTGCTGGCGGAATTTCGTCTCGCCAACGCGCGTTTGCCGCGCTGCAACGTGCGCGCGAAGTAGTAGGATTCCGGCTCCAAGGAGGAACCGCCGATGGCGATCAACAACGGCTGCGTCCCATTCACCAGCTCTCTCATCTCGCAGGCGCCCGACGCATCCGGCGTGTTCGCGCTGTGGCAGAGCGGCGGCATCGTCTACTACGGCAGCGCCGCGAGCGGCGCCGCGACCATCCGCAAGGCGCTCGGCGAGCAATTCAGCGCGCGCACGATCAACGCGCAGCGGATCAGCGGCTGCAGCTGGGAAGTCGCACCCGATCCGCAGGCGCGCCTGCGCGAGCTGATGAAGGAGTACGAGCTCGCGCATCGCTGCATGCCGCTGTGGAACGATCCGCAAAGGCTGCCGACTGACTGATGAAGGCTTTGTTCGCACTGCCGCTGCTCGCCTTCGTCGCCGCGGCGACGGCGGACGACGCCAAGCCGAACCGCATCGAGCGAGGCGCGCAGAAAGTCGAGAAGGGCGTGAAGAAGACGGCGAAGCGCACTGGCGACTGGGCCGACCGCACCGCGACGCGCACCGAGAAGGGCGTGACGCGCACCGTCGACAAGACGAAAAAGGGCGTCGAGCGCACCGTCACCCGCACCGAGAACAAGGTGAAGAAGATCGTCGAGTAACGGTTCGTACTACGCGCCTGCGGGCGCCACGGAAATCCGGTATATAGCGGCAAAAGAAAGAAAGTGCCGATCAGCGATCCCCTCTATCGCTTCACCCACGCCATCGTCCAGGGCGCGCCCGGCAATGCGGGCGTGTACGCGTTGTGGCAGGACGGCGAGCTGATCTATCTGGGCCGCGCCACCTCGATCCGGCAGCGCCTGCTCGATCATCTGGAGCGCACTCCCTTGCCTTGCACGAGCGGCACCACGCACTACAGCTGGGAGCTTTCGCTTCGCGCCGAGGCGCGGGAAGCCGAGTTCCTCGCGCAGTTCACGCTGCGCCACGGGCGCCCGCCGCGCTGCAACGCCGCCTAGCCGTCGTCAGCGTTCGACGGTGTGTAGTACAGCCAGCGACAGGTTGCCACTTATTTCACGAAACAATGCTGCGGTAAAACGGAGGGATGGCGATCAGTGAACCGCGGTACCGCTTCCATCGTGTGATGGTCTCGGGCGCGCCAGAGAGCGGCGGCCTTTTTGCGCTCTGGCGCGGCGCCGAGATGATCTTCATCGGCCGGGCTGCCTCGATCAAGGAGGCGCTCCTCGAGCGGTTGCAGCGCATGTCCGAGCGCGCCACACACTACTCCTGGCAACTCTCGCTGCGCGCGACCGGCGAGGAAGCCGATCTGCTGCGGGAGTTCGAGCGCCGCGGCGGAGCCATGCCCCGCCTGCATCGCGAAACCGCCTAGCCTCGCGCGGCGAGCTCAGTTGTGACGCTGGTCGTAGGCTCTGCCTGCGGCGTATCCGACCATGCCGCCGCCCACCGTGCCCAGCGTGCCGCCGCCGACGGCCGCGCCCAACGCTACACCCGACGCTGCGCCGACCGTCTCGGCGCGGGTAGCACATCCGGCAGGAGGAACGCCGAGGCGATCCTTCAAGGCATCGACGAGGTGGCGGCGCAGGCGGATGCTGACCTGGCAGCCGTCTTCATCCATGAAGGAGAGCAATACTTCGCCGTCTTCATCAGTCTGGCGATCGTCGACCAGATCGACGAGGGCAAAAGGGTAATAGACCGTCGTCCCGTCTACGCGCCGGCCCTTAGGGGTTTTGTTTTGTAGGCTGCGTAGCTTAAGGACCGTCTCGGCGCCATCTGCGCAACCAGCTCGCGGCGTGAGCACCTGCGACCGCGCCTATTCCATCCACCACGGCATCCCGCAGTTCGAAGCCATGAGCGTGCCCCACGATCTCGTAAAGTTCATGCACGAAACCGAACAGCACGATGCTTGCGGTTACCGCCAGAAGTGGCACGCGGGGCATGCCGAGAACTGACATGGCGGCAAGGAGTGCGAATGCAGCAAAGTGAACGGCGTAGTGCCAATGTGGAGCTGCGATCTTTCCGACTGCCGGCTGCGAGGCCGCCCACATAAGAAAGACGCCGATGATGAAGGCGGCGGCGAGACAGATCCGTTGTAGCACGCCCTCAGTCTAGCGAAGCGAAGACAGGCCGAGCTCAAGAAAAAGGCGAAGGCTCGCGCAGAGCCTAGAGACCTGACTAGCGGTCGGAACTCGGGTCCAATCAACTCAATGAGTTAGTTGGTGGGTCGTACTGGGATCGAACCAGTGGCCCCTGCTGTGTGAGTCGTGCAGACGGCGCAGCGGTCGTTCTGTGTCAACACTTTACGCTAACCGGCTCCGGGCCGGAACGACCGCAAACGCCACAAAACGACAGAACGTGTCCCAAAAGTATCCCCACTTTTCGCCTCATCGCGAAAAGGCATTCGCGCCGGCAGTGGTCAGCCAAGGCTACTGATAGCGGGCGGGTTTGCGAGGTAAGATGCGCTCCATGAACCAAAACTATACGGCTGTCGTGAAGCAAGACGGCGACTGGTGGCTCGGGTGGATCGAAGAGGTCCCCGGCGTGAACTGCCAGGAACGCACGCGCGGTGAGCTTCTCGAATCGCTGCGGGTCACGCTGGGCGAAGCGCTCGATATGAACCGCGCCGATGCCAAGCAAGCTGCCGGAAAAGGCTACGAAGAGCTGACTATCGCGGTATGAAGCGTCGCGAGCTGCTGCGGCACCTCACGTCGCACGGCTGCTCGCTACTTCGGGAAGGCGGCAGGCATTCCTGGTGGCATAACCCTGCGCAGAGCCGGCGAAGCGCTGTCCCGCGCCACAACGAAATAAACGATCATCTAGCACGGAAGATCTGCAAGGATCTCGGGATCCCGCAGCCATAAGTGCGGTAGCTGTAGCGCCTCGTTTCTAATGGCGTCACGTACTTTGATCAAGTAGTCGCGCCGGCTTCCTGCAGCCCCTCCTAATACCTCTGCCAGGCCCAATCTCCCCTGAAATTGCTGGCCAGCTCGCACAGGCGTAACGTATGACGCAGGGGGATGGCATGTCTGTTACATCCTGCTGGCTTACAAACCGACTTTTGCGGCCTACTACACGTTAGGACTCACAGATATGCCCGGTCCGTTCATGCCAAGAAGCAAGCCGAAATCTTGGGTGCTGGCCGTTCTGTCACTACTAGCCGGGCTCCTCTTGTTCGGGCCCCTCGTCATCCTCGCCGATGGGTGGCTACATCGGGCCGGCTTGGTCGGCTTTGCTGTGTGCTGGACGATATCGGCGGCGATGTGGGTCGTGTATCGCATTGGCACAGGAACTGGACGATATGACCGGCTTGAACCTCGTCCCTGGAAGGACCGGGTATGGTGAGTCCTAACAGCGCGTTGTTGTCCGACACCTTTAGCTTGCTACGCCGCGCATGCGGTGCGGCAAAACGCGAACGTTAGGCAAGTGCAAAGGGCGACACTCCCGATGAACCGGTTAGCCATCGCATCGCTCTTGGCAGTGCTGACGTTAAGCGGGACCGCAGTGGCTGAATGGGTTCGGGTTGATGAATCCGATATCGCAGTTGTCTACGCGGACCCCGCCACCATCCGCAGCATGGGCAGCACAGCGAGGATGTGGAGCCTTGGTGATTTGAAATCCCCCCAAGAAATTCGTGGCAAGCCGTATCTCTCGCAGAAAATACTGGACGAGCATGACTGCAAAGATAGGCGATATCGGGCGCTTCACTTATCGCAACACTCCGGCCAGATGGGAAGTGGGACGGTTGTCGCCGTCTATTCAGGAGACCCCGGGGCATGGCGCCCGGTTCCCCCTGGAAGTACTGGCGAGGCTCTGTGGGAGTTTGCTTGCCGCAAAGCATCCGCAGCGGCTGAATGGTTGCGGATTACCGCAACTGACTCGGCAGTCATCTACGCAGACTCGACAACTATTCTCAAGGCTGACAACACGGTCAGGATATGGGAGTTGAGTGATTTCAAGACCGCACAGAGTTCGCCCACCGACGGCAAGCCGTTCTCGTCGTTAAAGACCGAGGGGGAATACGACTGCCAAGGCAGTCGAAGGCGAACGCTCCGTATTGCCGCACACTCTGGCCAGATGGGCGGCGGTGAAATTATCTATGAGGGTCCAGGCCCAGGAGAATGGAGGCCAGTTGTCCCTGGGAGCTTCGAGGATGTAGTGTGGAAAGCTGTCTGTGGAAGCAAGTAGTGAACCCCAGCCGAAGTATCTGGGCTGTTGACACGTGTTGATTAGGGTTTTCTACCTGGACGCATCTGCGCTGGTAAAGCTCCTTACAAAAGAGCAAGGCAGCGAAGTTCTAGAGCAATTCATGAAGAAAGAAGCGTTCTCTCGATTTCTTACTACTTCTCTTTGCTTCGCTGAAACACTTGGGGTGTTGAAGGTCAAGCACAAACGCGGCGACATCTGTCGCGAACAGTATCTCGCTGCGGCCGATGAATTGCGCGCGTACGTTTCAGAAAATGTTCGATTGGTAAATGTCTCAATAAGTGAGGATTCAGTTTTCAGCGAAGTTGAGGCGCTAGTTCATCGCCATAATGCGGCGATTGATATTTCTGACGCCTTACAACTTGTGGCGCTGAAGAAGGACTATTTCGCACGCTTTCCTGAAGCAAAGCCAATACTGATTACGGCCGATGGTCCGCTGGCTGCGGCGGCGAGAAATGAGGGCCTGAGAGCATGGGATTGTCTACGCGAGCCGCCACCGATTGACGAAGCACATGCCTAACCTGCTGCTCAACGCGGACGCGCGCGATGAAACCGCGCGCGCCGGTTTCCACACGGATAGGGTACATACCTCGACGGTGGTGTCGGACGCGCCGGAAGCGCCACGCCTTCATTGGGTACCGTTCTCGGTGCGCCGCACACCTCCACGTTAGGACCGTGGACCGTAGCATCGTGAAAATCTCGACCGCTCAATAACCTGCCCATGTGATGTTTTCCCACAATCGATAGGGAGCGCGCGGGGGTTAAGCTTGTAGCGTCACAAGGTGTTCATGAAAGTCCCGAATAGCGGTCCTGCGAGGGAGAGCCGCAGCCAGGGATGCCGGCGTCCGCAGTCGCGTGAGAGCCGCCGGTATGGGCAAAGATCAATCGTCGTGCTTACGCGCCGTCTTGTGACTTCACAGACAACTTTGTGAGGTCGATATGTCGAATGGCGCTAGAGCGCGTTGCAACGAGCTGGAAAGGCTTCCAAGAGCTATCGCAGATGGTAGGAAGGCGGGCGTCCGCGCCGCCCGCAGCCCCGCTGAGGACGGCGCGGCGCTCGCCTCTTCCCCCCGTCCAGTAATACGGGGGGAAAGTCCCCCTGGCGATCATTCGCTGCAGGTGCGAGATGGCGCATGAGCGTTTGGCCTATTCGATCCGGGAAGCGGCCGCCTTGCTCGGCGGAATCTCGGCGAGGTCGGTGCAGCGGCTCGTTGCTCGAGGAGCGTTACCTACGATCGCAGGCCTTCGGCGCGTCCTTATTCCTGCTAGCGCTCTTCGGGCCTTTGCCGCAGCTGGTGTTGTCGAACATAATCCGCAGTGCGCGGAGCCGGTAGCGTGGAAAGGAACTAAGCCATGCTATTCAAACGCGCAGAGTCCGCGTACTGGTACGTCCAATACCGGGACGCGAGCGGCAGAGCAGTTAAACGTTCTAGTGGGACGACTAACAGGCGGGAAGCCGAGGAGCTTGAAGGGAAGTGGAGGTTAGAGAGCCGGCAGCAACGTCTTTGGGGCACTCAACCGCGCTACACCTTCGATGAGCTGATGCTGCGATATCTCAAGGAAACGGAAGGCACGAAGCGGAGTGCCGAACGCGACGCCTGGACGATAAAGCGGCTGCAGCCTTACTTCGCGGGGCGTGTGCTGAACGATCTGAAGCGCTCTGACGTGCGCGGCTATGTGTTGTCGCGGCGCAAAGATGGCGTGAAGGGCAGCACGATTAATCGCGAATTGGGGCTGTTCTCCGCAGCGCTGAACGTCGCGCGGCTTGACTGGGATTGGGATATCCCGAATCCGGCGCAAGGCATGCGCGAGGCGGAACCCGAGGGAAGGAAGTTCTATCTGACTCCGGAGCAGTACGCCGAGCTCGTGAAGGTGGCGAGCGGTCAGAAGAGGGCTCCTTACCTTGCGGACCTGGTTGTCGTCGCCGTCATGACCGGATGCAGGAAGGGCGAGCTGCTCGGGCTGGAGTGGTCGCGGGTGGACTTCGACGCGAATGTGATTCGCCTTCGGGAATCGGACACCAAGGCCGGGAAGTCGCGGCTGGTGCCGATCAACGAGGCGGCGCACGAAGCTCTCCGGCGGCGGCTCAAGTTTCGAGAGAAGCGATGCCCCGATGCGTCCTGGGTGTTCTGCGGTCCTGACGGAGAGCGGATAGCTGCGGTGAAGTCGAGCTTCCGGCATGCGTGCAGAAGCGCCGGGATCGCCGGCATGCGGTTCCATGACCTGCGGCATACCTGCGGGTCCTGGCTCGCGCAGGCAGGCGTTCCTGAAGGCCATATCGCGGCGGTGCTGGGTCACAGCACCGTGCGGATGACCGAGCGTTACGCGCATCTTGCGCCGGCGAATTCACGTGCCGCGGTCGAGAAGCTGACGGATATACCCAAACGTATACCCAGTGCCACTCAGGAGGAGAGTGGGGAAGCGGTAACTGCTTGATTGAAGTGGTGGGTCGTACTGGGATCGAACCAGTGGCCCCTGCTGTGTGAGAGCAGTGCTCTACCGCTGAGCTAACGACCCGGGGAAGAGGGCCAGATTCTAGCAAGAAGGCCCCCGGCAACCATCGTCGCGACGAAGACAAAGGCTTCCGCGCTCAGGTTGGAGAGTGCGGTGATGGCCGGGCCGGGGCAATACCCGCCGATTCCCCAGCCGATGCCGAAGATCGCGGCGCCGGCGATCAGCGGGATGTCGATGCTCTTCCTGAAGTCCATCGGTTTGCGCTTGAGGATCGGACGAAAGAACGCCGCGGTCACCGCGACCGCGCCGCCCATGACGAGCAGCAGGCTCGGATCCCAGTTGCCGGTAATGTCGAGAAAGTCGAGCACCTTCCGCGGGTTCGCCATCCCCGAGAGCCAGAGGCCGACGCCGAACAGCAGGCCTGCGCCGAGGGCGTGGATCACAGCACGTGCCTCATCACGTAGGTGGTCGCCATGCCGACGCCCATGAAGACCATCACCGCGACCAGCGAGCGCAGCGAGAAGCGCCCGAGTCCGCACACGCCGTGGCCACTGGTGCAGCCGCCGCCGATGCGGGTGCCGAAGCCGACGAGCAGGCCCGCCGCCGCCGCCCAGCCGAGGCCGAAGCCTTCGCGCACCGGCGCGGGCGCGACGAACGCATGCCAGGCAAAGCCCGCGGCAATCAGCCCCGTGATGAACAGCACACGCCAACTCCGATCGCCCGGCGGTGAAGCACTCATTGCTCCAAACAGGCCGTGCAAAATGCCGCTGATCCCGGCGATGCGGCCGTTGGCCGCGAGCAGCCAGACGCTCGCGAGGCCGATGAGCACGCCGCCGATGAGGGAGGCGACTGGGGTAAAGTTAGCCACGAATGATCTTCCGGCAGCTCTTCGATCCGCAGTCGTCAACCTACACCTATTTGCTGGCTGACACGGCAACGCGAGGGGCGGTGCTCATCGACCCGGTGTTCGAGCAGGCGCGGCGCGACGCGGCGTTGGTCGAAGAGCTCGGCCTGAAGCTCGCCTGGACGCTCGAGACGCACGTGCACGCGGATCACATCACCGGCGCGTGGCTGCTGCGCGAGAAGCTCGGCAGCCGGATCGCCGTGTCGCGCGCCGGCGGGGCAGAAGGGGCGGACCGCCAGCTGGAAAGCAATGAATGGATTGAATTTGGAAAAAGAAGAATTCAGGCGTGCGCTACGCCTGGCCACACCAGCGGCTGCCTGACCTATGTGCTCGACGACCGCTCGATGGCCTTCACCGGCGACACGCTGCTGATTCGCGGCTGCGGCCGTACGGACTTTCAGCAGGGCGACGCACGCACGCTGTTCCGCTCGGTGCGCAGCCAGATCTTCTCGCTGCCCGACGAGTGCATCGTCTACCCCGGCCACGACTACCGCGGCCTGACGATGACCAGCGTCGGCGAGGAGAAGCTCTTCAACCCGCGCCTCGCCGAGTCGATCGGCGAGGGCGATTTCGTCGGCTACATGGAGCACCTCGGCCTCGCGCACCCGAAGCAGATGGCGATCGCCGTGCCGGTGAACCTGAAATGCGGCAAGCCGGAAAAGACCTCGACCCTCGAGCCCGAGTGGGCGCCGCTGACGTACACGTTCGCCGGCATCTGGGAAGTGCAGCCGCACTGGCTCGAGGAGAACCTGCGCACGGTGCAGATCATCGACGTGCGCGAGCCCGACGAGTTCAACGGCCCGCTGGGTCACGTGCCGGGGGCGGTCCTGATTCCTCTTGGAAAACTCTCGGGGAAGATCGAAGAGCTCGAAAAAGCCAAGCCCCTGGTTGCGGTATGTCGTTCGGGTGCGCGCTCGGCGCAGGCGACGCTGATGCTCGGCAAGGCCGGGTTCGAGAAGGTGGCCAATCTTTCGGGCGGGATGCTGCGCTGGCGCGCGCAGCGCTTCCCGGTCGACGGCGGCGTCGACTGATGGCGGTCCGCACTCGCTTCGCGCCGAGCCCGACCGGCTTCCTTCACATCGGCGGCGCGCGCACCGCGCTCTACTCGTGGGCTTATGCGCGTCGCCACGGCGGCGTTTTCGTCCTGAGAATCGAGGACACGGATCTCGAGCGCTCGACCGGGGAATCGGTGCAGGCGATCCTCGACGGCATGCGCTGGCTGGGTATCGACTGGGACGAAGGCCCGTTCTTCCAGATGCAGCGCCTCGCGCGCTACCAGGAAGTGGCGGAGCAGCTCATCGCGGCGGGGCATGCCTATCGCGACTACATGCCCAAGGAAGATCTCGACAAGCTGCGCGAGCAACAAGCCGCCGGGGGAGAAAAGCCGCGCTACGACCGCGCGATCGGGCAGAAGTATCGCGGCAGCGGCCCGGCGCCGGTCCGCTTCAAGACCCCCCAGCAAGGACAGGTGAGCTGGAAGGATCTCGTGAAGGGCGAGATCACCTTTCCCAACGCCGAGCTCGACGACCTGGTGCTGCTGCGCGCCGACGGCGTGCCGACCTACAACTTCGGCGTGGTGGTCGACGACCTGG
>Ga0137409_10004879_pt1 | contig 14019 bp, 16 predicted proteins | sample CZODoug1_16funga_FD_122059 | JGI IMG/M metagenome (GOLD analysis project Ga0137409, IMG submission 122059) | Vadose zone soil fungal communities from Angelo Coast Range Reserve, California, USA - CZODoug1_16fungal (Hybrid Assembly) | ecosystem: Environmental > Terrestrial > Soil > Vadose zone... | reverse complement strand
GCCGATCCCGTCTTCAGGAAAGCAACGATCTCCGCCCCGCCGTTGCGCGTGCGATCGACGATCTTGTCGAGCTTTGCCTTGTCGAGCAGCTGCGTGACGGGAATGCCGGAGACGGTCGTGTAGGAAACGAGCGGCACCATCGTATCGCCGTGGCCGCCCAGCACCATCGCCTGGATGTCCTGCACCGAGACATCGAGCGCCTCGGCGAGGAACGCGCGATAGCGCGCGGTATCGAGCACGCCGGCCATGCCGATCACACGCTCGCGCGGGAAGCCGGTGACCTGCTTGGTCACCCAGCACATGACGTCGAGCGGATTCGACACCACGACCACGATCGCTTTGGGGCAGTTCTGCTTGATCTGCTGGGAGACCTGCTTGACGATATCGGCGTTGGTGCGAACCAGGTCGTCGCGGCTCATGCCCGGTTTGCGCGCGATCCCCGCTGTGACGACGACCAGCTCACTCCCGGCAGCGGGTCCGTAGTCGTTGGCGCCTACGATTCTGGTATCGAAGCCCTCGATCGGCGCCGATTCGTATTGGTCGAGACCTTTGCCCTGCGGGACGCCTTCGATGACGTCGACGAGGACGACGGTACGGGCGAGCTCTTTCTCGGCCAAGCGCTGGGCGGTTGTTGCGCCCACGTTTCCTGCACCGACGACGGTGATTTTGGTGAGCATGGTGCGGGGAAGTTAATGGCCGCCGTCATCCTCCTCTAGTGTGCATTTCTCGGTGCGGATCAGCACGCAAACCTTCGACCTGAAACAGGGGCGTACGATTTGCCATGCCGAGCCGCTGCTCGGCGCCGCGATCGGTCCTGCCACGCCAGGTCGCCGCAATCAGATCCGAGAGCTCAGCATCGGTAGCGCCATTTCGCAGCGGTTCACGCAGGTCGATCCCCCGCTCCGCGTAGAGACAGAGGAACCAGGTCCCATCCGCTGTGAGACGGCTGCGATCGCACGAGCGACAGAACGGCGCGGTTGTCGAGGCGACGATGCCGAACGTCGTGCCATCCGGGAGTCGGAAGCGCTCGGCCGGCGCGCTGCTATCGACGCGCTCGGTGACCGCGGTGATGGTGCCGAAGTGCGCCGACAACCGAGCCAGGATCTCCCGCTGCGAGAACACCTGCTCCGCCGACCACCCCGTCGCGCCACCGACGTCCATGTACTCGATGAAGCGGACCTCGGCCCGGTGCCGGTGGCCGAACTCGATCAAGCTCACCAGCTCGTCGTCGTTGACACCCCGCATCACGACGGTATTGAGCTTCAACCGGAATCCGGCGGCGCAAGCGGCCGCGATCCCATCCAGGACGTCGGAATGCTTGTCGGTCCGGGCCAATTCACGCATGCGCTCGGGTCGCAGGGTGTCCAGACTGACCGTGACTCGACCCAAACCGGCCTGCTTCAGCTCCTCGGCTTGCTTTGCGAGCAGCAAGCCGTTGGTGGTGAGCGCGAGGTCGCGGATCCGCGGGTTGCCGGCGAGCATGCGAGTGAGGGTCGGCAAATCGTGCCGCAACAGCGGCTCGCCCCCCGTCAGCCGTACCTTCTCGACCCCCAGCGCGGTGAACATGCCCACCAGGCGCGCAATTTCTTCGAACGTCAGGATCGACTCCTTGGGAAGCCACACGTACTCCTGCTCGGGCATGCAATAGCGACAGCGCATGTTGCACCGATCCGTGACGGATACGCGCAGACTGCCGAGCGGCCGCTCGAGCCTATCGGTGATCATTGGCCTCAACCCATTCCGCACTACCGTCCCCATGTAGCTCCTTCTTCCAAATCGGCAGCCGCTTCTTGACCTCTTCGATCACGTAGCGACAGGCCGCAAAGGCTTCGTCGCGATGCGGCGCCGCCGCTGCGATCGCGATGCTGGCCTCGCCAACGGGAATGAGGCCGAGCCGGTGCTGCAGCATGACGCGCGCCTCCGGCCACTGTGTCTCGGCGTCGCTCAGGATTCGTTGGATCTCGGCAAGCGCCATGTCGTCGTAGGCCGAGTAGTCGATGGCGGTGACGTTCGCGTCGTTGCGGACGGTTCCCAAGAACACGCACGTCCCTCCCCGCTCCGGGCTCTGGACTTCGGCCAGGAGCGCATCGATCTCGAGTGGGTGACGCGTGAGATGCATCAAGTGTGGACACCCTGAAGGGTGTGCTCGGCAGGCACTGTCCTTAAGGACAGTGTTGGCCGAGCGCAGGCTTTAGCCTGTGAAAACATCACCCACCCGCCAACGGCGGCAACAACGCCACTTCATCACCGTCACTCACAAGTTGATCGAGTTTCACTTGACGCTGGTTCAGCGCGGCGAGTGGACGAGGGGGCAAGTCTCTCGTGCCCGGAAAGACCTCGCGGACACGCGCGATCACGTCCGCGACCGTCGCAGGGGTCGGCACATTGACCGCCGACGAGCTGCAGCCCGCCAGCTCGGCGTACCGCGCGAAGAACCGCACCGACACCTTGCCCATGATCGATTATAGTCCCGATGCCAGGCCCTGCCAGATCTTGGCCTGCTTCGGCGTGGGATTGGGGGCGCGCTCGAGCGTGACGCGCGCATTGGTGCGCTCGTGCACCGTGGTGTTGAGGGTGATCGTACGTCCCGCGCGTTGCACGGTAATGGTGAGCGGCTGGCCGGCTTTGCCGCGGTACCGCGTGCGAAACGCCGTGCCCCAGTCCCCGTCCGCCCTCACGGCGATGTCGCCGATGCTCTTCAGCACGTCGCCGGGCTCGACACCGGCGGTGGCCGCCGAGCTGCCCGGAGTGACCGACTGCACCATCAGCTCGCCACTCGGCGTCGTCCCGCTCGACACGCCGACGAACGGCAGCGTCACGACCTGCCGATTGAACACAATGCCCGCTTTCGCGAGTACCGTCTCATAGGGCAGCGAATCGCGGCCGTCGACGTAGCGGCGATAGAATCCGTCCACGTCCGGCATGCCCGCGCCGCGCAGCTCCTTCAGCAGATCGGCCGTCAGAAATCCTTTGCTCTGCCGGTAATAGCGCGTGTATAACGCGCGCATCACTTCGTCGAGATTGTGCGCGTTGTCGGTGGCGTCGCGAATCGAGATGTCGAGCAGGAAGCCGAGCAGCGACCCCTTGGGATAGTAGAGCTGCGAGCTGTTGATGTAGACCTCGTGGATCCACGTGGCCTCGCTGCCGTCCTCGACGCTCCACGGCTCAGGCGTCTGCTCCACCTGGTCGATGTTGGACGTGGTGTTCTGGAGGAATTGGTCCGCGCTCCACAACCCGGAGCGCAGATTGGTGAGATCGGCGTAATAGTCCGTCACGCCCTCCGACCACCACAGCAACGGCGTGTATTGCTCGGCATGATAGTCGTACGGCCACATCTCGGCGGGGCGGATACGCTTCACGTTCCAGAGATGGAAGAATTCGTGCGACAGCAGTGGATACATGAAGTCGCCCAGGTTGCCGGAAGGATCCGCAAACGCCAGTGCTGGCATGATGTCGTACTGCGAGCTGCTGTGCTCGAGCCCGCCCCCAAAGTTGATCGGTTGATGGATGACGTTGAAAAAGACGGTGTACACGTCGTAGGGCACTTCTCCCATAATGCGGTTCTGCACCGGCGCCAGCTTCGCGACGCCGTTTCTGAGATTACGCGCGACTGCCGGCGTGTAATCGGCGGCCGGCCAGACTGCGATGCGGATCCATTTGCCGTCGGCCTGCAGGGAATCGAGACTGTAACGGCCCACGAACGTCATCGCGTCGGCGAGCTCGTGGTAATCACCCGCCCGATAGATACCGCTCGTTGGACCTTTGAGAGCGGTCGTCACTTGCCAGCCCGCAGGCACGCGAAACCGCACTTCTGCAGGACGCGCCAGCTGACCTTCTTCAAAAAGAAAGAGATTGGTGCCGAGGAATTGGCCGAAGTCGTCGACGACGCGCGCGACGGAGAGATCGAGCGTGTCGGGAGCGTAATCGAAGTCCACCGTCACGCGGTCTGCTCGACCGGTGACGACGCGCCAGGTGTCCTTGTCGCCGCGATCCCAGCGCAGCGCTTGTCCCGCGGAATTCTTCGCGCCAAAGCCATGCACGTAACGCGCATAGTTCTGGATCTCGTAGTTGCCCGGACTCCACGCCGGCAGCGAAACGAAGAGCGTGTCTTTCCCGGCGGCGGGGAAGTCGGCGGAGACGTGGAACTCGGACGCGCCGGGGCTGACTGAGATTTCGTAGCGAACAGCCTGTGCGGAGAGCGGCGTGGAGAACAGCAGCGCGAGCGAGAGCGGGCTAAAACGGTGCATCATCACTCCGGGCAAGAAGTTGGGCCTCGGCGACATACCGAGGCCCAGGTCAAGTTACCCAGTAGCAGCGATTTAGGAGTGAATTACGACGCAGCCTTCGTAATCGCGTCGGCGACCATCGCACGCAACTCCTTGCTGGGCTTGAAGACAGGTACGGGGCGCGCCGCGACTTCGACCGGATCACCGGTTCTTGGGTTACGCGCCATCCGCGTCTTCCGCTGGCGGATTTTGAACGTCCCAAATCCGCGTATCTCAATGTTATGCTGCTCAGACAGCGCAGCTTTGACAGCGTCGAGGAAGGAGTCTACGACCCGCGCACAGTCCTTTTTTGAAATGAGGGGACCGGCGGTGCGAGCGATTTGCGCGGTGACCTTTTCGACCAGATCGGCCTTCGTCATTGGTCCCCCCGAAAAGACAGCCGGGATGCAAGTCGGGGGCTATGATAGGGGCTTACTTATTTAGTGTCAAGAGCTTGTAGGAATTGTTGAAAGTGTCCCTGTGCGTCATGAGGGCCCGGCGAGGCCTCGGGATGGTATTGGACGGCAAAAATCGGGTATTCCCGGTGCTTGATTCCTTCGACGGTCCCGTCGTTGAGGTTAAGGTGGGTGACCTCAAGCGACTTCGCGCCGGGGACGCCCGTCGTTTCGCCCCTGACTGCGAATCCATGATTCTGTGACGTGATAAGTACTTGTCCTGTAGCAAGATCCCGTACTGGATGGTTGCCGCCGCGGTGTCCGTACGGGAGCTTGATCGTCTGCCCGCCCAGCGCCAGCCCGAGCAGTTGATGTCCGAGACAGATCCCAAAGATCGGCAGCGTCCCGTCCGATAGATCCCGAAGCGTCGTGATCGCGTACCCTACGGCCGCAGGGTCGCCCGGTCCGTTCGACAGGAAGACGCCGTCCGGTTTGAGCGCTCGCACCTGCGCCGCAGTCGTCGCCGCCGGCACGACGGTGACGTGGCAACCATGCTGCACGAACAGCCGCAGGATGTTGCGTTTCATGCCGAAGTCGTACGCCACGACGTGGTGCTTCGCGCTCGCGAGGGCCGGGCCTTCGGTGTAGGCGTCGGGAATCGTCGCGACGCTCGCGAGGTCGAGCCCGTTCATCGATGGCGATGCGGCAAGCGCACGCGAGATCTCCTCCGTCGGCCGTTCGCCGAGCGCCAGGACACCACGCATCGCGCCCTTGGAGCGAATGTGTCGGGTGAGCTGCCGCGTATCGACGTCGGAGACGAGCGGCACCTTCGCGCTCGACAGCCAGTCGAGCAGCGTCCCGGTCGATCGCCAGTTGGACGGCGTGGCCGAGAGCTCGCGCACCACGACGCCGACGACGCGGGGGCGGTCGGATTCGACGTCGTCAGGGTTGATCCCGTAATTGCCGATCATCGGCGCCGTCATCACCACGATTTGGCCGAGATAGGAGGGGTCGGTGAACACCTCCTGATAACCGCTCAGATTTGTGGTGAAGACGACTTCCGCGTACGCCGGCTCGAACGGGAGAGGCGCGGTTCCGGGGAACCAGGCGCCGTCCTCCAGCAGGACGTACGCTCTAGGGGCGTCGATTGGGAGCGCGGGCGGGGGCGGGGGGGGGCGCCGGCGGAGCAGCCGTCGGCTGAGTTTCGATCGGCAGCGGTGTCGGTTGAACCGGCGCCGGTTGCTGTTGTCCCTGGCCCTCGAGCACGGACCGCACCTGCGATCCGGACTGCGACATGAACGTCAGGACCAGCGCGAGGAACAGAAAGGTCCCGGCGGTCCACCACGTGACCTTGGTGAGCAGCGTGGTTGCCTGCCGCCCGCCCATGATCGTCTCGGTGCCGGCGCCGCCGCCCATCGTCGCGAGTCCCCCGCCCTGTCCGGCTTGCAGCAGCACGGCAGTCGTGAGGATGAGCGAGTCGAGGATCAGAACGATTACAAGGAATCCGTACATGCGCGGGGCAAGATACCTAGGCTACGGCGGTGCGCACAAGTTCGACCCAGGCTTGTGGATCGAGTGACGCTCCGCCGACCAGCACGCCATCCAACTCCTGCTCGGCCAGCAGCTCGGCGGCGTTCTTCAGATTGACGCTGCCACCGTACAGGATTCGTGTCTCCGCGGCCCCATGCTGCTCGAGCCACGCCCGGATGGCGGCATGCACCGTTGCGGCGTCGCGAGGCGTCGCGTTCCGGCCTGTGCCAATCGCCCATACCGGCTCATAGGCGATAGTCACGCGCGCGGTTGCCGCGCGGTCGCCTAGAGCGGCGGCCAATTGTCGCTTGACCACCGCGAGCGTCTGTCCGGAGTCGCGCTGCTCGAGCGTTTCGCCCACACACAGGACAGGATGGAGCTGCGCCGCGAGGGCGGCGGCCAATTTCTTCCCGGTTTGCTCGTCCGTCTCACCGAATACGTGCCGGCGTTCGGAGTGACCGATCAACGCCGCCTTCGCTCCCGCCTGGGCGGCTAACGGCGCGGAGATCGCTCCGGTGAACGCGCCTTTCGGCTCCCAGTAGACGTCCTGCACGCCGGCGAGAACATCAGCCCGATTCCCGAGTCCCATCGCGACTGCCTCGAGCGAGACCGCCGGCGGGAAGAACCAGACCTGCCGGCCGGGTTGGGGAGCATACGCCTTGAGAAACGTCGCGAGGTAGCTGCGCGCATCGGACGGGCCGAGGTTCATCTTCCAGTTGGCGGCAAACAGTAACGACCTCACGCGTCCTCCAGCGCCGCTACACCCGGCAATTCCTTTCCCTCCAGGAACTCGAGCGATGCGCCGCCCCCCGTCGAAACGTGCGTGAGCTTGTCTTCCATGCCCGCCACCGCCGCGACGGAGTCGCCGCCGCCCACGACAGTCACGGCGCCTTTCTTTCCGGCTTCGACCAGTGCGTTCGCGATGGCGCGGGTTCCGGCGTCAAACGGTGGGGTCTCGAACACGCCCATCGGACCGTTCCAGAAGATGGTCTTGGCCTTGAGCAGTCGCGCGCGGAAATCATGCTGCGTCGCCTCGTCGATGTCATAGACCGCCCAGCCTTTGGGGATCGCATCCGCGGCAACAGACCGGATCTCACTGGCGCGCTCGAGCGATGGCGCGACCGACGCGCCACGCGGCAGGATCAGCTTCTTGCCGCTCTGCGCGAGCAGCTCCCTGGCGAGCGCGAGACGATCAGGCTCGACCAGCGACGAGCCGACCTCCAGCCCCATGGCGGCGAAGAAGGTGCACGCCATCGCGCCGCCGATGAGCAGCTCATCGACGCGCGGCAATAGCGAACGAATCACGTCGATCTTGCCGGAGATCTTTGCCCCGCCCAACACCGCAATGAAGGGATGCTTGGGATCCCGCAGCAGCTGTCCCAGGAACTGGAGCTCCTTTTCCATCAGGAAGCCGGCGACCGCGGGCTTGAGCAGATGCGCGACGGCTTCGGTCGAGGCGTGCGCGCGATGCGCGGAGCCGAACGCGTCGTTCACGTACAAATCGCCGAGCGCCGCGAACACCTTCGCCAGCTCGGGATCGTTCTTCTCCTCACCGGGCCAGAACCGCGTATTCTCGACCAGGGCGACGCCGCCGCGCGGTAAGCGCCGGGTCGTGGCGACGCCCGTGGCCGGATCGGGAATGAACTCGACCGGTGCGCCGAGCAGCTGCTCGAGGGTGCGGACGATCTGCTTGAGCGAGTACTGCGGATCGGGCCCACCCTTCGGGCGCCCGAGGTGCGACAACAGGACGACGCGCGCGCCTTTGTCGCGGAGATAGGTGATCGTGGGCAGCGACGCGCGCAGCCGCGTGTCGTCGGTGACCTTGCCGTTCTTGAGCGGGACGTTGAAATCGACCCGCACCAGCGCGCGCTTTCCTTCCAGCGCCTGCGGGGGAAGATCCCGCAGGCTTTTTTTCTTCAACGGCGGCTGCCGATGTAGGCCAGCAGGTCTACGCAGCGCGCCGAGTACCCCATCTCGTTGTCGTACCACGACGAGACGTGCACCAGCGTTCCCTCGATGACGGCCGTGGACATGCTGTCGACCACGCTCGAGTAGAGACTGCCGATGTAGTCCACGGAGACGAGCGGCTCGTCGCTGACCTCGAGGATGCCTTTGAGCTTCCCGGCGGCGGCCTGCTTGAACGCCGCATTCACGGCCTCGACGGTGGTCGGTCGCTCGACCTCGGCGGTGAGATCGACGATCGACACGTCTGGCGTCGGCACGCGCAGCGACACGCCGTCGATCTTGCCCTTCACTTCCGGGATCACCAGCCCCGTCGCCTTGGCGGCCCCGGTCGTCGTGGGAATGATGCTGAGCGCCGCGGCGCGGGCACGCCGCAGGTCTTTATGCGGCAGGTCGAGGATCTGCTGGTCGTTCGTGTAGCTGTGCACGGTCGTCATGAAGCCGTGTTTGAAGCCGAAGTTGTCCATCACGACTTTGACGACCGGCACGAGGCAATTCGTCGTGCACGAGGCGTTCGAGATGATGTGGTGCTTGGCGGGATCGTACTTCTCGTTGTTCACCCCCATACAGATGGTGATGTCTTCGCCCTTGGCAGGTGCTGAGATCACCACTTTTTTGGCGCCGGCGACGAGATGCTTGGACGCGCTTTCTTTGTCGGTGAAGCGGCCGGTGCTCTCGAGCACGAACTCGACGCCGAGGTCCTTCCAGGGAAGCTTCTCGGGCTCCTTGATCGCCGTCACCTTGATCGATTTGCCGTTCACGATCAGCGCGTCGCCCTTCGCCTCGACCGTCCCCGGGAAGCGGCGGTGGACCGAGTCGTATTTGAGCAGGTGGGCCAGCGTCTTGGTGTCGGTGATGTCGTTGACGCCGACGAACTCGATCTCGGTCTGTTTCGCCATCGTGGCGGCGCGCAGCACGTTGCGGCCGATGCGCCCGAACCCGTTGATCCCTACCCGAACCGCCATGACGCTCCCCTTACGTGAAGTCTGGAATTGCCGCGCGGGCGAACGTTATGCCCATGACTCGCGTCGCGCCGGCCTGCTCTAACGCTCTCGCTGCTTCGGCCAGTGTAGCGCCGGTGGTGAAGACGTCGTCCACAAGGATCAATTCGAAATTCGCAAGTCGAAATGCGAAATTTCGCGTTCCCCATTTCGCATTTCGCACTCCAAACGCCCCCGCCACATTCGCCAGACGGGTGTCCGGTGTCAACGCCGTTTGCGTCGGCGTCTCGCGCGTGCGGACGAGCAACCCAACAAGCACGGGAATCCGCCATTGTCGGGCCAGCGCGCGCGCCAGGACTTCGCTCTGATTGTAGCCGCGTTGCCGCAAACGCTGCGTGGCGAGCGGAATTGGAATCAGCGCCGCCGGTCCGTCGGTGCGAGGGCGGATGTGCGCCATCGCTGCCGCCAGGTCGTCGGCGATCCGCGGCAGGCCGCCGTACTTGAGCGCGTGAACCGCCGGACGCGCGGTCTCGTCGAGCCAAGCCGCAGATCTCACGGACTTCAGCGCAGCTGGCCACTGAGCACACAAGCGGCAGGGACCGAAATGCGGCTCCGGCTGCCCGCAGCGCTCGCACCAGGGTGGCCGCACCGGCCGCCAGCGCTGGCGGCAGACGGGGCAGACAATGCGGTGGGCGTCGCGCTGGCTCAGCAGGGCGTGGCACAGGAGACATTCTGCAGGAAGGAAAAGCTGTTCAACTGCGGAGCGCACGGACGACAGCGGCACGCATCACCTCGACTGGCGCGTCGACACCGGGAAAAAAGCGCTCGAATGCTGCCGCCCCCTGCTGGACGAGCATTTCCCGGCCGTCCGCCGCCTCGATGCCGCGTTCCCGCATGGCGTGCACCCAGCGCGTCTCGCCCGGAGCGTACACGAGGTCGAGCGCTCGCTGCACCCCGGGGATGTGATTGACGTCAACGGGGAGCGGATCGTGACCGGTGAGCCCCAGCGGTGTGGCGTTGATCGCGACGTCGACCTCGATCGGCCCGCCGGCGACGCTGGTCGGAACGCCAATGCCGCTCGCCCACGCGGCGAACGCCTTCGCACGCGCATCATCGCGCGAGCGAACGAACAGCGTCGCAGCGCGGTCAGCGGCCGTGACCGCCGTCGCGCGCGCCGACCCGCCGGTCCCCACCACGAGCCACCGTTCTCCTTTTCGACCCGCGCCGATTTTCTCGAGTGCCTTTGTCACGCCGAACACGTCGGTGTTGTCGCCGACCAGCGCTCCGTCTTCCGTCCAGAACGTATTGCACGCGCCGACCCGGGCGCAGACATCCGTTTTACTCGTGACGGATCCTTCGACGGCTTCCTTGTGCGGGACGGTGACGTTGCCGGCGCCGCCGGTCGCGGCCTGCATGGCGAGCACGGTGGACAGCGACTCGGCGGATACGCGCATCGCCACGTATACCGCGTCCAATCCCAGTGCGCGGAACGCGGCGTTGTGCATCGCGGGAGAGAGCGAATGGGCCACCGGATCGCCGATGACCGTGATCAGCCGCGTGTTAGCGCTGATCTCCACGCTTGCTCTCGGCGGCGAGCCGGTCGGCGACGGCAGCGGCGAGAGCCTCGAGCTCCTGGCAGGTATCGCGGTAGACGTCCAGGTTGCTGCCAAACGGGTCACTGACCTCGTCGCCGCCCCGGCCGGCGTAGTCGCCGAGCACGAACACGCGACCTTCGCCGCCCAGTTCGTCCACCCGCGCTCGATGATGGCGCGCCATCGTCAGGATGAGGTCGGCCTGCTCGACGAGCTCCCGGGTCAAGAGGCGCGCACGATGGTTGGACAGATCCAGTCCGCGCTCCAGCGCGACGAGGTATGCGCCTTCGGAGGCGGGAGCGCCGTCCCAGGCGCCGGTGCCGGCGGAGGTGACTTCGACTTCGATGCCGCGCTCCTTGAGCGCGCGCTCGAGCAGCGACGCCGCGAGTGGGCTGCGGCAGATGTTGCCGGTACAGACGAACAGGACGTGCTGGATCATGGCGCAAGGCGGCCGACGGCGCGCCGCAGCTCGCTGATGCTGAGCGTTCCTTCGCGGACGATTTGCGCTCGTGGCCTGGTGCAATCAACCACCGTCGATGGCGGCCGGTTCCCCAGCACGCCGCCATCGAGCACGAGCAGCTGGCCCTTCTCCACCGCCGGCGCGAAGTCGCGCGCGATGGCGTCGGCGCCCGGACCGGGCGGCTGACCCGGCAGATTCGCGGACGTGGAGGTCAGCGGCGACCCCAAAGCGGCCACGAGTCGCGCGATCCCCTGATGCGACGTCCAGCGCACCGCGATGCCGCCGTCGGGACCGCGCAGCAAGTCGGGCAGTCGTCCCGAGCCGCCCGGTAGCACGAGGGTGAGCGGGCCCGGCCAGAACGCGCGGGCCAGCGCGTCCGCGGACGCATTGAAGGCGAGCCCGTGCGATTCAGCCATCGACCGATCGCTGATCAATAAGAGGAAGGGTTTGGCGGCGGAACGCCCTTTGAGGGCCGCGAGTGCGGCGACGTCCTGCTGCACGGTGCGCGAGCCGAGGCCATAGACCGTCTCGGTGGGATAGGCGAGCAAGCCCCCCTTCCCCAAATGCTGCACCACCTGCGGGATTGCAGTCGCGATATCCGCATCCGATTGGAACGGAAGCGATTTCAACGCAACTCACGCGCGAGCGCCTCGGCGATCCGGAAGTCGTCGGCTGTGGTGACCTTGAAATTGTACGGTGAATCGGGAATCAGCTCCACCGGGAATCCGGCGCGCTCGCACACCTCGGCATCATCACTCGGCGCGCCCCCGTTCGCGGCGGTGGGGAGCTGCGCGTACGCATCGCGCAACATCTGCCGGGGGAATCCTTGCGGTGTCTGCGCCCGCCAGATGCGCTCCCGATCCACCGTGCGCGTGACGCGCGGCGTGGCCCGGGGCGCGCCTTGCGCGATCTCTTTGAGCGTGTCCGACGTCGGCACGGCCGCCACGGCGCCGACGCCCGCGCGCGCCCGTGCGATGACGGCGTCGATCGTACCGCGACTGACGAAGGGACGCGCGGCGTCGTGCACGAGAATGATGGCGCTGTCGGCGGGAAGCGCCTCCAGCCCGGCGCGCACCGAATCGGCGCGCTGCGCACCGCCCGGCACGAGTCCCAGCCGTTCGCCGCGCAGCTTGGCGAGCCATTCGGGCGGCCGTTCGGCGTATCCGGGAGGCAGGGCCACGATCACCTGACGCACTTCGGGGTGTCCGGTGAAGGGGCGCAGCGCGCGCAGCAGCATCGGCACGCCGAGGATGGGGCGAAACTGTTTCGGCTCGCCCGGGCCCGCCCGCACACCTGCCCCCGCTGCGACGACGACGACACCGACGTCAGGCTGCAAGTCGGCGGGCGAGCTCACCGATTCCCTCCAGCCCGATCACCTCGAGATCTTTACTTCCTTTCGAACGACTCGACAGAAACACCCTGCGAAAGCCCTGGCGTGCAGCCTCGGCGAGGCGCCGTTCGACACCGGCGACCGGCCGGATCTCGCCGCCCAGGCCGACCTCGCCGAGGAACAGTGCATCCGCCGGCACCGGGCGATCGTGGACCGTGGAGACAAGGGCGGCAAGGACCGCCAGGTCCGTTGATGGCTCAACCAGCCGGACGCCGCCCGTCACATTCACAAACACGTCGAGATTTCCGAACGGCAAGCCGCCGCGGCGCTCCAACACGGCGAGCAGGAGGGCGAGGCGGCGCTGATCGAGGCCCGTCGCCACGCGTTGCGGCGTCCCGAAGCCGGCCTTGGACGCGAGTGCCTGGATCTCGACGAGCATTGGACGCGTCCCTTCCATCAGCGCCGTCACCGCGGAGCCGGACGCGCCGGTGCTGCGGCCTGCGAGGAATGCCGCGGCGGGGTTCACGACGGGCTCGAGGCCCGCCCCGGTCATCCGGAAGACGCCGATCTCATCGACCGAGCCGAAGCGGTTCTTCACGGCGCGCAGGATGCGGTGGTCGAGCGTCGTTTCGCCCTCGAAGTACAGCACGGTGTCGACGATGTGCTCGAGCGTCTTCGGACCCGCGATGCCGCCACCTTTGGTCACGTGGCCGACCAGCAGGACGGCGGGTCCCGCTTCCTTCGCGAAGCGCATCAGCCGCGCGGCGCACTCGCGCACCTGGCCGACGTTGCCGGGTGCCCCCTCGAGCTCTTCGGTATAGGTGGTCTGCACCGAATCGAGCAGGACGACGCGCGACTTGAGCTGCGTGGCATAATGGAGAATCGACTCGAGGCGCGTTTCGCCGAGCACGTGGATGCCGCCGGCGTCCTCTTCGAGCCGATCGGCGCGCAGGCGCAGCTGATCGGGCGATTCCTCGCCGGAGACGTAGAGTGTCGCGACGCCTTGGGCTTCGAGTCGCGCGGCGCACTGCATCAGCAGCGTCGACTTCCCGATGCCGGGCTCGCCGCCCACGAGCGTGACGGAGCCGGGGACGATGCCGCCGCCGAGGACGAAGTCGAACTCGGCGAGGCCCGTTTTCCACCGAGCCAACGCTTCGCCCTTCAGGTCGGTTAGACGGATGGGCGGTTGGCCGGTTGGAACACCTCTGACCGCCGAACCGCTTAACCGCCCCACCGGCTCTTCGATCAGGGAATTCCACGCGCCGCACGCATCACACTTCCCGCCCCATTTGGGCTGGTCCGCGCCGCACTCGGTGCAGCGAAACACGGACTTGCCTTTAGACACGTTCGGCCTCGAGCGAGGGAGCTTCGCGCGCCGTGTAGTTGTCGAAACGCGTGTATTCCTTCTTGAAGTGCAGCTTCACCATTCCCGTCGGCCCGTTGCGCTGCTTCCCGATGATGATTTCCGCGATGCCTTCGATGCTCTCGTTGGTCTTGGGATCGACCGGGCCGTCGTAGAACTCCTGCCGGTAGATGAAGCAGAC
>Ga0137409_10004878_pt1 | contig 14023 bp, 13 predicted proteins | sample CZODoug1_16funga_FD_122059 | JGI IMG/M metagenome (GOLD analysis project Ga0137409, IMG submission 122059) | Vadose zone soil fungal communities from Angelo Coast Range Reserve, California, USA - CZODoug1_16fungal (Hybrid Assembly) | ecosystem: Environmental > Terrestrial > Soil > Vadose zone... | reverse complement strand
GTCGCTCCGAGCACGACCGAACTGAATCTCTGTTGCTATTCGAGGGCGGCGGCGATGAAACGCCATCTCGGACTGACCCGCCGCGTGCACGCATCGCACCGCGTCCGCCCCGGGGCGGATAACCTCACTCATCCTGACGGAACCCCCTCCGCGGCGGCAACCCGGTCGACCGATGCGCGCGCTCGTTCCATGAACGTGCGACCGTACAGCTGGTCCGCTGCGTGTTGGTTGTGCGCACGGCAGAGCAAGCGGATCCGGTCCGCCCGGTGGCGATGTGTTCGCGCGAATCCGTCGCGATGATCGAATTCCAGAGCGCCTGTCTCGCTGCACCTGCCGCCATGCTCGTCGGTGAACGTGCAGCGGCCGCCGTCGCGCTCGAAGACCTCGCGTTTGATCGCGTTCGGGACGTGACGCGAAGACGATGCGTCCGCTCGTTCGGCGGGAGCCTGTCGCGCTTTTCGACCCGTCGCGAATCGCTCCTTCTTGACCTGTTCGATCAGGAGGTCGAGTGCCTTCTCGAAGATCGTCGCCAGGTCTCCGTCTGGGATGCGGTGGCGGAGCAGTTCCTGGGCCTGGCGGAACTTGTCATGACACGCGCGACTCGCGCTGAACTGGAACTTGAAGGTGTCCTCGGCGAGAGGAGCGACCACGGCCCGGCGTTCCTCGCGTCGCGGCGCGGGCGCGGTTGGCGGTAGGAATGCGAGAGCAGGCGACAACTCGGGTTGCGCCACCGGTATGGCGGCGCCGAAGGGGAATGTGGGTAAAACCTCGTGCGGGGCGTCAGGGTGGCCGGGAAGCTTTCGCACCACCGTGGGAACCGGCGGCTGCGGCCAAAGACGCGCGACCAGCTCTTCGATCTGGCGCTTCGACTTGCCCGCCGCCTCCGCCAATACCTCTTCCTGGTTCTGGGTAGTCAGATGCGGCGCGAGCAAGCGCAGCCCAGCCAGGTGCACCCGCCCCGAGCGGAGCGCCTCCAGGATCACCGGCATGCTTCGGGCGGCTCGGGCGAGGTCGATCCGGTTGCACGCGACATCCTCGGAAAGCCCCAGCTCGCCGACGCAGAAGGCGAACATCGAGGAGAACGCCCAGTCGAGGTAGAGCTTCCGCTCGTCGATCTCGCCGAGATGGACGAGAAGAGCCGCGTCGACGCCATGGGATGTCCGCACCAGCTCGCGCGTCGCGGAACGGAGGTCAGAGGAGCTGAGCGATTCGATAAACATTCGTGAGTTCATCATGTGCAGAGTCGTAGCATGCTCTTTTGTGGAGCCCTCCAGACGCGGCACGCGAGCGCTGGGCGGCAGGGCTAGCTCCGAGGAGAACGTGGACCAAACGGAAGCTCTCCAGGCATCTGCAGCAGCTATACGGCCGTTGTTGCGAACGCTCGCAGCCGTCTCCGAAGTCAATGCTCCAAACCTGTCAATCGCAAACGGCGCGCATACGTAACTTGTCCGATGCGGCACGACGGCCCCAGCCATCGTCTATCCGCCCCGGCGCGGGACGCACCGCGTTACATAGCGCCGCAAGGGGGATCAGGTTGGCTGTCCTCGGAGGTGGAGGCATAGTCAATCCTCTGACTCGACTCGCCCCGACGACGCCGAGAAGTGACCAATCATGAGGGAGCATCCCTACCGGCTCGTGATCAGCACGATGGCGACCGCCGCGCACGCGAGCCCCAGCGACTGCACCGGCCGCAGCCGCTCGCCCAGCACGACCCGTGCGAGGAGCACCGTGCTGGCGGGATACAGCGAGGCGAGCGTGGCGACGAGGCCGAGCGGGCCCTCGCGCACCGCGACGAGATAGAGCGCGTTCGCCACCATGTCGAGCGCTCCGCACGCGGCAACCACGGGCAACACGCTGCGGGGGACCGCGATGGGAACCTTGGCCAGGCCTGCGGCGGCGGCGAGCCCCAGAGTCGAAACCGCCCGGGCGATGAGCAGCGGCCAGAGGCCCGACGCACTGCCCGCCCGGGCGAGACAGACGAGGAACGCGCCGATGGCCACTCCCGAAGCGAGAGCGATGACGAGCGATCGATCGTGCCCCCGGGGCTTGCCTGCCGGGTCGTCGTGGCGGCTGATCAGCGCGACCGACGCGATGGCGACCGCGATCCCGGCGAGGGCGAGAACGCCCGGCCGCTCTCCGAGGCCGATCGCCACCAGCACCGGGATGGTGATCGAGCAGACCGCGGTCACCGGCGCGACCACGCTCACCCGCCCCACCGCGAACCCGTAGTAGAGCAGCGCCACGCCGGCTCCACCCGTCGCTCCCGCGCCGACCCCCCACAGCGCGCCGGCGGCGGACGGTGGCTCGGCCGGGAAGAGCGGCATGGCGAGCGCCACCAGCACCAGCCCGCATCCCTGCGCCACGACGGTGGCGGCGAGCGCGGGCGCGCGCCGGGCGGCGACACCGCCGAGAAAATCCGCCGTCCCATAGATCGCGGCCGACAGGAGGGCCAGGGTGAGAGCCACGCGAGTCCGCGCCTCAGGCCGCTACGCGAACGACGCGCAGTGGAGCGGCGCGCCCGACCCGCCGCTCCACCAGCCAGAACAGCGCCGGCACCAGCGAGGCGACCGCCATCGCGATGCCCCCGAGCCTCGGCATCCCGACCAGCTCGCCGCTCGCGCCGGTGGAGAGGATGACGCTGGAGAAGACGGCGCCGGCGCAAGTCGAGAGGTGCTGCACCGCGCCCATCAGCGACATGAAGCTCGCCCGTTCCCGCGGCGCGGGCACCTTGCTGATGAGCGTCTGGTACGGCGCCATCCGGAAGTTCATCCCGAGCATGAACAGCACGAACAGCAGGGTGATCGGGATCCGCGGGTCGTAGCGGACGAACGCGAACCAGGCGACGAGCAGGAACACCGCGGTGCCGACCGCGGCGAGGAGAGTCGCGCCGAAGCGATCGACCAGCGCCCCGATGACCCGGAGGACCACGAACGAGAGCGCGCCGCCGATCATGTAGATCCATTTTAGATCTTTGTCGGGGAAGCGCAGGTTGAAGACGAGGTACGGCGTGACCACCGGGATGACGAGGAACGCCGAGGCCATCACCGCGACCGTCGCGATCGCGGCGAGTTGCACGGTCCGGCGCGAGAGCAGGCTCACGAACCCCGTCCGCGGACCGTCGGCGGCGCTGCCGGCGGCGAGGTGACCGGTCAGCGGCGGGAGGAGCGCGATCGCGACGGGAAGGAGGAGCAGCCCGAGTCCGGCGACCGAGAAGAACGGCAGCCGCCACCCGCCCCAGCGCGCCAGCTCGAGCCCGGCGGGGACGCCGAGCACCGCGGAGACGGAGAACGCGCCCATCACCGCGCCCAGCGCCTTGCCGCGGCGCTCGGAAGGGATCACGTCGGCGACGATCGAAAGTGACAGCGAGGTGGCCGGCCCGCCGAAGAGGCCGGCGAGGACGCGCGCGAAGACGATGCTGCCGAAGCCGGTGGAGAACCCGCCGAGCGCGGTGGCCATCACCAGCCCGGCCACGGCGACGCCCAGGGCCTTGCGGCGGTCGAACCGGTCGAGGAAGAACGAGCACGCGATGCCCGAGATCGCCGCGGCGGCGGTGTAGCTGCCCCCGATGACGCCGATCCGCGAAGCCGGGATTCCCAGCGGACCCGCGAAGAACGGCCCGAGCGGCAGCACCATCATGAAGTCGAGGATGTTGACGAACTGCACCGCGCCGATCAGGAAGATGACGGTGCGCTCGCTCGGCTGTCGGGCCATGGGATCCAGATGCCTGGGTGGATGCCGGAGATTCGCGCGCCGGCCGTCACGCCTCGAGCGCGAGCATCGTCACCTGACCGGACTGGGTGCCCACCGCGAGAGCCAGCTTGTCCTTGGCGAAGGCCAGCGCGGTGATCGCCGCCGTGCCCACGTTGTGCGTCGCCAGGACTGCTCCGCTCGAGGGATTCAAGATCTTCACCGTCCCGTCGGCGCAACCCACCGCGAGGGCCTGGTCGCCCAGGAACAAGAGCGACTTGGCCCCGCGGCCGACGACGTTCGCCGCCGCTTGCTTCTGACCGTTCTTCCCCCAGAGGACGACCTGGCCAGTGTCGTCGGCCGAGGCGAAGCCTTGCCCCTTCGGCGCGGCTGCCACCGCCGTCACGGCGGTCCGATGATGCGCGCCCTCTCCCAGCTTCTCCGCCTTGGGCGCGACGCGGTGGATCTGCACCATGCCGCCGGTCGTTCCCAGCAAAAGGAGCGTCCCGTCCTCCGAGAACGCGAGGGAGGTGATGCGCGAGCTCACTCCGGCCATCTGGGCCAGGGTCTTCTTGCTCGCCACTTCCAGGACCTGCACCTGCCCCAGCTGCTGGCCGAAAGCCACCTTGGCGCCGTCCCCCGTCGTGGCCACCACCGAGACACGGTTCGACTTGTCCACCGCGAGCTCCACCTTGTTCCCCGAAAGCAGGTCGGCAACCAGAATGGCTTTCTCCGTGGCGACCGCCGCCTTGGGCGCACCCGAGGCCAGATCCGAGTGATCGAACGGGGGCAGGCGAACGCCGCTGACCTTGTAACCGTCGGTGTCGAGCTCCCAGATGGCGCACTCGCCGAACTTGGTGACCACGGCCAGGCGCCTGCCGTCGGCGGTGCATTGCAGGGACGTGACGGCCGACTTGTGGCCGGGCACGGACACCTTGAGCTGCTCCAGGACCTGCTGCTCGACCGGTCGGATGGCGACGTGCTTCACCTTCTTCTTCTGAAGCCTCGAGATGCCGCGCGTGAAGAGCAGGCCGCCGCCGGCGGCGAGAAGTCCCAGCTGCGGCGAGAAGTAGAATCCGGTGGCGCCCCCCGCGGCCAATGTTGCCACCACGGCCATTCCAGTCAGGACGGGGGCCGGCGCCACGACCTCCACTTCGCTTTCCACCTCCACCGGTCCGTCCTTGACCTCCTTCTTCCAACGCGTCTCGGTCTTCTCGCCCGGCCGGGACCACACCACCTTCCACTGGGGCGCGAGGTCCGCCGCGCTTCCGCTCTTCGACGGCTTGGCGGTCCACTTCGGCTTCTCGGGAGGCCTGGCGGCACCCGCCTTGAGCTCAACCGGCTTCAACCCTGCGGAGTTCGAGAGCACCGCCTCCAGGCGCGGCAAGTCCTTCAGCGGCCGTGCCAGCATCCCGGCCAGGATACCGGCCAGATAAGAGACCTCGGGGTCCTTCAGCGCGGCCAGGTCGCCCCAGATCGGACTTCTGCCCGCCTCGTTGAAGTCCTCGCGGACGAAGAGGAGATTGTCGCCGGTGTAGTATTGGTCCCAGAGCTTGCGATTGACCTCCAGCGCCCGGATCGACAGGTAGATCACCAGCGCGGAAAACCGGTCCAGGTAGGGCCCGTAGTCCGTCACGCTGCGCTTCGGGTGCTGATAAGCGCGGTGCCCGAGCTCGGTCGCCTGGCGCCCGATCAGCGCAGGGACCCAGATGCCGTCGTAATCGATGAGCAGGAGGTCCTTGCCGCTGACCAGGATGTTCCCGTGCTGGAGGTCGCCGTGCGCGAACTTGGCGGCCTCGACGTCCTTCACCAGGGTCCGGAACTTCATTCGCAGCGCGGCCAGCTCCTTGGGTTGGTCCAGCAGGCCTTCGATGAACCGATCCAGGTTGGGGCCCTGGACCCAGGCCATCTTCACGATGGGAAAGGCGCCACCTTTGATCCGCAGGCCGTCGGCCAGATAGAAAAACTTGGTGCTATGCGCGGACCGGTTCTTTCCCAGATGCTTGGAGATGGCCGCGTATCGCTCGGCATGGTCGGAGATCGGCCGGAGGAAGCACCGGACCGCCCAGACGTTCTGACCCTCCGTGGCCTTGTACACGACGGCGTTCCCGCCGGTGGCGGGCTTGGGCATCCCGAATCGGTCCTTGTCGATCTGCGCCTTTTGCAGCTCGGGATCGCCCAGGGAGCGCTGAGGGTGCTGAAGGGCCTCGTGGTACTCGGTGAGATCCGGCCAGGTCGCCATTTGATCTAGCCCGCGCCCCTCTCCCCGCCGGCCCGGCGCGTGAGCCGAACCAAGGTCATGTCGTCGTTGCGCGTTCCCTCTTCACGAGCCTGGGTCACTAAGGTCTCGAAGTCCTCCTGGGTGTTCATTCCCAGCGGGCTGATCGCGTCCCAGGCCGGCTCACCTTTCTCCGCGCGCCGGAGGAGCCAGGCCGCCAGCGCATCCGAAGCGAAGAACAGGGTGTCGTCGGCCCCGAGGACTCCCTCGCTCACCCGCACGTGCGGAAGGGGGTCGTCGTCCGTCTTTTTCACCGAGCCGACCAGGAAAGGGCTGGAACCGAACTCTTCGGAGTGGCTGAGCGGGAAGGCACTCACAAGCTCCAATTGCGACGGCAGCGCTCTCACGTGGAGCAAGCAGCAATCGCCGATGGCCACGGCGCGCCACCCGCGGTTCACCGCGTTCAGCGAGACGCCGACGAACGCGGCGTAGGCTCCCCGACCCGCCTTCTCGGCGGCGAACCAGGGCAGTGGACGGCCGCGGATCTTTCGCCGCCACAACCGCCGGATGGCGCCCAGATGGCGGAAAAACTCGGGGCCGTGAGAACGGCCCCGGACGAAGCTTTCGACCAGCAGCGCCGCCCAGAGCGCGGAGAAGCTGCTCTCGGTCGCACCGTCGGCGACCGCGACGCGGCAGCGCGTGGGCGAGTCCGAGCCACGGATCGCCCACGCGTCTTCGTACTCGGTTCGGGCGTTCCCGGCCTTCTGGCACGAGAACGCCTCGATCGAGAACGGCGCCGCAATTACGGGGTGGAGAGCGTCGATCACCGGAGGTTCGCGGGACGGGTTCCGATGTCCAGGAACTGGATCACCTGCACCGGCTGCGCGTTGAACACGAACCCGCGCGCTCCCTCGTCCGCCGGCATCCCCAGCTCCTTGGCGCGCGAGATCATGAACGGCGTCAAGTTGCTCGACATGTCGAAGAGCTGCTTGGAGAACTTGTCCGGCAGCCCGTCCGCGCTGGCGGGAAGCTCGATGGGATTGCCGGCGGCCGACGACAGGTGGATGTTGAACACCAGCGCCGCCCCGTCATCGCTCCCCAGCGAGCAGAGCGCCTTCGCCTCCTGGACCGGATCGCCGTCGGTGGACTCGCCGTCGGTGATGTTGATCACGATCGGGGGAAAGCCCTTGGCGTGCTCGGCGACCCATCTCTGGACGAGGTCGGCGGCCATCTTGAAGGCGGAGCTCATCGGCGTCCCGCCGGCGTGCTTGGCCTCGAACCAGAGCGGGAACTTCACCGTCTGCTCCACCAGTCCGCCGTTGCCGTCGTCCGCCTTCTTGACCCGATCCTCGATGCGGAGCGGGTTGTTGGCGAGGTCGCTGATCGGCACCAGGTCCTTGCCGCTCATCGGACCGTCGAAGGCCGATTTCACCACGGTGTCCTGTCCGTAGCCGATCACGGCCACGTGGAAGTAATCGTAGATGGAATCGCCTTTGGCGCAGCGGATGGAGAGGTTGTGAAGGAGCTTGTTGATGATCGTCGCCAGCTCGTCGGCCTTGCGCCGGTCGCTGCTGCCGCCGAACGGATCTTCCATCGAGGCCGACTGGTCCAGGAGGAAGATGAAGCATCCCGGGTTCTTCCGACTGATTTCAGCGCTGTACATGCTGGCTCCTTTTCTTCGCCTTCTTCGGGCGTTTCACTCTGTGGGATTTGATTTTCTTGGAAGGCACGTTGCCCTGGTCCGCCCGCCGATCCTTCACCGAGGGGCTTTTCTCCACTTGCGCGGTGAGCTCTTTCGACTGCATGACCGCTGGAACGAACGTCGCCAGAGGTCGCTCGCCGAGGAGCAGCGGTCCCACCCAGCCGGCGACGCCCAGCAGGATGAGCACGATCCCGACGTGGAACAGCTCGAGCGTTCCGCCGAACTGCGCGCCTCCGCAGGCAGGACACGCCGCCACCGTTCCCCCTTGGGGGAACCAGGTCAGACGGCAGGCTCGGCACCGCAAGAGGCTCGTCAGCATGGAAGTTGTCCGCGCACGAGACTAGTACGGCTGCTCGCGCCGTCCACTGCGCGGCCAGCGCACATCGGCGTCTCCTCGGAGAGGCCGCCGCTGCGCAGGTGTGCCGCAACGGGCCACCCGATGGGCCGTGTGTGCAACTCGAGCGGCGGCTGGCAGAGAAACCTACAAGCCGCCTCGAGCGCGAGCTTCTAGAAGTGGAACTGGACGTTCCCCTGGGTCAGCGTTCCTTGCGCCGAGGGGAACCCGGAGATGACGATCGAGAAGTAGTCGTTCGTCCCCGCCTCTCCGTTGTCCTGCACCCGCGCCGTGAAAGTCACGGCGGTGCGTCCTACGTGCCCCTTGCCGGTGAGGACCACCTCGTTGGAGCCGTTCTGGCTGAAGGTGTCGATGGTATCCGAGTCCATCTCGAATCCGTTCCCGTTGTCGCGGTAGCGGACCTGGCCCGCCGGCGGGCTGCTGCCGAAACCGTTGCTCGCCTGCAAGTTGAACCGCTCGCGCTTGCCGTCGATCGATCCCCCGCCGGTCACGCGCACCACGTTGCCGTTTCCATTGCCGGGAGGCCCGCCAGGGCCACCGCCCGTCGCCGAGCCGCAGCCGATGGTGTACTGCGTCCCGCCGCGCGCGATGTCGGTCTTCGCGTTGGCGCCCGCGGTGAAGGTCTGCCCGCGCAGGCCGGCCAGCACGGCGCCGGGCGCGAGCGGAGCGTGGCCCGCCGGGAGCAGCGCGTTCAGCGTGGCGAGGGCGACCTTCACGGTGACGGTGCCGCTGGCGGAGTCGAACAGGCCCTCGTCGGCCGCGCCCTGCCGCGTGTACGCGATCGAGCCGTCGCCGTTGCGCACCGCCGTGCCGAAGGAGAACGTCGACGGCTGGGTGGGATCGGTCGAGGCCCGGAAGTAGAACTGATCGCCGCGATCCGACCGGGCGAACGAATAGTCGCCACTCGGGCTCAGCACCGAGTCCGGCGCATTGGCCGAGAAGTTCGTCCGCCAGTTCGCTGCCCCGGGCACCACGGAGAGATCGGACACCTTCATCCTGGTCACCAGCTTCGGGTTCGACGAGGCGGTGCCCGCGAAGGGGTCCTCGCAGGACCAAGCCACCGAGACGATGTCGAGAGCGTCGTTGGCCGGCACCACGCCCAGCAGGCCGACCTGCACGTCCTGGGCGAAGTCGGTCACTTGCGGACTGGCGGGGGGCTTGCTCGCCTTCGGCAGCGAACGTCCTTCGACCGGAGCGGGAACCGCCGTGCCGTTGATGCCCGGTCCACCGATCTGCCGGGTCACATAGGTGTGGCCATCGAAGTCGTTGTGGTCGTCGGTGTAGGCGATCACCGCCGCTCCGGCGGGATCGAACGAGACCTGGAAGTAGTCGATCAGGTTCCGGTTGGCCGAGCCGGTGAGCCCGCCCTCGGAGATGTTGCTCGAGTGGATCACGTGGTCGCCGGCTTCCGCCTGGGTGAAGGTGGGCGAGGCGGCCGTGGCGTTGGCGCTGTAGGCGTAGAAGACGCGCCAGTCGGCGTTGTTGTCGTTGACCGGGTTCGTGGTCCCGTACCAGACGAGGCCGACGGAGCCTGACGGCTTGCCCGTCCCCAGGTGCGGGAAGACGCTGGTGATGGTCGAGGCGCCATTGCTCACCCGGACCGGCAGGCTCCAGGTCTGGCCCTTGTCGGTCGAGTGGGCGAGGAAGACGTCGTGGTCGTTGGAGTAGGCCACGTAGACGGTGCCGTCCGGCGCCACCTTCACGATGAAGAAGATGTGCGCCACCCCGGCCGGATCCGACGCGGCCTGGGTGCAGGTGTAGGTGAGCGGCTCGCCGCCGATGCTCGACGGCACGCCGGCGCAGACCTTGCCGGTGCTCCCGGCGATGTAGACGGTGCCGTCTCGCTGGTCCACGTCGATGGCGCCGACCTGGCCGATGGCGCCCGCGGTCCTCGCCGGGCCGTAGGTCAGGCCGCCGTCGTTCGAGCGCTGGATCTGCGTCACCGCCGGCGCGACGGTGCGGTAGAGCAGGTAGACCGTGTTGGAACCATAGAACGCGAGCCACTGCCGGTCGTCGACGGGTACGCCGCCGCTCACGTTACCGGCCGGGTTCTTCATGAAGCTGACGCCCCGATCGGTCGAGCGCTGAGCGGAGATGTTGGCGAGGACCAGGCTGGTCGCGGCCAGCGTGGGCGGGTTGTTGTTCGCGCCGGTGACCGGGTCGGGCAAACCCACCGCGATGTCGACGTCGCCGCCGCCGTCACCGCCCACGGAGGTGGACTCGCTGTCCGTGAACGAGTCAGGCTGCCCGCGGTAGATCGGGTTTCGCGTGTTCGGATCGTACGTGGGGCTCGACGGGTTCAAGTCGAAGTACCAGAGGTCCACGCCGGCCGGCACGCCGCGGATCGCGCTCACGTAGGCATTTCCGGAGGTGTCCGTCCGGTTGCTCGGCTCGCCGTCGCGGCGGGCCACGGGCGCCTTCAGGCGCACGCTGGGGCTGAACGGGATGCCGCCCTGGACGTAGTTGGCCGTGCGCGCGACCGCCTTCGCCTGCACGGACGCGGAACCCTGGTACTGGTCGGCCACCGGAGTGACGGCGAAGTACACGACGTGCACGGTGTAGATGCCGGTGCCGGTCGCGGCGGGATCGATGGCCGACGCCTCGCCGTTCTGCGGAGCGCCGTCCGCCGAGACGCCCACCAGCGCGCCAGCGTTCGAATCTTTGTGGATATAGAGGTCGTAATCGTTCGCCGAATTGCTCCATGCGATCTTCACCGCAATGACCTTGCCGGCGTAGTCCGCCGGCGTACCGGACACGGTGAGGGTGAAGGTGTCGCAGTTGACGCCCTCCACGCAGGTCGATTCGTTCGCGGATGCCGTTCCACTCGCGGTCCCGCCCCAGGCGAGAGCAGGGCCGGTCGGGCTGACCGTTCCCGAGCTCGGGGACGCCGCGCGCGCGGTCCCGCCGGGCATCGCGCAGAGCGCGAGCACGGCGAGCAGGTGGAGTGCGGAAAACGTGCGTGCAGGCACGAGGGCCCGCTGGAAGGAGGCGGCAGGAGCCATTTCGATTCTCCGCTATGGCCGGGGATGGGCGGCCATTGACGGGCGGCTTGATTCCACAGAGGGACGAATTACTGGCCGCACTGCCGGTGGAGACGTCAGCCCGGAAACAATCGATCGTCTCGCGCGCGGCTTTGCCGCGTCCCGTTTCGCCGGATCGTGAACTATTCCACCTCTCTGCCTGATCGCCCAGGCGGCCGCGCGGCGCCGAGGCCTAGCGTGACTGCCTGTTCCCCTCAGGGGGAGAGACTCGCGGGCGCGATGACGACAACCGTACGTTGGCCACGCCGGCGTACGAGCCGTCGCTGAGATGGATCGATTCTCGCGACGGTTCGTACGCGGCGAGGGCGCCGTCCTTCGACGGGAGGACGCGCCGTCCTAGTACTTCTTGCTGTCGCTCTTGCTATCGCTCTTGCTGCTGCCTTGCTTGTCCTTCGTGTCCTTCGACTTCGACTGGACGTCCAGCTTCGTCGCTTGCTTGGAGCTCGGGTCGAAGCTCGCGCGCACCTGGTCGCCCTCCTTGACCTGATCCAGGCTAGCCTGGGTGCCATCGCGCATGATCGTCGCGCCCGGGCCGATCTTCAGCTCCTGGTCGCCGCTGGTCGGGGACGAGATCTTCACCGACTGCTTGTCCTTGTCGACCTTCTTCACCTCGCCGGACAGCTCGCTGCCCGCGCTTGCCGTCGTCCCTGTCTGGCTCGACGCGCTTTGGCTGGCCGACGTCTTGTCCGACGGGCTCGTCGTCGTGGACGACTGGCTCGACGGGCTCGTCGTCGTGGACGACTGGCCTGACGGGCTCGTGGTCGTGGACGACTGGCTCGACGGGCTCGTGGTCGTGGATGACTGGCCCGACGAGCTCTGCGCCGCCGCCGCCGTAACGCCCACCAGCCCTGCCGCCGCTGCTCCGATAAGAAGCGTCTTCATGATTGTTTCACCTCCTCTGGAGTCGAGAACTTAAGAAACACCGTCCCCGCAGAGAAGTGCGTGCCGGCCCGCAGCAGCAGGCCGCCCGACCCGGCCCTTGCAAGCACGTGGACCGCCCGACCGTGCCGTCCCGGTCACATCCAGCCGAGCTGGAGGCGGGCCGCGTCGGACATGCGGCTCGCGTCCCAGGGCGGATCCCAGACGACCTCCACCTGCACCTCGCGGACGCCGGGAACGCTCTGGACCTTGCGCCGGACGTCCTCCTTGAGCACGTCGCCCATGCCGCACCCGGGCGCGGTCATCGACATGTCGATCTCGACGCGGTGGCCGCCTTCCGGCAGCGGCACGGCCTCGCAGCGATAGATGAGCCCCAGGTCGACGAGGTTGACCGGGATCTCCGGGTCGAACACCGTTCTGAGCTGCTCCCAGACCCGTTCCACCTGGAAGGGCCCCTCGATCATCGGCGCCTGTTCGGCGGTCTGCGTGGCCCCCTCGCCGAGCGCACCCGCGTCCTCGCCGGCGATGCGGTAGAGCCCGCCCTCGTCGGTCGTCACGGTGAACTGGCCGCCCAGCGACTGCATGATCGTCACGCCCGTCCCGGCGGGCAGCACCACCTTGGAGCCGCTCGGGATCTGGGTCGCCGCGCAGTCGCGCTTCAGGACGATGAGCCCCTCTCGCGCCGGGGGCGTCTCGACGACTTCCACGACCGGGAGCTTGCTTGGCATCTTGAAAAGCCTCTACTCAGTGGAGACCGGCGCTCCGCTTCCCTCGAGGGCGGAGCGCAGCGTGTGCCAGGCCAGCGTGGCGCACTTCACGCGCGCGGGGAACTCCCACACGCCGGAGAGCACCGCGAGCTTGCCCAGCGCTTCCGGATTCACGTTGCTCTTCGGCCCCTCGCTGACCATCGAGTGGACCCGCTGGAAGAGTGCCTCCGCATCCGCCTTCGTCTTGGCGTCTGCTGCTGCCTTTACTTCTCGCTCATCTAGAAGCTCAGCCATCCACGTCTTGAACTTGGTTTTGGTTTCAGCCTCATCCGGGGGCTTCGGATCAGTCATCCTACGGGTCCTTTCGGCATGAATTTTTGAATCGTCTTACCCATGGGGCCGTTCATCATGGCTGCCGCCTTTTGGACTCCCGACAACATCTTCGTCAGGTACTCCATGGATTGGCACAACCACTGGATTTGAGGTTCCAAGATGGCGAGTCGCTGGTTAATCAAGTCAACGCTCTCTTGGCTTGCCACGGAGACATAACCACCTGTCCAGTCGACATCAGGAATAACGGAAATGTCGACCGAGGTTTCGTCGATGTTTTCCATTTACGATCCTTCAGGTGAAGGTTCTTCGGTCTCCACGCCTGCGGGTGCTTCGGTCTCTGCGTTGATAGTGGCGTGCGCAGAATTGCGCTCCGACTCCTCACGCCAATGCACGCGCTCCACCATATCATGAAGGAACAATGCCAGACCTTCGCTAATGCCCATTCTGGATATCTCCTTACGGGACCTAGGGGTAAAGTACGGGCGCCGGTTGGCCCCGTAAGCTCGGGTCAGTGACGGCCCTTGCGAACCGGAGCCCGTACCTCCGTATTGTCTCAGATGCGTGACCGGCACGGAGGGTGTACCATGGTGATTACACCTGATTGACCAGGTGTTTCTCATCTCAGTCACTGTCCAGAAAGGACACACGGCGTGAGTTCATTGGAACCATTATCGGAACGTCCCAACCTGCTTTCCCTATTCACTGATCCCACTGGCGCAACCGCCACGTTTGATCAGGGAGCGCTTGAACGGGATAAGCTACGCCTGATTGGTGTCCCCCACGTCATTACCCGCGTGGTGTATCACTCAGACCTCAAATTCCCCAAAGGTTACATCACGGTGCACGGCTATATTGCGCCAGTCGAGATCCTACAGGAAGCCATTAAGCGGGACTGGATTCCTGGGGTTGAGACCTTGACAGAACTGCTCTTCTCGCCGGAGGAGTCCATTAAGTACAATGATGGATCGACCGGTATCCGGCGACAGCTCACCAATCTCCTGCACAACCAAGGCGTGATCGACGTGGGCCCAGTGACGGACCTCGCCGATTTCGACCGCTCGTGGGACGAGTGGGTATCCTTCGCGGAGTCCTCGGAAGAGA
>Ga0137409_10004877_pt1 | contig 14024 bp, 15 predicted proteins | sample CZODoug1_16funga_FD_122059 | JGI IMG/M metagenome (GOLD analysis project Ga0137409, IMG submission 122059) | Vadose zone soil fungal communities from Angelo Coast Range Reserve, California, USA - CZODoug1_16fungal (Hybrid Assembly) | ecosystem: Environmental > Terrestrial > Soil > Vadose zone... | reverse complement strand
CGGCCTCGACGTAGACCTTCTTCAGCTCGGCGGCCAGCCGGTCGGCACGCTCCCGGTTCTCGACCCACTTCCCCCACAGGGTCACGGTCAACCCGACCAGCAACAGGCAGGCGGCGATCAGCATCCAGGGCCGCCGCGGCTTGATGCGCCGGGCGAGACGGGTCGTCGTCGCGGGAGCTCCGGGCAGCGCCATCCCATCCGGCCTCATGGCGGGAAGCCTACCACCCCGTTTCGGAGATGCCAAAGGTTTGCGCTATGATGCTCCGACGACCGACCGCTTCCACGAGGAGAACTTCGTTGAGGAAGGTCCCCCTCAGCCCGGTCCTGTTGCTCCTGCTGCTGAGCGCCGTCACCGGGTGTAGCCGATACTACTGGTCGAAGCCGGGCGCGACGGCCGAGCAATTCACCCAGGACAATCAGACGTGCCTGCGCCAGGCTGCCGGTGCCCTGCCTCCCGGCGCGGCCCTCGAGGCGGTCGAGCAGTACTATCGCGCCTGCCTGAACGCCCGCGGCTACCTGCGCGACAAGCAGCTGGATCCGCCGCCACCCGGCTCCTACCGCGGCATCGAGAATGGCGAGGAGTTCGACGCGGCGGTGCAGGCCGCGACGGTTCAGGGGCGGCAGGGATTCGAGCAGCAGCTCACCCAGCTCGACGACCTGAAGGCGCGCGGCCGGATCACGGAGGATGAGTACGCCACGATGCGCAAGCGCCTGGTGGAAGGCGTGACGCCCGGCGCCCTCGTCCCCGCCGTCGCGGCGGCCCCTGCGACGACGCCGCCCCGCTCACTGCCCGGTCGCTGGCACGGACGTGACGGCTCCGTCCTCGACATCAGAGGCGACGGGCGCCGAGTCGAGTGGAGCTGGGAGCAGGTGACCGATCGCGTGACCGTCCGCGCGACCGGCACCGGGTCCGCCAGCGGGGAGCGGGTCTCGCTCGTCGGTCGCTCCACCGGGTTCGGGCAGGGCAGCTCGCTTCAGCCGTTTTCGCTCTCCCTCACCTGGGACGGACCCGTCCTGCGGGGAACGTCGACCGGCCCGAACAACCTGCCCCGCAACGTGGAGTTCAGGCGCGAGCGCCCCTGAGCCGATCGATCTGCTAGAGTGATCCCGTGCAGAACGGGTTGCTTCCGCGCTTCTTCGAGAGCGTGACCCGGCAGGCCTTCGGTGATCTGGCGATCGACGACGCGCCCGCCCTGCGGTACCTCACCGATCTCCTGACCCGCTTCGTCCGCACCGAGGCTCTGCGCACGCTCCGCGAGCTGCCCGGCCGGCGCCTCGACACGGTCGCCGACTCGCTGCTGGCGATCCAGCACGTGTGGGACTGGGAGGCACCCGGCTTCAACCCGGGTACCGAGCGGGTCCTTCGACGGCAGATCGGCGACTATACCCTGTTCATGACCGGGATCTTCCGTGACTACGTGGACACGCTCGCGGTCACCGGCTACTACGAGCACGAGGGTCGCCGCGCGTATCGCTTCGTGGCGGAGGTGGCCCGCGCGGGCGCCGAGGCCGACGCCTCACTCTATCGCCGCCTCTCCGATCGCTTCGAGATGTACGCGGGCGCGCTCACCTACGCGCGCAAAGTCTACTTCCGGGCGAGCGCCGTGCCCGCCGAGGCCTGGCCCGCCGATCCCTTCTTTCGCGCCCTGCTCGCCGAATGACCGCGCACGCGCCGCGCGACGAGACGGCGGCCTGCCTGGCCGCCCTCGAGGCCGCGCTCGCCGGCGGCGACCCGCCCGCGCTCGCCCGCGTCAGCCCGCCCGCGCTCGACGACGCCCTGCGCGCGCTGGCGAAGCGACATGGCGCCGCGTCGCTGCCGCTGCTCGAGCGCCTGGCCGGCACGGCTCCCGACAAGGACCACCGGCGCGCGGTCCGGCGCGCCCTCTACCGGCTCGAGCAGTCGGGCCTCCGCCCGCCGCGGGCCGCGGCCGCCGCGCCCGCGCGCCCGGTGGTGACGCGCGCGGCGGAGCACCCGGTGCGCGCCTGGCTCTCCGGCATCGACGGCAGCGGCTCCCGTGCCGCGTGGATCCTCTTCGAGGGTGGCCTCGGCGGGGGTCTGCGCCTCTGCTCGCTGATCCTGAACGACGAGGCGGGGATCATGGACGCGGCGGGCGGCCCCATCGCGCGCAAGCGGCTCGAGGCGGAGCTGCGCGGGCTGCGCGAGAGCCAGAAGCTGCCGTGGGTCGAGGTGGACGGCCGCCGCGCCTGCGCCCTGGTGGCCGACGCCCTCGCCCTGCACGAGCGCCTCGGCACCGTCCCGCCGCCCGAGTTCGCGCGCTGGCGCAAACTGATGGGTGAGGCGCAGCCGAAGGCGAGCCGAACGGATACAAAAGAGAAGCTTACGGCAGATACACCGCAACCGGCCGCACCAGCCCTCCCCCCGGACACGTCTGTCCTCGAGCGCTCCGCCACCCTCCTCGACCTTCCCGAGCTGATGGGCTGGTTCATCGACCCCGTGCGCGTGCAACACGAGGCGCTCGCGCTGCTCCAGGTGCGCGAGACCCGGCTGGTCGTCTCCGATCAGGTCAAGACCGAGCGCGAAGCCTCCATCGTGGACGGCGTCGTCGAGGCGCAGCTCCCCGACGCGGCGCGCCGGCGCTGGGCGGCGCGGCTGCGCGAGATGGCGGAGATCTTCCGCATGACCGGACGCCTCGAGCCGGCGGCGCTCGCCGAGCAGACCGCGGCGGCGCTCGCGGACGTCGGGCGGCCGGCGACCGCTATCCCGTTCGCGCGGGCCCTCGCCGCGCGCGGCATCGAGATGGCTTCCGAGGTCGCGCTGGGCCGCACGCGTCTCGCGGACGTCAGTCGGGCACCCGCGCGGCGTGCGCGCTCATGATCCCCGGGCTGCGGGTCGGCCATGTCACGGACGCGGTCGGACTCACCGGCTGCACCGTGATCCTGAGCGACGCGCCCGCGGTGGGTGGCGTGGAGATCCGCGGCTGGGCGGCGGGCGTGCACGGCCTCGACTTCCTCGACCCGCGCCATCTCGTGCCCACGCTCGACGGTGTCGTCCTGGCCGGCGGCAGCGCTTATGGCCTCGAGGCGATCTGGGGCGTGATGCGATATCTCGAGGAGCGCGGCGTCGGGTTCCCCACCAGCCAGACCGTGGTGCCCCACGTGGCCGGCGCCATCCTCTACGACCTCGGGCTGGGCGATCCCACCGCGCGCCCCGATCGCGCGATGGGCCATCGCGCGGCCGCCGCCGCGCGCCCGGGGCCCGTCGCCGAGGGCAACGTGGGCGCGGGCACCGGCGCCAGCGTGGGCAAGCTCCACGGCATCGCGCGCGCGACCAAGGGCGGGCTCGGCTGCGCGGTCCTGGAGCGCGGCGGCGTGCACCTGGGCGCGCTGATGGCGGTCAACGCGGTGGGCGACGTGCGCGATCCCGACACGGGGGGGCTCATCGCGGGGGCGCGCGACGCCACGGACGGCCGCCGGCTGATCGACACCGGCGCCGCGCTCGCCGCGGGCGCCCGGCCGCCCGCGTTCCGCCCCGTCAACACCACCATCGGCCTCGTGGCGACGACGGCATCGCTGGACAAGGTGGCGGCCACCCGAGTGGCCCGCCTCGCGATGGACGGGTTCACGCGCGCGCTCTCGCCGCCGCATCTGAACACCGACGGTGACACCCTCTTCTGCCTCTCGGTGGGCACCGCGCGCGCCGACGTGGACGTCCTCGGTCGAGAGGCCGCGGACCTGGTGGCCCACGCGATCGCGCGGGCCGTGCTCGCCGCCACCGCCGCCGGCGGCCTCCCCGCCGCCCGCGATCTGCAATAGCTCGGATCCCCTCTCCCCGCAGGGGAGAGGGCAGGGTGAGGGGCTCGCTCGCTACGCCTCGAAGGTAAAGGTCGAGCCGACCGAGGTCGCCACCGTCTCGGCGGGGAGCCGGTGCAGCATGGTGGCCATCGACTCCAGCCCGGTGCAGTGCTGCGGGACCACCCAGTCCACCTCGAGCGCCCGGAAGGCGTCCACCACGCGGGTGACCCGCTCCTCCTTGAGCCCGCTCAGGTGGAAGCCCCCGATCACCGCGTGCACCTTGGGGACGCCCGCGATCCGGGCGGCGTTCCGGCAGATGCCGACGATGCCGCGGTGCGAGCACGACGTCACCACCACGAGGCCGCGGCCCTTCACGTTGGCGATCAGGGTCTGCTCCCCCATGAAGTCGTCGGGCACGATCTGGCCGTCGCGCTCGACCCGGAGATTCTCGGGGATGGGCTCGAAGGCCTCCGCCTCGTGCATCTCGCCGCTCAGCAGCACGCCCTCGGCGAGCAGGGTGGGTGCCCGCACCGTCTCCACCCGGATGTCGTAGCGCTCGATCTCCTCCCGGTAGAGCCGCCCGATGCAGATCCGATCGGCCCCGCGCTGGTTCCAGCGCGTGAGGAAGTGGTCCGCGCCGCCGTAGAACGTGAGCGGCTTCTTCATGGCGCGGCGATAGGTCCGCAGGAAGCCGCCCAGCCCCCCGAAGTGATCCCAGTGGCCGTGGCTCAGCGCGAGCGCGTCGATGGCGCCCGCGTCGAGGCCCAGCACCCGGAAGTTGTGGGTGATCGCGGTCTCCGAGGGGCCGAAGTCGAAGGCGATCCGCACCGTCTCGGTGCCCCGCGTGATCTCGACGTAGTGGGCGAGGCCGTGCTCGGCCCGCAGATCCGGCATCTGCCGGGCCACGAAGGCACTGTGGCGGCGGGCGACCTTCTCGTCCTGCCGGAGCGCGTCGATGTAGTTGTCCACCACCGTGGTGACGCGGATCCGGTCGACCTCGCCGAGCCGCGTCATCAGTCCACCCGGCTCTCGTCGCGGTACATCACCTTGTGGCGGGTCGTCTTGACCCATTCATCGATCTGCGCGTCGGTCATGACGTTGGCGGGATCGAAGCGGTCCCAGCTCGCGATCTGGTCGAGCCGCTTCTTCCACCGCTTGTAGGACGGCTTGAGCGGCGGGCCGAAGCACATCACGTCGATGATGCTGAGCTCGTCGGGCACGGCGAGCAGCGGCTTCACCTGCTTCTGGATGTCGTCCTGGCCGATCGCGGTGATCCACCACACCGCGTAGCCGAGCGCGGCGGCGGCCAGGTGGGCGGACATCGTGGCGGCGGCCACCGACTGCAGCAGGATGCGCTCGGCGTTCTGGCGATAGAGCCGATCCAGATCCGAGCCGTCGTTGAGCACCGGGAACGCCCGGACGAAGCGGAAGTCGGCCGCGATCACGATGAGGCCCGGCGCGGTCTTCACCCCGTTGTAGTTCGGCGTGGGAAAGCCCATGCGGAGCTTCGCGCGGTGTTGCTGCTCGTCCACGAAGCACTGGCCGATGGCGGCCTTGGCCGCGGGATCGGTGACCACGATGAAGTGCCAGGGCTGGGCATTGGCGCCCGACGGGGCGTGCCGGGCCGCCTCCAGGATCATCTCGACGTGGGCCCGGGGAATCTCGGCGGGGGCGAAGGCCCGGTTGGTCATGCGGGAGCGGACGACGTCCATCAGGGCCTCGTAGCGCGATGTCATCCTTCGGCTACCCCTCCCATCTCCTCGCGGAAAAGACCAAGCGCCCGGAGCGCGGGCTCGTCGTTGAGATGGAACAGGCAGGCGGGGGCCTGGCCCGAGCGGTTGCGATGCGTGGTCCAGTGCCACGGCGGCACCACGAAGACGTCGCCGGCCTGCCAGTCCAGCGTCCGGTCGCCGACACGGCTCTCACCCTGCCCCTCGATCACGTGGACCACCTCGCTCGCGGTGCGGCGCTCCGCCCGGCTCCCCTCGCCGGGCCGCAGCCAGCGCGCCTCGGAGCCCATTGTCCGGAGCGGATACTCCCCGGTGCGCGGGTTCACGTGGCGCAGTACCACCGGGGCGCGCCGGGGGGCGGTGGCGGCCATGGCCGCGAGGGCGGCGCGCGCGGTCCGCCAGGGCCAGCGCACCTGCGGGTAGCCGGTCTCCTCGTAGCGCGACTGGCGCGGCACGAGGCCCGCCGCGGTGAGCTCGTCCTGGGAGGAATCGGTCTCGGTCGCCGGGGTGGACGCGGGCTTCATGGCCGAGGCCCAGTTCGCCTCGACGTTGCGCACCAGCGGAATATCGAGGCCGTCCAGCCAGATCACCGGCTCGCGGCCCTCGTGGCCGTGGTCGTGCCAGCGCATCGGCGGGGTGATGATGAAATCGCCCGGCTCCATCGCGCACTTCACGCCGTCCACCGTGGTGTAGGCGCCCGCACCCTCGACGATCAGGCGCAGCGCGGCCGCGGTGTGGTGGTGACTGGGCGCCGCCTCGCCGGGCAGGATGATCTGCAGGCCCGCGTAGAGCGTGGCCGTCGCCGAGAAGTTGCCGGGCAGGCCGGGATTGCAGAGCACGAGCACCCGCCGCTCCGCCTGCTCGATCGGCACCAGGCGGGCCGCCTCGAGCAGGGGCGCGCGCAGCTCGCTCCACCGCCAGCGATGCGGCACCACCCGCGTCTGCCGCTCCGGCGGCAAGAGCGCGTGGAGCGCGGTCCACAGCGGCGCCAGGGAAAGCGACTCGAGCCGGTCGGAGTACGCGGCGGGCAGCTGGGCGTCGCGGGTCGAGAGCGCGTGCGGCTTCATGAGGAGCCCCAGCATATGGAAGACTTGTCCGGCCCGTCAAGCCGCCCTACACTCGGGCACCAGCCCGAGGAGGTGCATGACCGTGAGCCATTTCTTTGCCTACCTTGCTCGCATGAAGTTCATCCGCCGATGGGGGCTCATGCACAACACGTATCCGGAGAACATACAGGAACATAGCCTGCGGGTCGCGACGATTGCCCATGCCCTCGCGTTGATCAGGAGCCGCGTGGTCGGAGATCACGTGAACCCGGAGCGGGTGGCGGCCCTCGCTCTCTACCACGACGTCAGTGAAGTGTTGACCGGCGATCTGCCAACGCCGGTGAAATACTTCAATCCCGAGATCAAGAGCGCCTACCAGGCGATTGAAAAGGTCGCGCAGCAGAAGTTGCTGGACATGCTCCCCGAGAGCCTGCGCGCCGACTATCGCCCATTCTTGCTCGCCGAAGAGGGTGACCGAACGCACTGGGAGCTCGTCAAGGCGGCCGACCGGCTCGCCGCCTACATCAAATGCCTGGAAGAGATCGCGGCGGGAAATCGGGAATTCTCGAAGGCGGAGAAGGCGTTGCGGGCCAGCGTCGAGGCCCTGCCCCTGCCCGAGGTCCGGTACTTCATCGAGACGTTCGTCCCGAGCCTCACGCTCACGCTCGACGAGCTCGGCTGACGAGGCGACCTAGCGCTTCCCGGCGAAGCGCGGCAGCACGTGCCGCGCCAGGAGCTCCATCGAGCGCAGCACCTGCTTGTGGGGCAGACCGCCGAAGTTGTTGATCGCGAGGAGATGCGTGAACCCCGCCGCTTCGTAGAGCCGGGCCACGCGCACGATCTCCTCGGGATCGCCGAACGCGACCACGTTCTGCTCGACGAGCGTCTCGAACGGCCGCTGCACCGCATAGAGCCGCGTGCGCACGTAGCGCTCCATGCACTCGCGCGCCTCCCCCCGGGCCTGCGCGGTGCTCTCCGAGCAGTGCAGGTGGAGACCGAACGGCACGGTGGCCGCCTCGGGGAGGCCGCCCGCTCCCACGAAGGCGGCCCGGTACCCGGCCACCCCCTCCGCCATCTGGGCCAAGGTCTCCGCGCTCGCGTAGGGGATCAGCATGACCGGGAAGCCGCGGGCCCCGATGCGCGGCGCGCTATCGGCGCGGAGGGTGGCCACCCAGATGGGCGGGTGTGGCCGCTGCAGCGGCTGCACGTTCAGCTGCACGTCGCGCACCTGGTGGAAGCGGCCGTGGTAGGAAAAGCGCTCGCCCGTCCACGCGCGGAGCAGCACCTCGAGCGCCTCCTCGAAGCGCGCGCGCTTCTCGTCCGGGTCGAGGTTGAAGCCCGCGTACTCGTGTTTGAGGTAGCCCGAGCCCACGCCCACGTCGAGGCGACCGCCCGAGAGCACGTCGACCATCGCGTAGTCCTCGGCGGTGCGGAGGGGGTTGTCGAACGGCAGCACGACCACCGCCGAGCCGAGGCGAATCCGGCGCGTCCGCATCGCGCCCGCGGCCAGCCAGACCGGAGGGCGCGGGATCCCGCCGTACTCGTGGAAGTGGTGCTCCGCTACCCAGAACGACTCGAAGCCGAGCGTCTCGGCCGCCTCGACCTGCTCCAGCAGCTCGCCGTAGAAATCAGCCGTCGTGCGGCCGAGCTCTTGCGGATAGTGGTCCACCACGGACAGGAGCCCGAAGCCCAGCATGTCACGGGGTGTCGCGGCGCGGCCGCAGCTCGTCGCGCGCGTCGGCCAGCCGCTCGGCGAGCGCGCGCACCTCGGCCAGCCGCTCCGGCCGGTGCGTGAAGCGCGGATCCGTGGTGTACCCTCCCCAGCTCTTCATGTAGTCCGGCTGGGACAGACCCAGCGCGTACTCCGAGATCTGCGCCGGGTTGGCGAAGTCGGCCATGATGCCGACCTCCTGGTGCCGCGCGGGGCGCTGCCCGTCCATGAACGCCTGGAGCGCGGCGGGCTGCGGGCCGTGAGGCAGCCCGACCGGATGCACGGTGACCATGCCCTCCTGGATCACGCCCCCCCGGCTGAAGAAGTCGCCCCAGTGGTACCCGATGGTCTCGCAGTAGTCGAGGTTGCGATGGAAGAAGGGCAGCCACATCCCTTCCTTCTCGACGGAGCGGACCGTGAACACGCAGAGGTAGCAGCCGGGCAGGGTGAAGACGGTGTGGGCCGACGGCGGCACGTGCGAGCGGTCCGCGGTGAGCGGCCGCACGTCTTCCACCGCGAAGCGATACGGCAGGTAGTCGCCGCGCCAGCCCACCACGTCGAAGGGATGGGTGGGGTGCATCCGCTGGGTGTAGACCGAGCCGACCTTGGAGACGACCTCGAAGCGTCCCGCCTCGTTCCGCGGGTCGAGCGTGCGCGGGAAGCGGTAGTCGCTCCGGCTGTGGGTGATGAAGTGCCCGGTGGTGGGCGCCTCCGACTTCTCGGGATCGCCCGCGAAGCTCTCGTAGACCCAGTAGTACTGCGGCCCCGGCGCGCACTCGAAGCGGTGCGGAATACCCTTGGGCACGATCAGGAAGTCGCCGCGACCGTAGCCGATGGGGCCGAAGAGCGTCTCGAGCGTCCCACCACCCTCGTGGACGAAGATCACGAGGGTGGCCGAGTGGTGCTCGAAGAAGTAGTCCATGGGCGCGGCGGGTGCGGTCACGTTCATGGCCACGGTGGCGTTGGCCACCAGGCGCGCCATTCCCCGGTAGACGTCGCGCGGCGCCGACGGACGGGCGACGCCCAGGGCGTGGTGCGCGCCGCCCACCGGGCGCAGGGGCGATTCCCAGAGCGGCGCCCAGCCCTCGAGCACGCGGGTCTCGCCGGGCAGCCAGTTGTTGGGCGGGTACAGGTGATAGGTGTGGCTCACTCGGCCCGCGAACCCGCCACGGCCGTGCTCCTGCTCGTGGACGTGCTGGAGCAGCGGCCCCACGTGCGGGGCGCGCGGGACGATCCCCACCTCCGGCAGGCCGCTCCAGTATTCGAACTTGTCCATGGTCGGGACCCTCCGTGACCGCTAGATCATCAGCAATGCTTGCAGGGTGGGAAGTCTCGCGAATAGACCGGTTGCGCGAGGAATTTCTGCGGATCGTACGTCCAGAACTGGCTCACCGCCGGGTAGGTGTGGATCACGGTGTTCTGGAGCGCCCCGCCGACCTTCTCGACCTTGCGGACGTAGATGTTCTGGGTCGGGTTGCCGTAGGCGTCGATCTTGACCGGCCCGCGCGGGGCGTCGGTGATCTCCACGCGGCGCAGCGCGGCCATCAAGGCGGCCCGGTCCTCGACGCGCCCGTTTACCGCCTTCACCGCCTCCTCGATCACCCGGGCCCCCGTGTAGCAGTTCTCCGAGTAGAACGACGGTGAGCGCGAGTACGCCTTCTCGAACGCGGCGCGGAACTTCCGGTTGGCCGGGGTATCGAGCGAGGCCGAGTAGTGGTGGGCGCTGATCACCCCGATGGATTCGTCGCCGAGCTGGGAGAGCACGTGCTCGTCGGTATGGGTCCCGCCCGCGATCAGCGGGACCCGGCCTTTGAGGCTGCTGTCGGCGTACTGCTTGGTGAACAGCACGCTCCAGCGTCCGAGGGCCAGCACGAAGACCGCGTCGGCATCCCGCTTCACCTGGGCCAGGTACGGGGCGTAGTCCTGGATGTTGAGCGGTACCCAGATCTTCTGGATGATCTGGCCGCCGTTGTCCTCGAAGGCCTTGTGGAACCCTCCGACCGTCTCCCATCCGAAGGCGTAGTCGAGGCTGATCGTGACGACCTTGCGGTACTTGAGCACTTTCGCCGCGTATTCGCCGAACGGATGCATGTTGCCGCTCGCCGAGAAGCCGGTCCGGACGAGCCAGTTGGGCCGCTTGCGCTGGGTCAGGTCGTCGGCCGAGTTGATCGGATAGAGGGTGGGGATGCCGGCCGCCTCGATCGGCGGCACCAGGGCATAGGCCACGTTCGAGAGGATGACCCCGGCGATCAGGTCGACCCGGTCGCTGTCGACGAGCTTCCGCAGCTTGGTCACCGCGGTGGCGGGCTGGCCCTCGGTGTCCTCCAGGATGACCTCGAGCCTCCGGCCGCCGATCTGCATGCCGCGCTCCTGCCAGTACAGCTCGCATCCGCTGTACATGTCCTTCCCGGCCTGGGCGATGGCGCCCGAGATCGGCGAGAGGAAGCCGATCTTGATCGGCCCCTGGGCTGCGGCCCGCCCGGGGTCCACCCCTGCGAGCAGCCCGACCACCGCGAGCAGCATTACGATCGTGCGCATTCGTCGCCTCTCGGTTGGAGCCTGGCTCGAGTCCCGGACAGTCTACCGCTTCGGCCCCGGGTGGGGTATATGACCCAGATGCGCATCGAGCTCGTGCTGACGGCGGTGGTCGGTCTCGGCGCGCTGTCGATCGACATGTTCCTGCCGTCGCTGCCCACCATCGCCGCGGTGTTCGGCGCCGAGCCCGCGACCGCGCAGCTCACCGTGACCCTGTTCCTGATGGCCTTCGCGGCCTCCCAGCTCGTGTACGGGCCGCTCTCCGACCGCTTCGGCCGCCGCTGGGTGCTGATCGGCGGCCTCGCCCTCTATTCGGTGGCCGGCTTCGCCTGCGCGCTCGCCCCCACCATCGGCGTGCTGATCGGGGCCCGCGTGCTCCAGGCCCTGGGCGGGGGCAGCGGGCCGGTGGTGGCGCGCGCGGTGATCCGGGATCTCTACGATCGCGAGCGCGCCGCGCGCGTCTTCTCCTACATGGGGATGGCCCAGTCCCTCAACCCGATGCTGGCCCCGATCGTGGGCGGCTACGTGCACGAGGCCTTCGGCTGGCGCGCGATCTTCTTCGTCCTGGCGGGCGCGGGCGCGCTGTTCGTGGCGCTGATGATCGCCGGGGTGCCCGAGACCAATACCCGGCGGGATCCCCACGCGCTCCGGCCCGGGCAGATGGGCCGCAACGTGGCGGAGCTGCTCACCGACCGGAGCTACGTGGCCTACGTGCTGGTGAACGCGCTGATGTTCGGCGGCCAGTTCGCCTTCATCTCGGGCTCGTCCTTCGTCCTGATCGGCGTCCTCGGCGTCTCGCCGAGCGGCTTCGGGCTCTGCTTCGGATCGGTCGCGGTCGGGATCATGACCGGCACCTTCCTCTCGGGCCGGTTCGGCGCGCGCCTCGGGCTCGACCGCGCCATCCTCTCGGGCACCATGCTCGGCGCCGCGGCGGGGCTGATCCTGGCCGGGCTGGCCTGGAGCGGCGTCCTGACGGTGGCGGCGGTGATCGTGCCGATGTTCGTGTTCGCGGTCGGGCTCGGCCTCACCCTGCCCAACGGCATGGCCGGCGCGGTCGGCCCGTTCCCGCGCATGGCCGGCCTCGCGGCCGCGGTGGCCGGCTTCCTCCAGATGACCGGCTCGGCGCTCTACAGCGTGGCGGTGGGGCGCTTCTGGGATGGCACCGCGCGGCCGATGACGACCGCGATCGCGGTGGCCGGGATCACCGCCCTCCTCTGCTTCTGGCGCCTCCGGTGGAGGCGCCGGCACGACGTGCTAGCATGAGCGCCATGGCGCGCCGGGCGAAGATCATCCGCTTCCCGACGCCTCCCCCGAAGCCGCCCGCGCCCGGTCGCGACGCCGCCGAGCTGGTGGAGGCGCGGCGCTGCCGCGATCAGACCGAGGCCCTGGTGGTCCGCGGGCTGCTCGAGAGCGAGGGCATCGCGGTGGTGCCACGCAGCCGCATCGCCCCGTCGGTCTATCCCTTCAGCGTGGGGCACCAGGCCGAGGTGGTGCTGCTGGTCGCCGCCGCCGACCTGCCGCGGGCCCTGGCCGTGCTCGCGCGGGAGCGCTAGCCGCTACTTGTAGAACTTCTCCGGGTCGGGGTCCTGCTTGCTGTTGAAGGCCCGCCCCATCTCCTTGGCCTCCTCGGTGTGGTAGTAGTTGGCGACCAGGTGATCGATGGACACGCGCGAGAGGCCGGCGACCCCGTTGTGCCGCGCGTGAAAGGCGGCCTTCAGCGCGCCCAGCGCTTGCGGCCCCCGCTTCTTCAGCTCCTCGCACATGGCCTCGGTGCGCGCGCGCAACTCGGCGTGAGGCGCCACGTCGTTGACGAGCCCCATCGCCTGCGCCTCCTTCGCAGAGTACTTGCGATTGAGGTACCAGACCTCCTTGGCCCGCTTGCGCCCCACCGAGTCCTCGAGGTACCAGGTGCCGAAGCCCGCGTCGTAGGAGCCCATCGCGGGTCCGACCTGCCGGAACGTGGCCTGCTCGCTCGCCACCGTGAGATCGCACATGTTGGCGAGCACGTTGCCGCCGCCCACCGAGAAGCCGTTGACCATCGCGATGACCGGCACCGGCATCATGTCGATGAGGGTATAGAGGTCCACCACCGGCGGCACGTTGTGGTAGTGCAGCAGGCCGTCGTTGGGCTCCTTCTCGCCGCCGATGCAGAAGAAGCGGTCGCCCGCGCCGGTGATCACCACCACCCGCACCCGCGCGTCGTTGCGCGCCTCATTGAGGGCCTGCGTCATCTCGAGCACGGTCTGGCGCCGGAAGGTGTTGCCCTTGTCGGGCCGGTTGATCGTGAGCCACGCCACCTGATTCTCGAGCTCGAAGAGGATGTCCGAGTAGGCCATGATGCGACTCCTTCGTGGACGGGTTAGCGGGTCGGGATCCGGAAGAGCCGATGCGCGTTCTCGGTGACGGTCTGGCCCAGGGCCTCCGGCGTGACGCCGCGCAGCCCGGCCACGTGCGCGGCGGTGATGGCTACCCACGCGGGCTCGTTGCGCTGCCCGCGATGGGGATGCGGGGGCAGGAAGGGGCAGTCGGTCTCCACCACGAGGCGGTCGGCGGGGACGAAGCGGGCAACGTCGGGGAGCGCCCGCGCGTTCTTGTAGGTCACCGGCCCGGCGAGCGAGATCATCAGGCCCAGGTCGAGGCAGCGCTTGGCCACCGCGACGTCGGCCGAGAAGCAGTGCATCACCCCGCCCACGTCGCCCACGCGCTCGTCGCCAAGGATCGCGAGGGCTTCCCGGTGCGCGTCGCGGCAGTGGATGACGACCGGCTTGGCGAGGCGCCGCGCCATGTCGAGCTGGCGGCGCAGCACCGTCTCCTGGGCGTCGCGGGGCGAGAGATTGCGGAAGAAGTCGAGCCCCATCTCGCCCAGCGCCACCACCCGCGACGACCCACGGGCCAGCCGCTCCATCGCTTCGAAGTCCGCCTCGGTGGCCTCCTCCGCGTCGTGGGGATGGATGCCCACCGTGGCGTGGACGTCGGGCAGGCGCTCGGCCAGCGCCACCGCGGCGGGGTTGGTCTCGCGATCGGTCCCGATGGTCACCATCCCGGTCACGCCGGCGGCCCGCGCACGCTCCAGCACCGCGTCGAGATCCGCCAGCAGCTCGGGGAAGTGGAGATGCGCGTGCGTGTCGAAGAGCGGCATCAGGCTCGCTCCGCCTCGGCCTTCACCTTCATGATCCGTGGGCCTTCCATGTCCAGCACGGTCCAGCGATAGCCCGCCGCGTGGAGCGTCGCGCCCGGCCGCGGCACCAC
>Ga0137409_10004875_pt1 | contig 14036 bp, 8 predicted proteins | sample CZODoug1_16funga_FD_122059 | JGI IMG/M metagenome (GOLD analysis project Ga0137409, IMG submission 122059) | Vadose zone soil fungal communities from Angelo Coast Range Reserve, California, USA - CZODoug1_16fungal (Hybrid Assembly) | ecosystem: Environmental > Terrestrial > Soil > Vadose zone... | reverse complement strand
GGACTTCCGGTTTTGCGTCCGGTCGCGTTCAAAAATGCTTGAGTCATGGATCAGAATGCGCCGCGCGAAACTCCGCCGACAAAACCGCTGAAGCCGGCGCGCGTGGCGCTGAACGTGCTTGCGCTGTGCTTTGCACTATCGGTGCTGGGACGCGGCCTCGGCGATAGTTTCACGGTTTTCTTGAAACCGATCTCGGAGGATTTCAGCTGGGACCGCGCCCAGGCCGTCTCGGTCTATTCGCTGACCTGGCTTGCGGGAGGACTGACGGCGCCGCTGGTCGGCCGGCTGTTCGACCGGTCGGGCCCGCGCGCCGTCTATTCGCTGGGACTGGCGCTGCTGGGCGGCGCGTTTCTGACCGCCGCCCATGCACAGCAGCTCTGGCAGTTCCAATTGAGCGTCGGCCTGTGCGTCGGTATCGGCATTGCTTTCATCGGCAACGTGCCGAACTCCATCCTGCTCGGCCGCTGGTTCGGCCCGCGATTGCCGACCGCGATGGCGGTCGTCTATTCCGCGACCGGCGCGGGCGTGTTGATTCTGCTGCCGGCCTCGCAAGTCCTGATCGATCATTTGGGCTGGCGCGGCGCCTATCAGATTTTCGGCGCCGTGGCGCTGGTGCTGCTGTTGCCACTGCTGCTCTTGCCATGGCGACTGTTCTCGACCGGCTCACCGCACGTGGTCAAAAAGGCCGATCCGGATTTCGTCGATGAAGGCTGGACGCTTCTCAGCGCGATGCGCCACCACGCCTTCTGGGCGCTGTTCTCGACCTTCTTTTTCACCGCGATCGGGATGTACGCGATCGCAGCCCAGGTGGTGGCCTATCTGATCGACGCGGGCTTCCCGCCCTTGCAGGCGGCGACTGCGTGGGGGTTCAGCGGCGTGGTGCTGCTGTTCGGGATGCTCGGCGTCAGTTCGCTCGACGGCATCATCGGGCGGAGGCCGTCCGTGCTCTTCAGCTATGCAATTTCGATTGTCGGCATTGTCATGTTGTGGGGTCTGCAGTGGTATCCGAACTTCTGGTTGCTGACAGGCTTCGTCGTTTGCTTCGGCAGCATGATCGGCTCACGCGGCCCGCTGCTGTCGGCGACCGCCCTGAAGATCTTTCGCGGCGAACGGGTTGGAACCATCTACGGCACCATTTCGATCGGCAGCGGCCTCGGATCGGCGCTCGGCTCCTGGGGCGGAGGCCTGCTCCATGACTGGACCCACAGCTATAACCCGATGATCGCGTTCGCGCTGGTCAGCGTGATCCTGGGAATGATTCCATTCCTGGTTGTGCCGGCGCTGCGGCGCTAGGCGCCGCCTGGGCACGCGAAGCCGGGTTCGCGCACCGGTGATTTTATTAACGTTCACTATTAGTAAGAAGGTTTTTGATATTCGCTCTGCAGCTGTTTTTGCCAGGAAGGTCGAAAATGAGTCTGCTGAGCCGATTGAAGATCCGTACCAAACTGGCGAGCATAGTTGCCCTGTCGGCCTTGACCGTCTGCGCGATCATCGCGTTCTCGGCGACCCTGAGCCAGAGCCGGATGCTGGAAGACCGGATCGCCCAGTTACGCACCGCAGTCGATTTGATGCATGGCTTCGCCCAGTCGCTGCAGGACGACGTCGCGGCAGGAAAAATGACGCTGGCCGAGGCACAAGCTCAGTTTCGCTTGCGTGGCAAGAAAATGACGTTCGGCAACGGCCAGGGCTACGGCGTCGCCTATAATCCAGACAGTTCGCTGCTGCTGAACGCCGGCAACCCTCAGCTCGAAGGCAAGATCACGGGTGCGACGGATGCCAACGGCGTCCTGATCGCCAAGGCTCAAATCGATGCCGCCAAGCTGAAAGCGGAGGGAAGTATCACTGCCTATCTCTATCCCCGTCCCGGCCAGAGCGTGGCCATCAAGAAAATTGCCTATGTACGCGCCTTTGCGCCGTGGAACGCCACCATCAGCTATGGCCTCTATGTGGACGATCTCGACGCCGACGTGAATGCGTTGCTGCTGCGCCTCGGTGCGATCGGCGCCGGCATCCTGGTGCTGATGGCATTGCTGTCGTGGATGGTCGCCCGCGACATCCTGGGAGCGCTCGATCGGCAGAAGAACCGGATGCAACGCATCGCCGGCGGATCGCTCGACGAAGCGGTCGAGGAAACCGACCGCGGCGACGAGATCGGACGCATGGCGGAAACGCTGGAGATGTTGCGGCAGACGGCCATCACGGCGCGGAAGCTTGAAGCCGAGCAGGTAGCCTCGAAGCAACAGGGCGAAAACGAGAAGCGTGAGGCGCTGATCGCCCTCGCCAATCGATTCGACGCTTCCGTGGGCCGGCTTGTCGGATTGATGGCGTCGGGATCGAACGAGCTGGAAGCCACCGCGCAATCGATGACCGGCACGGCGGAGCGCACCAACCACCAGGCGACGGTCGTGGGCACGGCCGCGGCGGAGGCCAGCGCACGCGTGCAAACGGTCGCCACCGCGGCGGAAGAACTGTCCTCGTCGATCAGCGAAATCAGCCGCCAGGTCGCACAATCCGCCAATATCGCGAGCCGCGCCGTCGACAATGCTCGCCGTACCGACACCATCGTGCGCGCCCTTGCCGACGGGGCTCACCAGATCGAGCATGTGGCGGAACTGATTTCAAGTATCGCGGGACAGACCAATCTGCTCGCGCTCAACGCCACCATCGAAGCCGCCCGCGCAGGCGAAGCGGGCCGCGGCTTCGCGGTGGTCGCAGCCGAGGTCAAGAGTCTCGCCAGCCAGACCGCGGAAGCCACCAAGGAGATCGGTACCCGCATCACCCAGATCCAGGGCGCAACCACGGAAGCCGTCGAAGCCATCCAGGGCATCACCGCCACGATCGAGGAAGTCAGCGCGATTGCGACGTCGATCGGCTCGGCGATCGAGGAACAAGGCGCGGCCACCGCCGAGATCGCGCGCAGCGTCACGCAGACGGCCCAGGCAACGCAGGATGTAACGACCAACATTGGCGGCGTCAGCGCCGCCGCCACCGAGACCGGCAGCGCCGCCGGCCTCGTTCTTGCCGCGGCGTCCAACCTCTCCAAGCAGGCCGAGCAATTGTCAGGTGAGGTCAACACCTTCCTGGCCGGCGTGCGCGCGGCTTGAGCGAGCGCTCAAACGATCCGAGGCGCACACCCACCCGGGTTCATCAGGCGCGGCTTGTCCTTCGGACAGGCCGCGCACCGGTGAATGATCAATTGTTTGGTGGAAGTTCGATCGGGTTGTTCTGCTTGCCGGTATTGAACTCCATAATCTTTCGCGTCACGCCCGGGAAAATAGCCGAAATCGGATTGACGCGAAGCACAGGCGTCCCGGGCGTGCCGACGACCTCGTAGGTCACGCCGAACAGCCCCTCATTGCTGCCGCCGCCGAGAAACAGACCCACAATCGGAATCTGGCCGAACATGTTGTTCAGCCCGTACATCGGAATCAAGGTGCCGCTCATGCGCACCTGATTGCCGGGGAAATCGATGTTGCCCTCGATGGTGCCACCGATCATCGGGCCCTTCACGACGCCCTCCCGGATCGCGAGCTGGCCGTTCTGCCGGGTGAATTCCGCGCGCAAGCGTGAAAATGAGATGCCGTTTTGAATGCCGCCCTGCCCGCCCGCAGCCACGCGATCGAGCGAGGCCTCACCCTTGACGGAAAAATCCTTGACGTTGATCAGGCCTTCCTTCGCCTTTGGTTCGACCGTCGGCGGGTCCATCGCCAGCGCAAGCTGGCCGCCGACCATCTTGGAGTAGGTGTCGCTAAAGCGGAACAACGCGCCGGCGTCGTTGGTCTCGACATAGATCAGGTCGCGGTTCTGCGCCCGGCGCAAATCGCCGCTCAGGGGCGTATCTCGCCCAAGCTTGCCGCTGAGCGCAAAGCTTTTGATCGTGCCATTGCGCCGCGACATCTTGGCGTCGAGGCTGCGCACGGCTTCGCCATTGTAGCCGGCCACCGCGCCGAGCTTCAGGTCGACATCAAAATCGATATTCCTGGTTTTGCTTTTGGCGTCGGCTTCCTTGCCCGAAATAACCGACTTGAGAAAGGCGCGACCGTCGAACACGTCGCCGCGCATCGTTACTTTCAACACGCCGTCGGAGCCACGATCGGCCTTCAGCGAGGTCTTGTCGCCTTCGGACGGAGAATAGGTCGGGAAACTCGCGCTCATCAGGTCGCCGTTCTGATCGACCTCGAGCGATCCCTTGATCGATACGCCGCCGCCATCGATGACGATGTCTTCGAGACGGGTCGATTGCTGCTTCTGCACCACGTTGAAGACGGCGCGGCTCGGCTTGCCCGGCACCTTGAACCAGCCCGGCAGAATGTTGTCGAGCTTCAACGCCGTCAGATCGGCTTCGATGCCCATGCGGCTGTCGCGATCGGGGCCTCCGATCTTGCCGATCAGCTTGATCGGAATGGCGCCGCTGACCGCAGGTCCGAGATCGAAGCCGAGCCGCGCGCGGCTTGCGTCATCGAGTGTGGCCTGCAATTTGACATCCGCATCGCCATCGTTGGGTTTGCGGTAATCCAACGACGCCGCCTGGCCGTTGATCTTGACGTCGCCCTTGACCTGATAGCCCTGGTTGTTGGCGACGACTTTCAGCTTGTCGGCTTCGAGCTTTTGACTCATCACCAGCTTGTCTGCGGCAAAGCCGCCGAGATCGGCGGTGATGGTATAGGTGGTGTCGGCCTTGGTCAGTTCGCGCTTGATCGGCAGGCCGAGGGTGACCAGGGCGGCCACCGTTCCCTTGCTCGAATTGGGATCGACCAGGGTGCCGGAAAATTCACTGAGGCGATCGGAGGCCAGGATTTCCGCCGCCGCCGGCACCGGACCTTCGATCCGGAATTTGACGCGCGCCGGCGCCGGCTTGGGCGCCATGTCCGGCACTTCGAACACAAAATCAGAGATGTTGAGTTTGCGGCCCGCGGGCGTATCTGCGGCCGCCTGACCGATCGTCACGGTCGCGGTGCGGCCGGTCACCCGGGCTTTCAGATCCGCGTCGCGCACCGACGGCAGTTCGTCCACCGGCCGCAGCGTCACGCCGGACGCGACGATGTTGACGGCAAGACCGTCATCGGGAATCGGCGGGCCCCGCCGCGACAGGTTGCGAACCGGCGAATTGACGCCGACCTCGATGCGTTGAAGCGAACCGCGTTCGACCCGCTCGATCACCCATTCGCGGACCTCGGGAACGATCAGGGTCGGCCATATCCGCTTCAGCGCGGATGCCGACATCGGCGTTCCCGCAAAACCGAGCGTCAGGCGCGGCTCGGCCGAATAATCGATACTGCCGGTACCGGCGACGCCGATCTCGCCATTGCTGATGTCGGCCTGGGTCAGCAGCACGCGCTTTTTGTCGGTATCGAAGCGCATGCCGATGGCGATGCGGTTGAAAATCAGCGGCTGTTCGCCGTCGTCTGCCGCGAGCACGATGGTGCCGCCGCTGAAACCCAGTTGCCAATCGGTGACGTTGTCGTTGGGCGGCTCGAGATGGGCCAGCAGCGTAATCCGGTTCTGACCCGAGATGATCTTGAACGGCGCGACCAGCACGCGGCGTCCGGCATCCCATTCGACGTTGATTTCCGCCGAGTCGATCGCCATCGGATAATCGGGCGTATCGGTGTCGATGACTTGTCCGGCACCCGCCGTCAGTTTGCCCCTGAAATAGGTTGGCAGGCCGTCGCGGCCGAGTTCGCCTTTCAAGTCGCCGGTAAGCGGCAAATCGGCAGTGTAGGTGAGGTCCTTCAGCCGCAGCGCCAGCAGGATGTTTGAGGTCGAGACCTTGTTGGCGCGAATATCGACCGATCGCACGCCGTTCGCGGGAGGCCCGACCAGCACGCGCAGCGACCAGGCATTGCTGCCCTCTTCGCCCACGCTCAGCGCCACGCCGCCGCCGCTCGGCCGGCGAAGGCTGAGGGTGATGTTTTCAAAATTCCATTTATTGCCGCGCTGCTGATCGTCGACGATCAGGTTTCCGTTCTTCAGACCGATTTCGTTGAGGTTTTGTCCGTCGAGCCCGGTCAGGCTCAGGCTGTCGAGCCAGTCGAGGCCGGCCAGCAGTCCGCTTTGCGTATTATCGGAACCCGCTGGTGCAGCGGGTGCAGATGGCGAAACAGTGCCGGGTGGTGCTCCCGGGATTTGGCGCGGAAATGTGGGCGGAAGGCCCGCCTCTTTCTTCGAGGTAACGCCGGTTGCCAGGGGTTTGGCGGTGTCGCCGGTGGAAACCGTCACGTAGCCATCCGGGGTGATGCGCACCGCAAGTTCGGCATCCACCAGATTGAGGCTTTCAGCGCGAAGCCGCCCCATCAGCAGCGCGGTGCCGGACAATTTCACTTCGGCTTTCGGCGCGTTCGCCACGATGACATGATCGCGATCGCGGACGACAATGTCGCGGATACGCACGGCGATACGGATCTTGCCGGCGCGCTCGATTTGCGTGCCGCCGACCTCGACGGTGTTGCCGTGCCCGATATTTTCCTCGATCGCCGCGGCGAGCCACGGCGTCGCCATGTCGAGATTGATCGGACCCGCGCCAAGCCGCCACCACAACCCGCCGAAACAGACGGCGAAGATCACCATCAGAACGGCGATCACGGCGGCGCAGCGCTTTATCCAGCGCCCTCCGCCAAGCCACCGGCGCAGCCCGCGGACGTAATCGCCGAACCGGTGACCCCCCGAATTCGATCCGGACAACAGCCGGCGCGCGCGATGACCCGCCACCTCGTCATGGTCTTGATCCCAACCGGCATCATCCGGCTGCGAGCGCTGGACGTCTGCACGCGGTTTCGATCCCTTGGGCGACGTATTCCTTGCCATTGCCTCTCGGTGCGGGCGTTGCTTGTAAGATTGATCGCCGCCAAGGCCGCGCCCGTCGACACGTAACGAGCGCTCCTGCGTCGGCATCCCTGCCAATCCTCGATTATTACTGTTACTCGTCATCGGGCCCAAGGAGCACATTCAACGAGCGGACGGGTGGTACGTCGAATTCCTTGTAAGCATACTCCGAGGCCATCAGACTTGCCCAGCAGTCGGCATGATTCCAACCTGCTCTGGCAAGGGCCGCAATACTCCAATGGTTGATCCGCCGAAAGCGACGAAAGGAAGGCGTATGTCTAAGAAAACGCGCAAGAAATCCCCCAAATCACGCTCCGGGAAGGCGACCCGCGCCCCATCGAAGACATCGGCCAAAAAGCCAGCCGCGACAACCCGCAAGGCGACGGCGAAAAAATCAGTCAAGCGTGCCGCCAAGAAACCCCGGGACGCCGCGGCGCGAGCATCGCATAAGGCCCCCTCGAAAAAGTTAAAATCGCCAGCGCCAGCCGAATCGACGCCGCGGGCCGCAGCCGAATCGAAGGCAACCGCTGCGACGGCAAGAATCGCAGGTGGAAATCCTGACACGTCGCCCACTCGCAAGGCGGCTTTGGCCGAGGGCGACCGCGCGCCCGCCTTCCGCCTGCCCCGCGATGGCGGCGAGGCCGTCTCGCTGGCCGACTTTTCGGGACGAAAACTCGTGCTGTTTTTCTATCCGCGCGCGGACACCCCGGGCTGCACCAAGGAGGCCATCGACTTCACGCGATTGGCTGACACATTTGCCGCAAGTCAGACCGCCGTCCTGGGTGTTTCCGCCGACCCAATCAAGGCGCAGGAAGCCTTTCGCGACAAGCATCAACTCTCGGTACCCCTGGTTTCGGATGAGACCCACGAGATGCTTGAGGCCTATGGCGCCTGGGGCGAAAAATCCATGTATGGCAGGACTTTCCTCGGCATCCTTCGCACCACGGTCCTGATCGGGGCCGATGGCCGAATCGCAAGGATCTGGCGCCATGTGAAGGTCGACGGCCATGCCGACGATGTGCTTGCGGCGGCGCAAGCGCTCTGATTGAGCGATCTCATTCGCCAAAAATTAACCATGAGAAGGTCAAATTGCTCCCGCAAATGTGGCCGTACGGGACTTAATCTCCGACCGGCGCGGGAGTGCCGATGTCGTACCGTTCCGGTCATTATTCAGAGCATACGCAGCACCACCATCAACACGACCAGGCCAGGGCATCCTCGCGCCGCCCGGTGGCGGCTCCCGCTCCACGCGCCGAGGCCGGCTACACTCTCGTCCACGCCGGTAAACAGGTACGATTCGGCCCCGTCGCGTTCTGGATCGTGGTCGGTACAGTGATCCTGCTCGGCATGTGGTCGGCCGCGACCGCGACCTATTTCGCGTTTCGCGACGATGTTCTGACCCGGCTGATCGCGCGCCAGGCGGAGATGCAATACGCCTACGAAGACCGCATCGCCGAACTGCGCGCCAGGGTCGATCGCACCACCAGCCGGCAATTGCTCGATCAGGAACAATTCGACCAGAAGCTCGACCAGATCATGCGCCGCCAGACCACGCTGGAATCGCGCGCCACCGCGCTCGGCGCCATGCCGGACTCCTCGGTCACGGGATCCATCAGAGCCCCGTCACGCGGGCCCGCAGCGACCGACCTCCCTGCTTCGCCGAAACCCTCGCCGATCAGCGATACCGTGATTTTCGTGGCGCCGCCGGATCGCGAAGCGCGCCTGGACTCGCGGGCCCCGGTCGTGGCCAAACCGCCATCGAATCAGTTCGCGAAGGTGCAGGGCATGGACAACGTTCTGGTCCGACTGCAGACCTCGCTCGATCAGATCGAGCGCCGCCAGATGGCGGCGCTGAGCTCGGTCGAAGACGGCATGGAATCCCGCGTGCGCCGCATGCGCGGCGTGTTCACCGATCTCGGTCTCGACATGGCGCAACTGGAAGCCGCGACGCCGCGCACCGGCATCGGCGGTCCCTTCGTGCCGGTGAAACTTTCTCCCGATGCCGGGCCGTTCGAACGCCAGCTCTATCGAATCAACGTCACCCGCGCCCAGGTCGAGCGCCTCAACCGGACGCTGGCGCTGGTGCCCTATCGCAAGCCGGTGGTCGGCGAGGTCGAATTCACCAGCGGTTTCGGGGTCCGCAGCGATCCGTTCCTCGGCCGTCCCGCCATGCATACCGGTCTCGATTTCCGCGCCGCCAGCGGCGACCCGGTGCGCGCGACCGCGAACGGCAAAGTGGTGTCGTCGGGATGGGCCGGCGGCTATGGCCGCATGGTGGAAATCGACCACGGCAACGGTCTGTCGACGCGTTACGGACATCTGTCGGAGATCAACGTCAAGATCGGCGATCCCATCAAGATCGGACAGGTGATCGGCGCCGTCGGCTCGACCGGCCGATCGACCGGACCGCATCTGCATTATGAAACGAGGATCGACGGCGACGCGGTCGATCCGCAAAAATTCCTGCGCGCCGGCGTGCGGCTGAGCGCGGGCTGAGTTCGCAGCGCCGCGCCCTGCCCCGAACCAGGAATTAATTAGTGCCCGACCTCGCCGTTGACGACGTCGCCGAACAGCTCCCAGGCCTCGCCGTTGAACTTCATCAACTGCATCTGTTCGATCGGAAAGAAGTCGTCCGCCGAGGTGTTGACCTTGACGCCCGGCAGCATCATGTCGGTCGAGAAGTCCTTCAGGCTGGCGGCCTGTTTCATGACATTCTCGCGCGTGAGATTGTCACCGCATTGTTTGAGAACCTGCTCCATGGCCTGCGCCTGAACGTAGCCATAGACGTTGTTCGCATTCAGCTTGTCGCCGTCGGGATAATACTTGTCCATGAAGGCCTGCCATTTCTTCACGCCCGCATCGTCCTTCCATGCCGGATCGGTCGGATCCTTCAGATAGGCCGTGGAGATGATGTCCTTGGCATATTGAAGGCCAGCCGGCTTGAGCACCGCGGCCACCGAGGTGGCGGTGTTGGCGAGAAAGAATTTCGGTTTCCAGCCGAGTTCGCCGACCTTCCGGATGGCTTGCGCCGATCCCTTCGGCGCAGCCCAGGAGAAGAAAATATCGGCGCCCGAATCATGCAACGCGACGATCTGCGAGTCGATCGTGGGATCCGAGACCTCGTAGGATTTGTCGGCGATGATCATGCCGGCCTTGTCGCCGAGACCATCGCGCAAGCCCTTCACCTGATCCTTGCCGGCATCGTCGTTCTGCCAGAACACCGCGATTTTGCCGTTGGGAAAATGATCGAGGATGTATTTGGCGTAGATGCGGCCTTCGCTCTGGTAGTTGGGCTGGAAGCCCATGGTCCACGGGAAGTTTTTGGGATCGCCCCATTTGGTGGCGCCGGACGCGACGAAGAGCTGCGGCACCTTCTTGGCGTTCATGTATTTCTGGATCGCCGAATTGGACGGCGTTCCCAGCGGCTGGAAGATCAGCAGAACCTCGTCGCTTTCCACCAGCTTGCGTGCCTGCTCGATTGCCTTCGGCGGGCTGTAGCCGTCGTCATAGGAGATAAAGTTGACCTTGCGCCCGTTGATGCCGCCTTCGGCATTGACCTTGTTGAAATAAGCCGCCTCGGACTTGCCGATCACACCATAGGAAGAAGCGGGCCCGCTATAGGGCATGATATTGCCGATCTTGATCTCGGTATCGCTGGCGCCCGGATCGTATTTCTTTTGCGCCGAGGCCGCGGTCGCCGCCATGGCTGCGGCGGTCAGCACCGTCAGGGCAATAAGGTTCCTCATACGAGCCGGCATCGTTTTCTCTCCCCTTGGCAATCTATTTTCATCAAGTGTCGCAAGTCAGGCGCACGCATGCAAGCATGCGGTTATTCCGCCGTACGAAACAGCATTGTTGCCTCCCGCCAATTATGATTGATGCAGGACGGCATACGAATTTTCACCTGCAAGGCCCAACGGATTGAAACCAGACCAACGAATTGGACCGCGACACCAAAAGCTCGGCGCCGTCGGATTTCGCGCCGCGCGATGGCTCGGTGCGCGTTTGTTTCGCGCCGCCGGCTTTCATCAGCTCGGGTCGGACTTTGCGGACCAACGGATCGCGCATGTCCGCAAAAAGCTTGGCCGAGGCGAGACCGTCTATCTCGCCGGGCTTGGGCCTCCCGGCACCCACAATTCAGGCGTGGCGCTGGTGGAGGTGACGCAGGCAACCGGCCCGCGCCTGATCGTCAACAACGAGGAAGAACGGTTTTCCGGCAACAAGCACACCACGGAATATCCGCGCCAGTCGATCGACGCTATCGTAGCGACGTTGCGCGGCATGGGACGCGATATCGGCGACATCGATGCGTGGCTGACCAGTTGGGATTACCCGACCCTGGCCGGGACACTTGCGCGCACGGTGCTGGAGGAACTGCCGCAAAGCTTAAAACTGCTTCGTACCACCGAGGCCGCCGGATTTGACGGCCGCCGGCTCGACCAGATGACGCGCACGCCGAAAATTCTCGGCCGGCAGCTTGGACTTTCCGAGCGCGTGCCGCTGATCTGCATGCCGCACCATGACAATCACGCCTGGTTTTCCTTCGCGGCCTCGCCGTTTACAGATGATGACGAACCGGTCGCGATCGCCGTGCTCGACGGCACCGGCGACCAGGGATCGGTCTCGCTCTATGTCGCCGAGAATGGCGCGATGCGGCGGCTCTATTGCAACGACAGCATGTTCGACTCGCTCGGCGCCTTCTACAGCGTGATTTCATCGACCCAGGGCGGCTGGACCTGGCTGTCCAGCGAGGGCCGCTATATGGGCGCCGCTGCATGGGGCGACATGAACCGCGCCAGCAATCGCTATTACGCGCGGCTGAAAGACGTCTTGCACTTCGGCCAAGGCGGCGAAGTCCGGCTCAACCGCGCCATGGCCAACTGGTATTGCGACCCATTCGATCATCCTTACAAGACGGCACTGATCGACATCCTCGGCGAGCCCTTAAAGCCCGATCAGTTGTGGAATCCCGACGCGGTGCTGCGGGTCGAGGACATCCATCACCGGCCGGACACCAAGGATCGTCTCGACAAGGCGGCTGCGACCCAACTGGTGTTCGAGGACGCCATGATCCATGTGGTGGATCACCTGTTGCGCAAAACCGGCGCAAACCGGCTCGTGCTCACGGGCGGCGTGGCGCTGAATGCGGTCGGCAACATGCGGCTGCTCGAACATTTCGGCGAGGCCTGGTTCGCGGAGGCCCAGCATCGCAAAGCGCGCCTGCATCTGTGGGTGCCGCCGACACCCGGCGACCCCGGCGTCACCATCGGCGCGGCCTGGCTGTTTGCGCATCTCGCCGGCGCGCCGCGCGGCGCGCCGATGAGCCACGCGTTTTATTGTGGTTTGCCGCCGTCGCGTCAGGACATCGCGGCGGCGCTCGCGGCAGCCGACATCGTGTCGACGCGGATCGGCGATATCTCGACGCCGGAAGGACGCGACGCCGTCGCCGATCTGATGGCGTTCATGGTGGCTCACAACGGCATCATCGCGCTGTATCAGGGCGCGGCCGAGACCGGACCGCGCGCGCTAGGTCACCGCTCGATCTTCGCAAACCCTTGCGACGCCGACGCGCGGCAGCGGCTCAACGAGCGCGTGAAATATCGCGAGGCGATCCGCCCATTGGCGCCAATGGCGACGCTGCAAGCCGCAACGGAATATTTCGAGCTGCACGAAGGCGCCTCCGACGCAGATTACAACGCCTACAATTACATGGTGCTGACCGCGCCGTCGAAGCCGCACGCGCGCGCGAAGATCCCAGCCGTGATCCACGCCGACGGCACCGGGCGAATCCAGATCGTGCGCGCGGACGACGATCCCCTCACCTACGCCTATCTGAAGGCGGTCGGCCGCCGCATCGGCGTCGAGATGTCGGTCAACACGTCCTTCAATGTCGCGGGCCCGATCGCGCAGACGCCGCAACAGGCGATCGATACGCTGCGCCGCTCCAGGGGACTTGACGTGGTGCTGCTGGTCGCGAGCGACGGGGCGGTTGATGCGGCATGGCATGGCGGCGAGCGCGACAGCGGCCGCTTTACGGGGTGGCTTTCGGAATGGAAAGACCGGGAACGAGTTTGAGCACCCGTCCGTCGATCAGCAGCAGCGCGCTGCCGATCACAAGCGCGCCGATCATCTCGCGCAGCGACACGCTCTCGCCCAGCACGAGATAGCCGAGCAAAATGGCCGTCACGGGAATAAGCAGCGTCACCAGCATGACGTTGGTCGAGCCGGAACGTCGCAAGATCTGAAAAAACACGATGTAAGCCAGCGCCGTCGACAATGCGGCGAGACCAATGACCGCCAGCCAGGTTGTCACGCCGGGCATTGAGAGTTGCCAAGGACGTTCGAAGATAGCCGCGATGACCGTCATCATCAGGCTGGATGCCAGCATTTGAAACGTCGCCGTCGCCAGCGGCGGCGAGTCCGACAGTTTGCGCCGGGCATACAGCGCCGATAATCCATAACTGAAGGCAGCCGCAAGGCAGAGCAGGATGCCGATCCCCTCGCCGCTCTGAAAACCAAGCTCTTGCCCATGCAGAATGATGACGCCGATCAATCCGGCGATGACGCCGGCGACGCGGCGCATATGCAGCTTTTCGTCACCGGCAGCGGCCATCACGAGAACGGTGAACAGAGGCGTGGTGGCATTCAGGATCGAGGCCAGTCCGCTCGGGATATAGGTCTGTCCGACGACGATCAGACAAAATGGCAGGATGTTGTTGAGGAGCGCGATGGCAAAGAACGGCGTCCAGCCGGAAACGCCCTTCGGAAAACCGATCCGGTAAACCCACAACAGCGGCAGCAGGATGATGGCGGCGATCGTCACCCTCAGCAACACGACCGTCAGCGGCGGCAATTCCCGCAGCACCACGCCGTTGAAAAAGAACGATCCACCCCAAAGCACCGAAAGCAGCGCGAGCAGCGACCAGTCGCGGGCGTCAATCCGATTGTCGTTGGCGGGCATTGCGGCTCACATCTGCGCGAAAGCGCAGACGCTTACCGCAAAAGCCGGAGAGATGGCCACCCGATTCCCGCAAGGGACATCCACAACAGCGATGCTCGCGTGCGCGCGCCTCGGGTCTAGTACTGACTGTGAGAGATCGGTGAGTCGCTTGCTGCCCATGCTTCGAGACGCTCGCTTCGCTCGCTCCTCAGCATGAGGTTGTTGTGTTTCAACAAGTTAGACCTCATCCTGAGGAGGCCGCGAAGTGGCCGTC
>Ga0137409_10004874_pt1 | contig 14037 bp, 15 predicted proteins | sample CZODoug1_16funga_FD_122059 | JGI IMG/M metagenome (GOLD analysis project Ga0137409, IMG submission 122059) | Vadose zone soil fungal communities from Angelo Coast Range Reserve, California, USA - CZODoug1_16fungal (Hybrid Assembly) | ecosystem: Environmental > Terrestrial > Soil > Vadose zone... | reverse complement strand
GGCGCCGCGTGGCCAGGACGTGCAGGCTCCGCGTGGTCAGAACGTGCAGGCGCCGCGTGGCCAGGACGTGCAGGCGCCGCGTGGCCAGGACGTGCAGGCTCCGCGTGGTCAGAAGGTCGAGGCGCCGCGTGGCCAGGACGTGCAGGCCCCGCGTGGTCAAGACGTCCAGGCTCCGCGTGGTCAGGATGTGCAGGCCCCGCGGTCGCTCGCCGGTTCGAAGGCGGGTAGCAGCAAGGCCATCAGCCTCGTGAAGGAGGCTGAGGCAGCGTGCGCGAAGGGTGACATGACGACGGCGAAGGCCAAGGCCGAGGCGGCCCTGGCCGAGATGAAGTAGCTCCAGCCGTCTGGAACATCAAGGCTCCAGGAGGGCAACCTCCTGGAGCCTTTCCTTTTCCGCTACAATCGCGCTCGTGCGCAGTTTCGTCGGCGCGCTCGTCCTGCTACTCGCTCCCACACTGGCGACGGCACAGCCTGCGCTCTCCCTTCAAGAGGCGTTGCTACGCGCGAAGCCTGCGGTGGCCCTCGTCGTCTCCGAAGTCGGCGGTGACGTGCTGGTCCGCTGCGGCGCGGGGGCCGAGACGACCGTCACGCCCTCGCCGTTCCGTGAGACCGGCACCGGCTGGTTCGTCGCCTCATCGGGTTGGCTCGTCACCAACGGCCACGTCGTCTCGCCGGCCCACAATCCACCCGGCTGGCTCGCGAACGAACAGACACAGAAAGCGATCAAGCAGACGTGCGGCGCCGGCGCGGGATCGGGGCGCGCGAGGCTCGAGCCGTCGATCTCCGTGCTCCTGGCCAACGGCGTGCGGATGCCCGCCACCGTCGTGAAGTACAGCCCGCCCGTCGCCGGCGAGGCGATGTCCGGTCAGGACCTCGCCCTGCTGAAGCTCGAGGCGGCCGACATGCCGGCGCTGCCGCTCGCCGATTCGGCGCAGGCGCAGATCGGCGACCGGCTCCACATCATCGGCTTCCCCGGCGTCGTCCTGAGCCACGAGCTGCTGAACTCGTCGGCCAAGATGGAGGCGTCGGTCACCGGGGGCGCCGTTTCCGGGTTCAAGCAGGATCGCGCCAACCAACTGGTGATCCAGACGGACGCGTCGGCGGCGTGGGGCAACAGCGGCGGGCCGGCGGTCAACGACGTCGGGGCCGTGGTCGGCGTGCTCACGTTCGTGACGTTGTCGTCGGATGCCCAGAGCAATATCGTGCAGGGCTTCAACTTCATCATTCCCTCGGCCGCCGTCGTCACATTTCTCGAGGGCACTTCGGTGCCGCGCGGCGAGCCGCACCGCTTCAACACCGCGTGGCACGCGGGCCTGCGCGATCACTTCGCCGGCAATTACCGGCGGGCGCGGGCCGAGCTGGCGGAGGCCAACCGGCTGTTGCCCGAGCTGCCGGACGTGCGGCGAATCACGCTCGAGAACGACGAGCGCCTCGAGCGCGAGCCCCTCCTGCCCTGGACGCAGGTGGCGATCGGTATGCTCGTGGTCAGCGCGGCGGGCTGGGCGGTCCTTCTGCTTCGCCGGTGGCAGCGCAACCGCTTCCGGATCCGCCCCGCGGAAGTCATGCGGCTTCTCGAGGGGCCCGAGCCCCCGACGATCCTGGACGTGCGCGCGTCCGATGCCTACGCGCGCAGTCCCGTGCGCATCCCGCGCTCGGTCCACGTCGCGCTCGACTCGCTGGGCGACGGCGGCAGCGTGCCGCCGGACGCGGCCCGCGTCGTCGTCGCCTACTGCACGTGACCGGACGAATTGACGAGCGCCCGTGTGGCGCGGCGCCTCCGAGAACTCGGCTTCCGCGACGTGCGCATTCTCAAGGGCGGGCTCGGGAGCTGGGCGAACTCGGGCTTTCCGCTCGAGTCGAAGGCCTAGAGCCGCGCCCTCTAGGCGCCGTGGCCGCGCTGGCGTCCCGCCGTGAAGTGGAAATGGACGTGGTACACGACCTGGCCCCCTTCGGGCCCGGTGTTCACACTGACGCGATAGCCTTTCTCGGCGAAACCTTTCGTCTCGCCGAGCCGCCGCGCGGCGAGAAAGCAGCGGCCGATGACGTCCGCATCGTCGTCGCTCAACTCCGCGATGGAGGCGATGTGGCGCTTGGGCACGATCAGGACGTGCACCGGCGCCTTCGGATAGATGTCCTTGAAGGCCATCACGTGCGCGTCCTCGTACTCGATGTCGGCGGCGGTCTGGCGGGCGATGATGCGGCAGAAGACGCAGTCGATCACGGAGCCTCCCAAACCAGGGGGTATAATACGGCGTTCATCGAATCGCTTCGACGAAAAGGAGTCGCCGGATGGGCACGTGTCCGAAGTGCAAACTACGCATTCGCAAGAACGGCAACCACATCAAGCTCGGCGTCACGTGGTATCACAAGTCCTGCCCCGTGCGCCCCGCGAAGAAGTCCTGAGCGAGCCGGCGACGCGTCGCTGACGGCCCTCCGGCGCGTCAGGCCGCCGACTTGTGGCGCCGCCACTGACACGGCGCCTCCGGCCGTGCGCGCAGCGTCAACTCGTCGTCGATGACGAGCGAATCGTCCACCCAGTCGGGCGCCGGGGTGTCGGGACTCGGGTCGACGGCCACGAGATCCGCGCCCACCCACACGACGGCCACGGCGTCGCGCCCGCGCTGATAGCGCACGATCCGCGCGTCCACGTCCTCGCCGTCCTCATGATGGAGCACGATCGGCTGGAAACCGACCACGGGCCAGCCGAAGAAGTCACCGCTGACGCCCGGCGGCAGACACGGCACACTCGCGACGATCGTGATGCCCCGCGGCGCCGCGCGGCAGCCGGCGAGGAGCAGCAGCCCGGACAGGAGGAAGAGGGCCGGGCGCACGCGGCTACGTCGCGAAATCGTCGCGCGCGAGTGGCGGCCGCACCTCGCTGCCGGAGAACAGCAGGGTCACGATGATCTCGACCGACGCGCCGCCGCCGAGACCCTGGCAGCCGATGGCCGCGCGCGTCGGCTTGCCGCGGGCGCCGTACAGCTCGACGAAGAGGTCGGCGGCGCCGTTGATCACGCGCGGCTGGTCGTTGAAGCCGGGCGCCGAGTTCACAAATCCGAGGATGTGCACGACCTGCTGGACGCGGTCGAGATCGCCCAGCGCGTACTTCACGGCCGCCAGCGTCGTGATCGCCGCGTAGCGCGCGGCCTCGCGGCCCTGCTCGAGCGTCAGATCCTTGCCGACCACGCCCGCCAGATACCCTTCGCCGTTCTTGCGCGGCGTCGTTCCGGACAGGTAGAGGAGGTTCTGCACCGGGAAATGCGAGATGTAGTGCGCGCTCGACGCGTTCGTGCGGTAGAGGTCCTCGAGGCTCGGCAGCCCGAGTCCCAGCGCCGTGAGCTTGTCCTCGACCTTCATGTCGGCCTCCTCGCGTAACGTGTGAACCCTGGTCGGAGCACGAGGGTCACGATCAGCGCCGAGAGGCCGAACGAACGACGGCGGGTCGTCCGGCCGCGAAGCTCCCCGCGGCTCGACGCGACCCGCCGTCCTGCATCGCAATGGTGGAGGGTAAGGGATTCGAACCCTCGACCTCGGCGTTGCGAACGCCGCGCTCTCCCAACTGAGCTAACCCCCCGCGTCGAAAGCCTTCGTATCTTACACGCGATCCGCGGGTGCTCCAACCCCGCGTGTCACTTGGCGTCGCCGCCGTCCTTGCCGCGCGGTGCGAGGAGCGGACCGAGCAGGTCCATCGGGAGCGGAAAGAACGTCGTCGTGTTCCGCTCGGAGGCGATCTCGCGCATCGTCTGCAGATAGCGCAGCTGCACGGCCACCGGGAAGCGCGTGAGCACCTCGGCCGCCTCGCCGAGCTTGGCCGCCGCCTGGAACTCGCCCTCGGCGTTGATGACCTTGGCGCGCCGCTCGCGCTCGGCCTCCGCCTGCTTGGCCATCGCGCGCTGCATGTCCTGGGGCAGGTCGATCTGCTTGACCTCGACGTTGGCGACCTTGATCCCCCACGGCTCCGTGTGCTCGTCGATGATGCGCTGCAGCTGCTGGTTGATCTTGTCGCGCGCGGACAGGAGATCATCGAGCTCGACCTGGCCCAGCACGCTCCGCAGGGTCGTTTGCGCAATCTGTGAGGTCGCGTAGAGATAGTCCTGGACGGCGACCACTGCCCTCACGGGATCGACCACGCGGAAGTAGATCACGGCGCTCACCTTGAGCGAGACGTTGTCGCGCGTGATGACATCCTGCGGCGGCACGTCGAGCGCGACCGTCTGGAGACTTACCCTCACCATCCGGTCGATGAATGGCACGAGGACGACGAGGCCGGGACCGTTGCCGCTGCCTCCCGGGTTGAGGATCGCGCGCGCGGTGCGCCCGAGGCGGAAGATGACGCCCCGCTCGTACTCGCGCAGGATCTTGGCGTACGAGCCGATGAAGATGACGACCGCGATCACCACCACGAAGACCAGCGCCGAATCCATCGAGATCATCGCGTCCCTCCCCCGGGAGCGTCCTCTGCCACCACGCGTAGCGTGAGCCCCTGAACGTCCACCACCTTGACCCGCGCGCCGTCGGGCAGCGGCCGGTCGGCGAGCGCGCGCCAGAGCTCGCCCGCCACGGCGACCGCGCCCTCGGGCGTGAGCGGCCCGCGCGCCACGGCGATCCGGCCGACGAGGCCGGCGCCGTCGAGCAGCGGCCGCTGCCGGAACGCGCTCACGCCCAGCGTGAGCGCGAAGAGGAAGAAGCCCGCGGTGAGCGCGACCGTCGGCACGAGGACCCGCCACGAAACGCGGAAGCCGACCTCCGGCGCGTCGTAGAGCATCAGCGACCCGAGCGCCATGGCCACGATGCCGCCGACGGCGAGGACGCCGTGGCTCGTCACCTTGACCTCGGCGATGAAGAGCACGATGGCGAACAGGATCAGCAGCAGCCCCGCGAAATTGATGGGCAGGCTCTGGAACGCGAAGAAGGCCAGGATCAGCGAGATGCCGCCGATGACGCCGGGCAGCACCGCGCCGGGCGTCGAGAGCTCGAAGATGAGCCCGAGCGTGCCCAGCATCATGAGCACGTAGGCGACGTTCGGGTCGGTGATCACGGCGAGCACGCGATCGCGGAAGCCGATCTCGATCGGGGTGGCGACGGCCGCGCGCGTGGCCAGCGTCACCGTCCCCTGCACCGTCTTCACGGTGCGGCCGTCCAGCTTCTGCAGGAGATCGGGGATGGAGTCGGCGATGAAGTCGACGACCTTCAGCCGCACCGCCTCGCGCTCGGTGACCGACACCGACTGGCGTACGGCCTTCTCGCCCCACTCGGCGTTGCGGCCGCGCTCGATGGCGATCGTACGAATGAACGCGGCGGCGTCGTTCTCCACCTTACGCATGCTCTCCTTGTCGACGCCGCCGCCGACGGAGACGGGATGCGCGGCGCCGATGTTGGTGGCGGGGGCCATGGCCGCGACGTGAGCGGCCATCGTGATGAACACCCCGGCGGAGGCGGCGCGCGCGCCCGTGGGTCCCACCCACACGACGACGGGAATCTCGGCGTTGAGCAGGCGCTGGCAGATCGCCCGCATCGAGCGCTCGAGTCCGCCCGGCGTGTCGAGCTGGATGACGAGGGCCTGCGCCCCGCCGGCCTTCGCACGCGCGATCGCGCTCTCCACGAGACGCAGCGTGACCGGGCTGATCACGCCGTCGACGACGACGGTGGCCACCGGCGCCGGCGCCGCCGAGACCGGCGCGGCAGCAAGCAGGGCGAGCGCGGCGAGGACGACGGCGCTCGGTAGGCGCCGGCTCATCGTCCGAGTGCTAGGACGCTCACGAGCTCGAACATGAGGTTCGCCGCCAGCAGCGAGGTGATCTGGCCGGGACCGTCGTAGGGCGGCGAGACCTCGACGACGTCGGCGCCCACCAGCGATTGGCCGGCCAGCGCGCGCACGAGCGTGAGGGCCTCGTACGACGTCAGCCCCCCGACCTCCGGCGTGCCGGTGGCCGGCGCGTATGCCGGGTCCACGGCGTCGATGTCGAACGAGCAGTAGATCGGCCCCCCGCGCAGGCGGGCGAGCCGCTCGGCCGCCCACGCCGTGCCGTGCTCCTTCACCGCCTCGATGCGGAGGACCTCGAGGCCGCGCTCGTCGTGGAACGCGAAGTCCTCCGGGCCGTAGAGCGGCCCACGGATTCCGACCTGGATCATCCGGCGGCCGTCCACCGCGCCTTCCTCGATCGCCCGGCGGAACGGCGTGCCGTGGAAGAACTTGCTGCCGAAGTATTCGTCCCAGGTGTCGGGATGCGCGTCGAAGTGCACGACGCCGAGCGGACCGTGGCGGCGGGCGAGCGATCTCAGGATCGGCAGCGAGACCGAGTGGTCGCCGCCCACGCAGAGCGGCATCGCCCCCGCGGCGAGCACCGCGTCGATGCGCCGCTCGATCGCCTCGAAGGTCCGTTCGATCGAGATCGGGACCACGTCCACGTCGCCGCAGTCCGCCACGCGCAGCCGCTCGAAGGGATGGACCTTGAGCACGGGGTTCCACGTGCGGATCAGCGACGACTGCTCGCGCACGGCACGCGGCCCGAAGCGCGCGCCCGTGCGGTACGAGGTGCCGCCGTCGTAGGGGACGCCGAGCAGCGCGACGTCCAGCCCGGCCGCGTCGGCGGCGGCGGGCAACAGCATGAAGGTCGCGATCTGCCCGAACCGCGGCGACTGGAACGGGTTGCGCGGCCCCGGCAGGCTCATGGCCTCAGGGCGCCGTCCCGAGCGAGGCCACCGCGTGCGCGAGCAGGCTGACCTCCTCGGACGAGTTGTAGACGGAGAAGCTGGCGCGGCTCGTGCCGACCACGCCACACCAGCGCATGAGCGGCTGCGCACAGTGGTGGCCCGCGCGCACCGCGATGCCCTCCGCGTCGAGCGCCGCGGCGACGTCATGGGGGTGCCAGCCCTCGACGCTGAACGCGACGACGGCGGCGCGGTCACGCCGAGGCCCGTACACCCGCACCCCCGGAATCGCGCTCAGCAGCTCGACCGTCTGCACGGCCAGCGCCTGCTCGTGCTCGCGCACCCGCTCCATCCCCAGCTTCTCGAGATATTCGATGGCCGCGGTGAGGCCGACGGCCTCGGCGATCGGCGGCGTGCCCGGCTCGAACCGCCACGGCAGGTCGTTCCAGGTGGCGTGGTCCACCCAGACCTCCTTGATCATCTCGCTGCCGCCCCGCGCCGGTTCGAGCGCCTCCAGCCGCGCTCGGCGCCCGTACAGAACGCCGAGCCCGGTCGGGCCGAGCATCTTATGCGCCGAGAAGGCGTAAAAATCGCACCCCAGCCCGGACATATCGAGCGGAAGGTGAGGCACAGCCTGAGCCCCGTCCACCAGCGTCACGGCCCCCGCACGCCGGGCCCGGGCGACGAGGTCGGCGACCGGATTGATCGTGCCCAGGACGTTGGAGACGTGGGCGAACGCGAAGACGCGCGTCCGCTCGGTCAGGAGCCGGTCGAGGGCCGCGAGGTCGAGGGTCCCCTCGCCCAGCAGCGGAACGGAGCGGATTCGCGCACCGCGATCGCGCGCCGCCACCTGCCACGGCACCAGGTTCGAGTGGTGCTCCATGTCGGTGACCAGGATCTCGTCGCCCGGCTTCAGCGTGCGGCCGATCGCCTCGGCCACGATCGAGATCGCATCGGTGGTGCCGCGCGTGAAGACGACCTCCTCGCGCGCCGGCGCGCCGATGAAGCGCTGCACGCGGTCGCGCGCCATCTCGTAGAGCTCGGTCGCCTCCTCGCCCAGCGTGTGGATGGAGCGATGGACGTTGGCGTGCGAGGTCTCGTAGTAACGCGCCATCGCCTCGATCACCGTCCGCGGCTTCTGGCTGGAGGCGGCGGAGTCGAGGTAGACGAGCGGGCGACCGTTGACGATTCGCTCGAGGATCGGAAAGTCGCGCCGCGTCTGCGCGTCCAGTGTCATCCCAGCGCCTTCGCGAGCACGGTGATGGGCAGCGTCACGCAGCGCATCCGCGTCGGCCGCACGTCGGCCTGCAGCACGCCGAGCACGTCGCCGGCGCCGAGCGCGGCCGCCTCGGCGCGCGAGCGGCCCTCGATCAACTCCGAGAGCACGTCCGCCGAGGCGGTGCAGATCGCGCAGGAGTCGCCGGCGAAACGGGCGGCGCTCACGCGCCCGTCGGCCAGCGTCACCTGCATGCGCACGCGGTCACCGCAGAGCGGATTGACGTCCTCGGCCGTCGCGGTCGCCCCGGGCAGCTCGCCGCGAAACCGCGGCCGTCGCCAGCGCTCCCGGATCGTCTCGCCGTAGAGCGCCGGGCGCGTGGGGCTGATCACTCGAGCTCTCCGCGCGCGGCGCCGGCCCGGTACGGCGGGAAGCGGTAGGCCATCTCGCGAGACAGCAGGCCGCCGTGCCCGAGGGCGGCGATCTCCGCATTGGCGATCGCCTCGCCGGCCAGCAGGCGCGGGAGCACGAGATCGAACGTGGTCGCCTGCGAGAACATGCCGCAGGTCGGCATGCCGAGCACCGGCAGGTCCTGCCAGCGCGCCAGGAACAGCAGGCTGCCGGGATGCGCGGGCGCGCCGTGCCGCTCCATACGCGCGCCGAGCAGCGTGAGGCCGCCGAACACGGGATCGAGCGGATCGAGCGCGCTGGCGCCCGCGACGATGAGCACGTCGGCACCCTCGGCGCGGAGCGCGCTCATCTCGTCGGCGACGGCGCGCGGCGAGGCGCCCGCGAAGCGGACCGGCAGCAGCCGCCCGCCGAACCAGTCGATCTTCGTCCGCAGCGCGCTCTCGAAGCGCTCGCGCTGTCGCGCCGCAAGAGTTTCACGCGCCACCGTCCCCAGCGCCACCGGACGGAACGCGGCCACCGTCACCGCCCCGCCACGCGCGGCCTGCTCGACCGCGAGGATCGTGTCGGCGCCGATCGCGAGCGGCGTGACCTTGGCCTTGGCGACGGTCTCGCCGCGGTCGACGGGCTGGCGGTCGAAGAGCGTGAAGACGGCGACGCCCTCGTGGACGTTCACGGCAGCGAGCCGGGCGACGTCCACGCGGAGCAGACCCCGCCGCGTCGCCGTCAGCGTCCACTGGCCGCCCGAATAGCCCTTCACCTCGACGCCGTCGCCGGTCACGGAGGCCGCCAGCCGTCGGCCCGCGTCTTCTTCGTGGAGGTCGCCGGGCTCGAGGGCCAGCAGGTGGAGCTCGTCCCAGGGCAGCGCCAGGAGTGTCCGCGCGGCGTCGGCATCGAGCCGGGCGCCCTTGCCGAGGCCGACCTTGCCGGCGGCGTCCCGCACGTCGTGGCAGAGCACGCGGCCCACGAGCAGGTCCGCGGTGGCGCCCTCGCGGCGCTGTGCAACCGCTTTCATGTACTGGTCCCGCCACTTGCGGGGCTCGTCCCGCTGCCTGCGGGGCGGGCGCTCAGCGAGCGCCCGCTGCCGCCGCCGCGCACGGCCTGGATCTCGGCCAGGATCGCCAGCGCGATCTCCGGCGCCGAGCGAGCGCCCAGGTCGAGGCCGATCGGCACGTGGACGCGGGCCAGAGCCTCCGGCGTCACTCCGTCCTCCGCCAGGTGGCGCAGGATCGTCGTTCCCCGCCGGGACGAGCCCAGCATGCCGATGTAGCCGACGTCCGAGGACAGCGCGTGCTTGAGCACGGGCAGGTCGTACTTGTAGTCGTGCGCCACGAGAACGAGCGCGGTGGACGGCACGAGCGGATACTCACGGATCAGCTCGGACGGCATCCCGATCTTCAGCTCGTCCACGTCGGGAAACCGCTCCTTCGTCGCGAAGCGCGGCCGGCCGTCCACCACGACGGTGCGGTAGCCGAGGGTCCGGGCCAGCGCCGTGAGCGGCATCGCCACGTGGCCGGCGCCCACGACGAGCAGGAGCGCGGGCGGGGCGATGACCTCCACGAAGCCACGCACGGCCTCGAGGAAGAGCGCCTTCGAGCCGCCGCGCGCCATCGCGTCCCGCGCCTCGGCGGCGAAGCGCTTGTCGAGGAACGCGTCGCCGAGCGTGCCCTCGGTCGTCCCGTCGTCGAGCACGAGCAGCTTGCCGCCGGGCGCATCGAGACGCGTCACGATGGCGCCGTGGCCGCCGCGTCGCGCGTGCTCTCGCACGCGCTCGTACATGCGCGCGGCCACGTCGGGGGAGCCGTCCAGCGCGATCGGCTCGACGAACACCTCGATGGTGCCGCCGCACGTGAGGCCGATCTCCCAGGCGTCCTCGTCGCCGAGATTCATCTCGAGCAGACGCGGCCGCATGGTGCTCAGCACGTCCTCCGACTCTTCGATCACCTGCGCGTCGACGCAGCCGCCGATGGTGACGGAGCCGAGCACGCGTCCGCCCTCGCCCACCAACATCTTGGCGCCCTCCTTGCGCGGAGTGGTGCCGCGGGTGTTGACGAGCGTGGCCACAGCGACGCGCCCGCCGGCGCGTCGCAATTCGTCAATGTGATCGAAGAGTTCCGCCACGGTCTCTCATCATACGCGCAGTGGGCGGAAAACGAAATCGGCGCCGGGCGCCGCCGACGCTGCTAACGCGTTCGGCCGCGACCGACCGAGGACAGACTCAGGAGTGCGAGCCCCGTGAGGAACAGCATCGCCGGCTCACTGGTCGCCAGCGGAAAGACGTTCGGGAACAGTGACGACACGAGCGCCTGCGCCTGCGTCGGACCGTGCACTACCGCGAGGAGCAACAGCATCACCGGAGCGATGACTTTTCTCATCTCGCTCAGGAGGAGGTGCAAGCGGGAAGCCACCAAGACAAGCGAAATATCGGGCTGTTCGGCGACACGATCGACCGCAAAACGTGCAGCCGTTTGCACAACCCCCGCAAGCCCGTCGCGGGATATCTGCATCGGCGCCGCGTCCCTAGAGCGCGAGCGATCCGGCCAGGTCGCGGAGGGCGGCGAGGTTGTGGGCGGCCGCGAACCGGTCGACCAGCGGCAGCGCGGCGGCCATGCCGCGCGTGAGCGGCTCGTACGAGGGGTTGCCGAGCAGCGGGTTGAGCCAGATCACGCGGCCCGCGCGGCGCTTGATGCGCAGCAGCTCCGCGGCGAGGACGTCCGGATCCCCGGTGTCCCAGCCGTCGGAGAGGATGATCACGATCGTGCGGCGGTCGACCAGCGACGGCCAGCCGCGATTGAACTCCGCGAGCGACTCGCCGATCCGGGTCCCCCCCGACCAGTCCTTCACCGCGGTGAGCCGGCGCAGCACCTCGCGATAGGAGCGCGCCCGCAGATAGTCCGTGACCCGCGTGAGCCGCACCGAGAACGTGAACGTCTCCACGCGCGAGAACGCGGACTGCAGCGCGAAGAGGAATTGCAGGAGAAACCGGCTGTAGAGGTCCATCGAGCCCGAGACGTCACACAGGAGCACCAGGCGGACCTTCTTGCGCTTGCGTCGCCGAAAGCGCAGGTCGATGAGCTCTCCGCGCGTGAGATTGGCGCGCAGCGTGCGCCGCAGGTCGATCCGCCCGCGGCGCGAGGAGGGCCGGCGGCGCCGGCTGATGCGCCGCGCCAGCCGGCGCGCGATGCGCAGCGTGAGGCGGTAGACCTCGTCGAGCTGGTCCGGCGAAAACGTGGAGAAGTCGCGCGCGGCCATCGCCTCGAGCTCGGAGGCCGCGGGCACGCCGACCGGCTCCTCGCCGCTGTCGCCGTCTCCCGCCTCCTGCCACGCGTCGAGCGCCAGCGTCTCGCGCCCGGCCCGCTCGAGTCCGGGCGAGGCCTGCTCCGGCAGCCCGGGCGGCGCGAGCGCTTCGGCCACGCGGTCGGCCTCGGTGCCGGCCCGCCAGAAGGCGTCGAACGCGCGGTCGAAGGTGACAAAATCCTCGGGACGGCCGGCGAACACGGCCCGCAGCCCGGTGCGAACTTCCTCGCGATCGGCGAGGTCGAGCTGCTCGAGCGTGCGCACGCCGTCCGTGACGTGCTCCGGCGTGACGGGCAGTCCGTGACGCCGCAGCAGCGCCGCGAAACGCACCATCGCGGCGTCGAGGCTACGGCTCACGTCAGGGAGTGGCCAGCAGCGGCCCGAGGCCGGACTTGGCGACCTCCGCGCGGAATCGCTTGATGTCGTCCGCGTCCTTGAGGACGGCGCCGATCGTCTCGCTCACCAGCGCCTCATCGAGGTGGTCGGCATGCAGCGTCGCGAGCGCCTGGGCCCAGTCGAGAGTCTCGGCGACGCCGGGCACCTTGGCGAGGCGCATCCGGCGCAACGACTCCATGAATCGCGTGACGTCGCGCGCGAGCGCCTGGTTGAGGGCCGGCACCTTGAGCTGGACGATCCGGACTTCCTTGTCGAAGTCGGGGTAGTCGATCCAGAGGTAGAGGCAGCGGCGTCGGAGCGCATCGGACAGCTCGCGCGTGCGGTTGGAGGTGAGCACGACGTACGGCGGGTGCGAGGCCTTGATGGTGCCGATCTCGGGGATGGTCACCTGCCATTCCGAGAAGACCTCGAGCATGAAGGCCTCCAGCTCCTCATCTCCTCGATCGACCTCGTCGATCAGGAGGACCGGCGCCTGATCGGGCTGGGAGATCGCCTGTAGCAACGGGCGCCGGAGCAGGAAGTCCTCCGAGAAGATCTCGCGCTCCTCGTCGGTGGTGGAGCGCCCGGACGACTCGTGCAGCTTGATGTGCAGGAGCTGCTTCTGATAGTTCCACTCGTAGAGCGCGGCGGCGGCGTCGAGCCCCTCGTAGCACTGCAGCCGGATGAGGTTGGTGTCGAGGACGCGCGCCATGACCTTCGCGATCTCGGTCTTGCCGACACCGGCGTGGCCCTCGATCAGCAGCGGCTTGCGCAGGCGTGTCGCGAGGTGCACGGAGGTGGCCACCGGCGCGTCGGTGACGTACTCGGCCGCTTCCATCTCTTGCTGGATCTTGCGGATTTCCTCGCGCACGAGCGCCTATTGTACATGAAGGCGCGCGAAGTCCTCCGGCGTGTCCACGTCGGCAGGCATCGCGACGTCGAGCTCCACGACCTCGACGCGATCCGGACGCGCCGCCAGCACGCCGCGCGCGCCGGAGTCGCCCGCGAGCGCGCGCAATTCTGGAAACACCTCCGACGAGAAGAGCACGGGCGTGCCGCGCGTGCCGCGGTACGACGGCGCCGCGATGGCCTTGCCGCCGCGCTGCTGCGCCGCGAGCAGCGCGGGGATCACCGAGCTGGGCGTGAGCGGCTGATCGCCGAGCGCCACGAGCGCGGCGGCCGTCCAGGGCTTGAGGGCGGCGGCGCCGACGGCGATGGAGGAGCCCTGCCCGTCCTGCGGCCGCGGGTTCACCGCAAAGCGCACGGCGAGGTCCGCGAGCGCGGCGCGGACGGTGGCATCGTCCTGGCCGGTGACGACGACGCAGTCGCCGACGTGCGGGAGCACGGCCTCCACGCTCCAGCGCACGACCGGCCTGCCCTTGAGTTCGAGGAGGAGCTTCTGACGGCCCATGCGCCGGGCGAAGCCGGCGGCGAGCACGATCGCGGCAATCAGGGCAGTCTTAGGACTTTGACTGATCGTGGCTCTGCGAGCGATTCGACGTCGCGTGCGTTTCCGGCGCCGGATTCACCCGGGCGGGCGGCCGGCCAATCGGCTTCCTGCCCAGCGCCTTCTCAACAGGAACGCGCTTCGTTTCGGTCGCTCTCGTTCGTTCGGTCCGTTCGTTAGACATTCCCGTCTCCCCGCGTTCTGACGCTAACATCGGGCGCAGGATCACAGAAAGATACGGGCGCATCCGCGCGTCCGGATGCGCCCGTTGATCGACTCAGCCCTGCGCGCGCTTGACCGCGGCCTCGATCGCGCGCTTGGCGAAGACGCGGCAGAGGTGCGCCTTGTACTCCACGGAGCCCTGGAGGTCGGCCTGCACGTCCACGCCGTCGGCGGCCTTCGCGGCGGCCGCCTCGATGGCCGCGGCATCCAGTCGCTTGCCGGTGAGCGCTGCCTCCACGCCCTTGGCGCGCACCGCCTTCGTGCCGGCGCCGGTGACGCCGACGCCCGCCTTCGTGCACGTTCCGCTCTTGTCGAGCGTGACCACCGCGGCCACGCCGACGACGGCGAAGCGCGAGGCCGGGTGCGGGAATTTTAGATATGCGGCGCCGGTGCCCTTGGCGAGCGCGGGCACGCGGATCTC
>Ga0137409_10004873_pt1 | contig 14038 bp, 13 predicted proteins | sample CZODoug1_16funga_FD_122059 | JGI IMG/M metagenome (GOLD analysis project Ga0137409, IMG submission 122059) | Vadose zone soil fungal communities from Angelo Coast Range Reserve, California, USA - CZODoug1_16fungal (Hybrid Assembly) | ecosystem: Environmental > Terrestrial > Soil > Vadose zone... | reverse complement strand
CACTTCGTGCAATTTAGCGCTTTCGGTTGGAACCAACGCGATCCAGGTGCAGGCTTTTGATCTTGCTGGGAACACGGCAACAGCGACCGTTAACGTGACTTACAACCTCAGTCCCCCTCCGACAGGCTTGTTGTTAACGCCGGATCATTTCGCGATGGCCATGAGTGAGAGCCGGAAAGTGGCGCTGGTAGACAACTTGGCGCGGGCAATTTCCGCATCAAGCTGGACGGTGAGCGACCCGACGGTTGCGCAGATCGCGCCAGACGGGACGATTACGCCGCTCGCAGCTGGCGGTGTGACGATTACCGCTTCGTACCAAAGTTTATCGGCAAGCGCGCAGTTGACTGTGTATGGCTCGCAGACGTTTCCGCCGGCCACGGTCCGGTGGACAGTTCAACCGTTGCCCGGAGACACTCTGACGGAGGTTTTTCCCGGGCAAGCCTCCGGACCTGATGATCCGGATGTGTATTTTGCCGAGCAAGCGGGATCGAACATTGTTATGAGAGCGCTGACGTCTGATGGCCGGCAGAAATGGACGCATACGATCGTGCCCGCACTTGGAACTACGGGGGTAAACACGATTGGTTCGGAGACACCTTTGCTTCGAAACACCAACGCCAAGGCAATGGGATCAGGTTCGATTCGCCCGCATCGTTGGGGAAAGAAGATCACGAAACTCCTGAACGAGGCGAGCGGTGCGCAAGGGCCTTCTGTGACATCATCCGTGTATGGCATCCCGCTGCAGCCAGCGGTTTTCAAACGTGCGGCCAGTGCGTTTCTGACGGACGCGAGACAGCAGAGGGGTCACTTGAAGCGGGTCCAGGCAGGCTCGTCGATCCGGCAAATCGTGCTCGCGTCCGCAACAACAGACTCGGGAAACCAAGTGGTCAACACATTCGGGAGAGGGTCGGGAGGGTGCGCAACAAATTGCCAGGACGACACTTGGGTGGAGGGCGAAGCCAGATCTTGTTCATCAAATTCTTCTTAGCAGGAGCAGTGGACTCGGTCCATGGATACACGCCAACGAACGTGACGAATTCGGCCGGCCTGCATAACCTGGTAATCCTGCGCAATAACAGCGATGCGATCCTCCTGGCGGCCCATGAAATCGGCCACGTTTTTGGCCTTCCTCACGTCTTCAGTATTTATAATCTAATGTGTGGCGAACAAGCTCTTCCATTTGGCGTGGACCGATTGTTCTTTCCATGCGCTGTGAGTGGCAGCGCAAACGAGTTGAGAAAGGATCAACTTGGTACGGCCACCGCAAATGCAAGAAAGCTTGCACAATGACCATGAATTGGGCGAGTAAAACCAAAGGGATCATTCTTCCATTTATCGGAATTGTGATTTGGATCATGCTGGCAATAGCCGGGATTAGCGTTGCATTTTATCGGGGTCCGTATATCTTCTACTCTGCGCGGAGTCCTTCGCTGAAAGAAGAATGCAACGAAATCAGGCCTGGGATGAACGTTCGGCAGGTTCTCGCGATCACGAGTAAGCGCACTGAACCATTCGACGAAGGGATCTCTAGTCAGGAGATGTATTTCTCTCGAGGAGACGCGACCTGCCACGTTGAACTGGATCCGACTACCTTGAAGGTAAAACGCAGCTACGTACGAGAAGATACTCCGATACGCTGAGAAGGATTTTTGTCACAATGATAGCCAACGGAAACTTAACGGGTAGCCCTCGGAAAGCCATCAGTCTAATCTTGGTCTGCGGGCTTGCCGTCGGCGTGGTATTTAACATTCCCTTTTTTATCCTTGACCTGAGTGAGTATTTGTCCCGAATGGAGCCGTTCCGGCAAATAACTCTAGACATGTCTCAGGAAGAAGTTAGTAACATCCTCGAAAAGAACCACATCACCTGCGCGATTCCCGAAAATCCCCAGTCCGTCAACTACAAAATCGAGTTTTCTGATTTTTGGCGGAAATATGCAATCTATTTTCATCCCGGAACCCGTCGGGTGGTCCGAAAGGTCCTCTTGTTCCGTCACTATGACTCACCCATTAGACGTTTATTGGACCGCGAGAAATAGTGGAGAGGTGTGTGAGTCCGGTTGTTCAATTCCCGCGCTAAAGCCGGAAGACTGCCATGAAATTTAGGTGCATTGCGGGGCGATATGGCGGGATCATGATTTGGCTTGCCTTTGCAGCTCCAAGCGCGATGAGCGCCCAGACGAGTCCTACTCCGGCTATCCGTAGCCTAATGGTCCAACTGAGCGAGGTCGGGACGATAGGTCCTGACACTGAAAAACAAATCCTGGAGCTTGCAAGAAAGGATCCCGACGCGCGCAAATACGTGGTACAGAGACTGCCCGAGATGATCAAATCCGGAACCGATGAGCCTTGGCTTAATGCGGTCCGGCTGGCGGGGAAATTGAAGGCAAGAGAGGCGATTCCGGCGTTGCTGCAGGCGATGTCGCGCTCTCCGTTCCCCGCGGAGACGTACCTCACATTTGGAGGTGTGATGCGGTTAGACAATGACATCGTTGCCAAGGCGCTTTCCCAAATTGGTGATCCGGCGATTCCTTCCGCCGTGGATCTGCTAAAGAGCGCGGATGGGCGAATCCGCGGACGGGCGGTTTTGATCCTGAGAAACATAGGCTCGCCCGCAGCGCGCAAGGTCTTGCAGGATCGTCTACCACACGAAACCGACCCGGAACTTAAGAAATTGATCCACGAGAGTTTGCATCCTTAGGTGACGCCTGGCGAAATACCGCCGGGAAGAGACTACTTGTCGCGGAGGGTAGCGACGCAAATGTCAAAATCAACTAGTCGCGTGCTGATTCCGCTTTTCCTACTGGGAGTCGTTCTTTGCTGCGCAGCGTTGGCGCCTGCACAAGGAACATCTGGGTTGGCACAGAGAAACGGGGGCGTGGGCCCGAACGATCAGCTCATCGTGAACCAGACGGGGAGCAGCGACGGGAGCTCGACTCTATCGGCGGTGACGCCAAACTCCAATCCGTGGTCCGCTCCTGACTTTCCTTCAACAGCCGGCCGGACAGAAATCCATCTTCTACCTCGATGCACCTGGGCCCTACTTTGGGGAAAGATCCGAGCGATCAATGTCTTGGCGGGCGCAATTTAATCGATTCGGAGACTTTCGTATTTAATTTTCACGTCACATTCACAAGTAAACTTTCAAGCTTTCACAAAACCGTATATTACTTCGTGAAAATAGTCATCGCGCCTGGCGGCGTGTCGGACACCGCAAAGTCGCAAACCGGTTACAGGAATCTATCCCTAGATTTTTGAGGTGAAAATGTATCGAGCCTATTTGATAGTGATTTTGTTGACGTCCCCGGCACTAGCCTCGACACGGGCAGCGCAAAGGCCTCCAGATGCTTCTAGCCTATTCGTTCAGCTAAGCGACCCGAGCACAACAGATCGTGCAGCGCGCCAGATTCTGCAGGCCGCCAGTAAATATCCCGACGTGCGTCAATACATTGTGGAAAAGCTTCCTGGAATGATCGACAAGACAGAAATCGATAAAGTTTGGTTGAATGCAGTGCGGTTGGCTGGTCATCTAAAGGCATCAGAGACAGTCCACTCTCTGCAAAGAGCTTTTTCAAAGGGGCAATTAGGGAGGCCCGCTGGTACTACTCTGGGGGCTGAAATGCAGCTCGATGATGATGTCGTAGCTAAAGCGCTTGCCGAGATCGGAGAACCATCTCTTCCCGCAGTGAGAGTTTTCTTGAAAAGTAGCGATCGCAAAGATAGACGGAGAGCTGTGTTAATTCTCTTGAACATGGATGCTCCGGCATCGCGTAAGGTTCTACAGGAACATCTTCCCCACGAGACCAACCCTAGAATCAAAGACTTGATCGAGAGTGGGTTGCGTTCGTAGGCTCCAGACAGATCATGAAGAATCTTATGGGCAACCTAGAAACGGAGTTCATCCCACTTCAGCTCATGCATAATACGGTCGGGAGCTGAAGGTAGGTCATCTGAATTTTCGAAAAAAAAGATCTCGCCGCCAGGCTTGGACAGAAGCGTGGGATAGATATCGCCATTCGTCTCCATTGGGATGTCAGCGTTCCAAGAATTGTGGTCCGATAGAGCACCAACACCGCTCGAAGCGTGGTACACACCGAGGTACACAATAGCGATGTCTAAGACTTCCTTGCAATGACTTAGGATGCCGTCCGTGCTCTTGTAAGTCGTTGCAAGTACATATGAACCGCTCACTGTCACGGCAGCAGCAGGAATTCAGCGAAGTGCGGAATTGTGTTTCGGGCTTTTTGCGCGAGCTAGCGGTGCCACCCTCGAAGCCCGTTTTGCTCTTTAATGCCGCCTTTTGCCGCCGTGACCAATCGCTAAGTTCAGAACTCCTGACACGCCCCTAAAAAGCAGCCAGAATTACAGTTTTTCGAGGGTGGGGTGCGGACCTAAACCTGTCCGCTTTTTGAGCCCGCAATTGTAGGTTCCAAGGTGCCCGATTCCCCATGATCTGAGCGAAAAGTGCTTAGGGTTTCTTTTGCTGATCCCTCCGGAATTGTAATCTGCTTGAGTTTTCGCTTTCCTGGGTGCGGACCTAAACCTGTCCGCTTTTTCTAATCGATGGGGGATAGGACATGCTAAAAACCATGATCCAGGCGCCACATCAAAAGGAGGTTCTTCCCCGCAAAAAGCGGACAGGTCACCGACGAACTATGTCAGGAGTTCTGAAGTTATTAGGGGGAAATAAGGTTTCTGGAGCAGGTGATGGGAATCGAACCCATGTCCCACGCTCTACAAGCTATTAAATATACTGGCTTCCCTTCCCTTGTGCGCGTCCAACTGCGTCCAACTTCAGGGAATTTGAAACGTCCGCCATCGCCTGCTCAGTGATTCCGCCTCGCAGATGGATGTAGTTGAGTGTCGTGCGGGCGTCGGTATGGCGGAGCTGTTGTTTTGCGACCTCCGGCGAGTAGCCCGCGTCCACGATGAAGGACGCAACGGAGTGCCGGAAAGCATGAAGGCCGCATCGCGGAATATCGAGCGCGTCGAGGATTGGCCAAAGCCGATATTCCACCACATTGTTGCTCGACGGTGGCCGGTTGTTTCGGGTAGCAAACAGCCAACCCTCAGGATTGGCAGTCCAGATCGAACGGTATTCGCTCAAAACGTTTGCGAGCGCATCCGGCAGAGTCACCGGCGCTGCGCTTGCCTTGCTCTTTGTGGATTGCGCTTTTCCGTACCACGCAGAGCGGCGGACGTGAACGCACTTGTGATGGAAGTCGATATCCGGCCATTGCAGGCCGAGCGCTTCGCCCGCACGCAATCCCGTAAGCGTCAAGACGATGAAGAACGTGCGCCACGGTTCGTTTGCGAGCGAGAGAATCGATTCAACTTGGGAACGGGTGAAATGTGCGGGAACGTGGACATTTCTTTCGGGGAGCACAAGTTTGCGAAGCGCTATCTCCCCGCTCGAATATCCCCAATTCTTAGCGGTCGCGAGCATCGATGAGAGCGTGCTCAGAATATTCAGCACGGTTTTTCTCGACGCGCCGACCAGTTGATTGACGAACACCTGTTGATTCTCGGGGCCCACCTGGTCGAGGCGGAGCTTTCCCAGCTGCGGAAGAATGTGGGAGTCGAGATGCGAGTTGGCGGAGCGCACCGTTGACGGTTTTCGCTTTGCGAGGACTTCCTCGCGCCAGCGGGCCGCAAATTCGGCCACCGTTGCGATGCGAGTTGGTTGATACGCGCAATCATTGATGCGGGAGAGGATTTCATCGAGTTTGCGAGCTGCAAGACGCTGCGTCGGCAATTCCTTCTTGGTGCCGAGCACGATCTGCGGCCGCGCCCGGATGACGCTTCCATCCGATCGAATCGTGTCCTCCCGATACCTGCCTAGCCAGAGCTGGCGGCTCTTGCTGAACAGGATCTGTCCCTTCTGGTACCTGCGTCGGGCCAAATCTCCTCCTTGACCCGTTGACGCAGTTGGCGAGGCTAACTCTACCACAACCGGGCAAGGCGCGAGTTTTGGAGCAATTGCCATTAGATTGCAGGCGACAGCACCGTGCATCTCTTTCGAGTCCGCAGATTCGAGACCCTCTACTTACTAGGGAACCTCGAAACAGGAAAAAGTAAGAAAGAATCTTATGCATCGCTGCGCTTCCGAACTGAAGTGTTGGTGGGACAAGAGGGGACAGTTTGGGACAGACGGAGACAGATTGAGACAATTGGGGACACATGGCAACAGATTGCGCCAGTAGGCGACTGTTTGGCACAAAAAGCCACAAGAGGCGCCGGAGGGCAACAAAAGGCAACAATTGGCGACATCCAGCGACGAGAATTGGAGGAAGGGCTAGAGGAGCGCAGCGTGTGTTCAGGTGGTTCGACGGTATTGATACAAGGGAGCGGGCAAATCAAATTCGCTGTGGGGCGAGAAGGGTGCAGATAGGGGCAACGTAGAACAGTTGGGGATCGAACAGTGCAGGTGGGTGCATTCGGGGCGACTTCGGAACAGGAGAGGACACGAGGAGTGGAATTTGGCGCGAGGTAATGGATTAAGTGGTGGGTATTGGAACATAAAGGAAGGTGGCGCCGTTTCGGAGATTTTTGGCGGCAAGTGTCCCACGACGAAGGAGCTGCACTGTGGCGCTTTCTAGCCAGTTGCGCCACAAACGCGCCACAACCAAAAGTGAGGGGATCGAATATGCGAAAGCACAGAATCGAGCGCCAAAATAGCCGGAGTGGGTGGCCACAATGTAGAGAGACCGAGCTTCTGATTCTGTGTAACCCAGGGCTTGCAAAGCTTCGAGGTACGAGCACTTAATGTTCAAGAAAGCAGGGCTTTGGGGAATAACGAGCGTGCCGGTCGCGGGTAGTACGGAGTTCGCCCAGTGACTGTCTGCGAGGTCTTCAGTTTGAGTTTGAACTGGTTCTCTCATCTGAATGCATGGCTTTTTCTAGAAATGGGAGATAGCGCTTTGATCTGCCTCAAGGCACACGTGCAGCACGCGCTCGAACGACAGGGTTTCCACCTTCGCATCCGACCCGAGACCATCGAGCGGCACGCCTTCAAGCTAGGTGGCTGACCGAAGTGGGACGGCTCCGCCTAGCCCACGTGGGAAGTCCGAAAGAACTCCCTCTATATCAGAGGCCGCCCGAAAGGAAAATGTAAACAAGCCTTTGAGGTTCTCGAGCTGGCTTGGTGTGGCATTGGTGCCCTTTAACAGAGAAAACGGGACGGCCAGGAGAATCAGGGGGGAATAAGTCCTGCAAGATCAATGCGAGCTTTCCTTGGAATTTGCTGCGGCGGTTGGGAAAAGCACCGCTGCGGAAGACACGCATCAATGCCTACATTATCGAGAACCTTTTGGGGCAGCCGGCCGAATACGATCAGCAGGCACGACTCCTGAGCCCTCGAGCACGGAATAGAATTTGTTGGCGTCCAACCCGTCTAACGTTTCGACAGCTCCGGAAGGCCAGCGGATCTCCACGTGATCGATTTTTTTGGCGGAACCGAGGCCGAAGTGGAAACGCGTATCATTCTGGGAGAGATAGCTTCCGCCGCTGTGCACCTCGTCGGTCTGCGTCATCCCACCCGCGACAAGTTTGACTCTCGCACCAATCGCCATGCGATTGCTCTTGGTCCCGGCCAGATCGAAGCTGACCCAATTGTGGCCTGGCACCCCATGGTTTCTCAAAATCATGGGAGCGCCGTCGAGGTCGCCGACGACCACGTCCACGTTGCCGTCATTGAATAGATCGCCGACGGCCAATCCTCGTGATACACGCCGTTGCTGGAGCCCGGGCCCGGCCTGATCGCTGGCATCGCAGAAAGTGCCGTCGGTTTGATTGAGGTGGAGGAGCTTGGGCTGGCGATAGCCGCCGCCGGATGGCAACGAGTCCACCTGAGGATAAACGTGACCGCTGACCGCGATGAGGTCGAGCCAGCCATCGTTGTCGAAGTCGGCGAAAGCCGTGCCCCACTTCACCCACGGTAGCGAGGGCAACGCGACGCCGGATCGGTAGGAGACATCGGTGAAACTCCAGTTACCATCATTGCGATAGAGATCGTCGTATTCGTCGGCGAAATTCGTCGCGTAAATCGATGGGCGCCCGGTGTGATTGTAATCGCCGACAGCCACCCCCATAGAGCCCTGTTCGCTGCCATCTTCACTCACGGCGGTACCAGACTCCAGCCCAATCTCCTGGAATTTTCCATTGCCAAGATTCTTGTATAGAAAGCTGGGAGTAGAATCGTTGGCGACATAAATATCCGGGCGGCCAGAATTGTTGAAATCGGCCCAGACCACACCCATGCCGTAGTAGCCATTGGGGTCGCTTACGCCCGCCGATTTCGAGACATCCGTGAAAGTTCCGTCGCCATTGTTATGGAACAGGGAATCGCCAGCGCCTTTGAGTCCGCGCGGCCCACATTGCACGTCAAGACTGCGGTACTTGCAGTTGGGCGAAGAACCGAAACCGGGCAGATCATTCAAATGAAAATCGACGTAATTGGAAACCATCAGATCCACGAAACCATCGCCATCGTAGTCGCCAAAAGCAGCGCCAGCGGACCACCGGCTGTCGGCAACGCCGGCTTTGGCGGTGACGTCCGTGAACGTGCCGTCCCCATTATTTTTGTATAGAACGTTTCCGCCTAGGCACGTTACATACAGATCGGGCCAGCCATCGTTGTTGTAATCTCCCACCGCGCCTCCCATGGCAAAGCACGGCGTCGATAGCCCCGCTTTGGAGGTGACGTCGGTGAAGGTGCCGTCGTGATTGTTATGATATAGGGCGCCCTTGCTGGTTTGCCCCTTGATGGCCATAGCGACCGTGGGGGCGTTAGTAAAATAGATGTCGACCCAGCCATCGCGATCGTAGTCCAACAGAATCACACCGCCGCTCATGGATTCAACAATGTATTTCTTCGAAGGGTCTGCAGTGTGTTGAAATGCGATTCCCGTCTTGGCAGTAATGTCTTCAAGTTGCGGCACCGGCCGACCGGCGCATTTAACGGTTTTGGCGTTGGGCGGCGGCGGAGGCGCCTGAGGATGGCCTCCCTGTGCCCAGGCCGAGCCAGCGAAAAAATGGAGCAGAAAAGCGAGACGAAAAAATCTCTCCAGCGACATTCTTCTCAAGGGATCTCCAGGGTTATGGCCGTCACGGACGCTCCATCGGGCGGGGCACGGTGGACTCGCGATTTTTTGCCTTCAATTCCTTGTAAATCTGCAATTCACGATCCGCGTCGGCAGTGCGTGACTCTTTGCGATAAGCGGCTTGTAGTTGGTAATGGACGTAGTCGCTCTGCGGCAGTTCGCGAGCCGCGGCCTCCAATTCCGCGACAGCTTCTTGAATTTTCCCGCCTTCCAGCAGCAGCTTGCCCAGCTGATAGTGTCCGTTTCCGTTTTCGGGGTGATGCGTGGTTACCGAGCGGAAAAGCTCGATCGCTTCGGCTTGTTTGCGCCGCTGGACGCATACGTAGCCGAGACCGATGGTTGCATCAGCGTCATCGGGAGCCCATTTCAGCGCAGCGTTGAACTCCTCTTCCGCTTCGTTCGAATGCTCCCAGCGTAGCTGTGCCAGGCCGGCATAATAATGTGCCCTCGCCAGTGAGGGATCGCCGTCCAGGGCGCGATGGAACGCCTGCACGGCGCGGGAAAAATCGCCCATATCGGTCCATAGCTGCCCTACCAGAAGAAGCGCGTCAGGAGAAAGCTTGGATTTTTCGTATTCCTGAAGAACATGCGCTGCCTGTGTGGAGTCGCCGAGGCGGAATAACGAAGCAGCCCACGGATAGCCAAGCGTAGGGTCGTGCATGGCGCGATCACTGAGGGGCGCTATGGTTCTTGCGACTTCGCGGTAATTGTCCAGGCTAAAGTAGGCCGATCCCAGCATGGCGCGCACCGCCGCATCGGAAGAATCGCTGGCCAGGACTTGCGAAAGAGCACGCGCGCATTCCGGATAATTTTGCGCGCGGAAGGCGGCAACGCCGAGGTTGCGCAGTAACCCGGGGATGGCTGGGCTCCATCGCTCCGCTTCCTGGTAATGAGTGAGCGCGGAGGCGTAGTCGCGGCGAATCGCTTCCGACGTGGCAACATCGCTGAAACTTGAGCCGAGGATTAGACGGAGCCGGTTTTCCTCGGAAACGGCAGCTTTTTTTGTCTCTTCGGAGAGCCCGGAACGTGCCAGAGCCCCGGAATCGAGCGGCAGCGTGGGATCCACGGGCTGAGAAGGAAAAGCAATTGGTTGATCTTCCTGGCGGTTCAGAAGCGCCACTACTGCGGCCGGAGAGACCGAGCCTTCCTCGGACGCTTTGTCGGCGATCTGTTGCTGCGCTTCCGCGAGCGCCTGCTTCTGAAACTCGCGAGCCCGCGCCATATAAGGAGCCGCTTCATCGGCTCTTCCGCGGCCGGTGAGAATGCGGCCTAGCGTGATATAGGCCCTGCGAACCTGATAGTTGCCGCGAGATTCGTCCTTGCCGGTCAGCTCAATACACTTCCGTAGATACTCTTCGGAGCGCACCGGGTCACCTTGGGCATAAACATTCAGTCCAAGGAAGAGCCACGGTTCGGGCCAGGAAGGGTCGAGCTCGATGGCGGCCTTGAGGTGCACGTTAGCTTCATCGTAGCGGCGGTCGTTCGAATCCAGGTAGCCGAGAAAATAATTGGCGAGGAAGTCGCGCGGAAAATTGCTGAGTTCGGTCACGAATTCCTGGCGGATTTCCGGCGTGGTGGCCCATTCATTTTTCCACAACAGCGCCAGGCCGAGAAAGTAGTGTGCATGAGGTGTGCGCGTATCCAGAGCGACGGCGTTGCGGAGTTCGCGGATCGCGTCGTCTTGCATCTCCGCGTCGCGATACGCGTGGCCGAAGAGCACGTGAAGTGAGCCGGAATCGCCCACTGAGGCCACAATGGTGTCAAATACTTCCAAGGCTTTTTTCTTGCTTTCAGCATCCTTCAGCGAGAGCAAAGAGCTAGCCAGTGCATAGGCAGGTTCGAACTCTGGCTGAATCCGGACGGCCCGTTCCAGGGAGTCGACGGCCCTTCGGTACTCTCGCTTTTTCATCCAGGCTTTGCCTTGAATATTAAAGGCCCGGGCGCTGTTGGGATCGAGGAGCAGCGCCTTTGAAGCTTCGACCAGCGAATCGTCAGGACGGTTCGCGTAGAGATTGCAGATGGCTAGACCCACATGAGTTTCCGCGGCGTCTTCCCAGGTAAGCGAGCGCCGGTAAAGTTCGGCGGCCTCCGGAAAAGCGCCCTCCGTGGTGCGCACATTCCCCAATTTGCGGAGGGCGAGTGACAGCACCGCGAAATTGGCGCGGGCAACACTGCCGGGATCCCCCGTATTACGGGCTGCTTCGGCTGCCTTCAGGCGCTCTTGCAATTCGTCAACGGGAGGAGCGGCACTGGTTGCTTCCTGCCGGTCAGGGCGCGCAGGACCCGTCGATTGAGAAGCGGCGCAGAAGGGTATGCCAAGCAAAAGGCATAGTGGTCCCAAATAGCGGATGACCGGAGCCCGGTGAGCGCGCAAAATGGAAACGGAGCGGTCAAAAACGAACGGCACAGAAATAAGTCTCCACTGGAATTTTAGCAATAAACGGCGCAGAAGGCAGATGAAGTTTGCTCGATGACGAACAGAATTCCGCGCACGAAAAGAGCTGGGGATGTTTGCTCGCCAGCAAGAAAACACCATCTCCAAACGGGAAGCCGCTAAGAAAAAAGCGGCGGGGCCCGGTACAGCAGGCCCCGCCGGAGACTTGCTCGAACGCCTGGAAGCTGCGTTCGTCAGAAGGTGATTTTCAGTCCATATTGCAGCTCGCGGTTGGTCTTGGTGACGATAGTCGATCCGAACCCGGGGTTGGCACCGCCGATCCCCTTGTTAGTGGCGCCGTAGGCGCTGATGACGTTATTAGTTGGGCTGCAGGGTTCATACTGGGTCTTTTGGATTGGAGGCGTCCCAACCATAACGGGCGTCCCAGGGCCGCAATACACGCCGCCGCCGTTGTAGAACGTACCAGAGCCATTATTCCCTCCTGTGCCCTGGATGAAGGTCGCGTCAAAGTTCGAATGGTTAAAGGCGTTGAAGAAGTCCATGCTGAAACGCAACCCGTACTTCTCCTTAAACCGCCAGTTCTTGTAAATTCCCACATCCCCATTGACATAATGGGGGCCATGGCAAGCGCCGCGAGGCGCATCGCCAATCGTCCCGATCTTGAAACCGATGAGCGTGAACGCGTTCGGATTAAAGATCTGGTTGCCGGATACGCCTGAGTTGCAGGAGGTTCCTGGTACAGTGTTGGGACGCTGGGTATTGTTAAAGCCAGTTCCCGAAAGCGAGGATAAGCCAGCACAAGGGAACGTGAGCCCGCCGCCCGAGCACTGAGGCGTTGGTGCTGCAGGATCCACTAGCGCAGTAGGTGTCGTACCAGCCGGAGCCAGACCGCTTTGGTACACGGTAATGGAGTTGCCGCTTTCGGCCGTGAAGATAGTGTTGAGTTCCCACCCGCCAACCGATTCGCGGACGAAACTTGCCTTGTGCTCGAACTTAGGCAGGAAGAACACTTCGTTGAAGACGAAGATATGCGGCCGGTTGATGGTGGCATTGCCACGGTCCGCGCCAATGTTCTGAATGTCCGTGAAGCTGCCCTGGCTGCCTCCGCCGTTGGCTGCGTCCTGTTCGAAATCGGCTATCGTGTGCGACCAAGTATAGGCTGCGTTTATGTTGGAGAAGTTGCTCAACTTCGAGCGGAGCTGCACCTGAAGCGCATGATAGTTAGAGTGGCCGTCGCGGCTGAAATAGTTGATGCGGCCAAAGTTGGGAGTTGGGCGTAGAACGTTGTAACTGGGCGTGGCTCCTTGTGAGCTTGAACCCATAAATGCTGCAGTTGCAAAGCCACTTTCGGGGATCTGGTTGATGTCGTACGTAGTGGTCTGATGGATACCCACGTTGCCGACATAACCTACCTGGAGCGCACTGTTGCGGGCCACCTCCTGCTCCACGGAGACGTTCCATTGCCATGAATTGGGGGCAATGCCGCGTGGCGACCTGCCATTGTTCGGTGACGTGGAAGCTCCCGTTACACCGGGCGAAACGTCGAGCGAGCGAGTGCTGTTGGCGGTAATCGCAAAAGGCGCCGTATTTGAAAGGCCGACTTGCGGGCTCACGCGCTCGCGCTGATAGAACTGCCCGACGCCGGCGCGGAGGGCCGTCTTGCCGGTGCCGAAGACGTCCCAAGCCACGCCGAGACGCGGGGCAATATTGTGGTTGTTGTTGCTGACCAGCGCGCGGTCAACGCCCGGGGTGCCGGCACTCAACGGCAGGCCAGTCGTAGTGGCGGCTGCCTGGCAGAAGCTGGTACCCGGTACCACGATGACGCCGTTGCAGGCATCCGATGGGAATGCTTTGGCGCGTGAGAGGCTATAGGCTGCCAGGCTGAAGGACGCCATCTGGTTGTTGTCGTCGTACGGCTCACGCAAGAAAGACCAGCGCAGACCATAAGTCAAAGTAACGCGGCGATTGAACTTCCAGGTATCGCCGGCATAGAACTCGATGTCGTGCCATTTGCCGTGATCCACCGGGTTAATGTTCGTTTCGCCCACGCCGGCAATCGTCTGTGGATTTGCGCCCGTCCCCGGCAGCAACACGTTAGCCAGGGTGTTTCCGGTGACAATACCGATGTTGCCCCAACCTTCGTCGTTGAGGCCAAACGTGGGACGGTCGCCGCCGCCGAACTGATTCTCGTTTTTGTGGTTGGCGCTAACCAAAGCACCAAACTTCCAGGCATGGGTGCCTTGTATTTTCGTTACGTTATCCTGGAAAGTGTACAGGCTCATATCGTTGTTGTATCCCACGATGGCCCAAATCGAGGAGAAGTTGCCGTAGTGTTGCAAGCCGCCCCACACGGTCGGGATGCCGCCTTTTGTCTTCCCCGCCGCTGGCCATGCGGGCAGCATAGCCGCATCAAATTGCGCACTCAAAGTTGGGTCCGCGCTACCCTGAGCACTGATGATGATGGCGTTGTGCGCGTAACCAAATTCGAAGTCGTTAATCAATGAACTGCTGATTTGGGAGGTCAGCCGGCCCATGATGCTCTT
>Ga0137409_10004871_pt1 | contig 14043 bp, 9 predicted proteins | sample CZODoug1_16funga_FD_122059 | JGI IMG/M metagenome (GOLD analysis project Ga0137409, IMG submission 122059) | Vadose zone soil fungal communities from Angelo Coast Range Reserve, California, USA - CZODoug1_16fungal (Hybrid Assembly) | ecosystem: Environmental > Terrestrial > Soil > Vadose zone... | reverse complement strand
TTTGCCGGTTTGCAGTCCCAGGATATTTATAGTATTGCCGCAGAGCCGCATCACTTCGCAACCGACAGAATCCGCTCGATCAATTTCGGATCGTCGGGGAGTAGTCCTGATTTCGGCAGACGCGGCGTGAGGGTGGCCCAGTTCTTATCCATCGCAAACACTTTGCGGAACAACGGTAGCGATTCGTCCACGCGGCCCATGTTTACTAAAGCCACTGCATGCCAGTAGATCATCTCGGCGCTGTCCGGCACAAGTTTCTCCGCCGCGCCATACTCGCGCAACGCGCCTTCGTTGTCCTTGTGCTCAACTGCAAGGTCGCCGGCGTTCATGTGATTGTAGGCGCGCTGGAGAGTTACGAGTTGCCGCAACTCCTTGAGCGGTTCCGAACTATCGTCCACGCGCAGATCGAAAATGCGATCCTTCCACGCCTGGCCCGTGGGTTTTCCCGTAACCACGACGAGCGCCGCGGATTGCCGGCCGCGAATGTCGCCGCCCACAGCTTGCGCCGCGTCGAGCGCCGCCAACATGCGATCGGCCAAATCGCCTTTCGTGTTTTCAAACGCCTGGGCCATCGCCGGCCAGACCTTCTCGTTGAGCATCAGGTTTGCCTGGACCGAAAAGTTTTTGCCGACAAAATGTCCGGCGGCGTAGATGTCGTTCTTTCCGGTCCACGCATCCACGTTGCCTCGAGCATCGATCATCGCGACTTGCCGCACGTCGCGGCCTTCATCGCCCGCGAGCAAAGACCGGAGCGCGTCAGGACCGCTCTTGCCGCTGCGCATTAGTTCCAAACCAAGCTTGCCGTAACTCGGATCTACGAACGACTGCGTGGCTACCGCGCCCACGCCGGCTTCGGCCCAGGGCACTATCGAGCCCACTGAAAACCAATGCGATTGCACCGCAACGCCGAGTTCGCCGGTGGCCGGATCGCGTGCGACGATTGAAAACGTATGCAATGGACGCGGCGGAGTAACAAACTTTTCACGCGCCGGTTTGGTCTGCTGCGACTGCAAGCCCGGAGTGATCGCCGCGATCAGGAGTAAAGCGAAAAGTAAGCGCATGATTACCTCCAGGAGTTTTAAGAGAAATGCAGAAGCCCGACCATCAGGGAGGGCTTTTCAAGTTTCGCTTTCGAGCCCTCCCTGATGGTCGGGCTTCTGCCTATGGAAACGGATAAAACGGCGTATTGCGGAAGACCCAAAAGGACATAATGACAACCAACAACAGCCAGATGTAATTGGCGTTAAGTCGAATCCGCTTGAGTGGCCGGCCACGCACGGCGGCGTCCGTGTAGCGCAAGAGTGCGTAGAGCAAAAAAGGCAACGACAGGACCATGAGCGGATTCAACTCAAACGCCGCGACCACGTCACCATGAAGCATGCGGTGCAGGCCGCGCGTGCTGCCGCAGCCCGGACAAGTAAATCCGGTAAGCGCGCGAAAAGGGCAGGCGGGAAAGAAGCCCGTTTTTCCCGGTTCGAAGATGAACAGGTAAGTAGCGCCGAGCGCCAGCGTTAACCAAATAAACGCGGCCGTCATTCTTCGATTCAATATTTCAGCAAACATCATCGACAACTAAATTAACACGGCGCTGTTCGGCAGGAAACGCGGGGGAAAATTTCTCAGCAATGGCCGTGAGCGCCGGACTTACTTTAACGGAAGCGTCACACACAGAAAAAGGCCACCAGATTTGGCAGCCTTGTTCCAAGTTGTTCATTGCGCCAGTAAGCTGCCGTCAGAACCAACCCTTCCGGCCCTGAATGTAGGTTCTCACAAACTCTTCGTCAGACTTAGTCAGGTAGATGATGCCTTCAACTATGCCGATGATATTACTCAAGCCGCAGGTCAGCAGGCCGATGACGAGTTGAATTATGCCTTCGGTCGTATAGCCCAGAATAAACTTATGGACGCCGGCCCAGCCGAGCAAAATTGCGCAGATGCCGGCAACCATTTTTTTGTCGGCGCCCAGCGCCTTCCAATCCGTCATCGCGCCTGATGGGCTTTGGTAAACTGACTGCATTGGTTGATAACCGCCCACCGGACTCAAAGGCGCCTGGCAGCTCACGCAGTTTTGGGCCGTATCATCGTTGACGGCGCCGCATTTTGTGCAATATCTACTCATTAGATTTTTGCTCCCTACATTCGTTTACACGTCAATAGTTGGCAACAGCAAGTCCGCTAAGTTGTCTGGCCGCACAAATCAGGAGTTGTTGCTGATCTGGATCGCCCGCCGTTTGCAACTGAATATCCCGACCGGCTAACGGCTGCCCAGCGCTGCCATTCCAAAAATAAATATCCAACAAAGAATCACGATAACGTAAACCAGTAGTCCCAATCCGACCGCAATGAACAGAAACATCCTGGCTTTCCTCGAGGCCTCAGTCGCGCCGGAAATGTCTCCCTCCGCCACCTTGGTATTGACCTGCGCCGCAAAGATGATCGAGACCACGCCAACCGGTAAACAACAGAATAGCGTAGCCAGGATCGCTGGGATCAGGTAGTTAGGAATGTTCGCCGTTGCACTTGCTGCAGGCGAGGGAGTCCACGGTTGAGACATTTAAGTGTTTCTCCTCGAGCCTTCCTTTAGGAAGGCTTTGCTGGGATTAGTTAAACTGAATTTCACAGGCCGGAGCCATACGTGCCCGGGCCTCACGCAAAATTCTGCGGCGGCGGCGGCGTGGCATCTTTGCGCTTCTCGAAGATAGCAACTCCAATAACTCCGCCGAGTGTCGCGAGCAAGGCCAGAATAACTGCGCCCACTATCCCCGACACGACCATTAGCAACACGCCGGAAAAAGGAAGGTGCACGCCGCTTTGGTACAGTCGTTGCTCCATGGCCGCCATGCCGAAGAAGATGGCTATTGGCAGACCAAGAACTAAATAAATGACAGCGCCAACCACCCCGGCGAGACCGCCGACCATCGCACCGTCACCCGTCTTAACCGGCGTCGGCGAGTCCTTGATGTAGAGGAAAGCGGCTAACGCGCCGCCGCCAATGCTCCAGATGCAACAGCAGTAGTTGATAAATGGAATCGCGGAAAGCACGCCGACGATCAGGCCGCCCAGGAGTGCTGGCTTTAGTTTGTTGTTCATTAGATCTCAACTCAGGAATCAGGTTGGAGAAAGCCGGACAAACCACTAAAAATGGGATGGAATTAAAACGCGCTGAATAACTAACAAAGCAGACTCGGATTGTCAATAAAATTGACTGATTTTGTTTGCTTATATCTGCTTGTTTAGAGGCGGGCAATGCCCGCCGGTTCAATTGACGATTAGGGAGATTCGTCCCACCAGGTAGCAGCGCGGGCGGGGCCCGCTTCTAAACGGTACGCCGCGCGCCACAACTGACCCTCCTCGACAAACTAAAGTTTGTCGGACATTATTCTTACATGTACGAATTTGCTGTAGCTCCGGCCGTCACCAGTATTCGACGTCGCGGTGTCGAAATCGCCGAAGTCTCGCCGGAGAGCCTTGGATTTGAATTGGAACTCGAGTCGGGCGACCGGATCATCAAGGTCAATGGGCGGCCGGTCCGCGATTACCTCGACTTTCGTTTTCAAACAGCGGGTGAAACTGAACTCGTGCTGGAGGTCCGGAAAGCGACTGGCGAAGATTGGGAACTGCAAATTGAACGCGGCGAAGGCGAAGATTTTGGACTCAGCTTTGAACAGATCGTCCCGCGCCAGTGTGCCAACGAATGCATCTTTTGTTTTTGCAACGGCAATCCCGCTGACGCGCGCCCGTCACTCTTCATCAAGGACGAAGACGTGCGGCTCTCGTTTCTTTACGGCAATTACACCACGCTGACTTCGATTACCGAAGATGAGATGCGGCGAATCGTCGAGCAGCGTCTTTCGCCGCAATACGTTTCGGTTCATGCCACTGATCTGGACGTGCGCGCTTATCTACTCGGAATAGACAAGCAACGCGCCGACATCGCGCCAAAGTTGAAACGATTGCTCGATGCGGGAATTGAAATCCACGCGCAGGTTGTGCTCTGTCCGGGCATCAACGACGGCGAGATTCTCCGCCGGACGATAGCCGATCTCGCCGCCGAGTATCCGCGCATCACGAGCGTGGCGATCGTGCCGCTGGGCCTGACGCGTTACAACACTGATCCGCGTTTGACCGCTGTCACGCCGGATTTCTGCCGGCAGATAATCGCTGAGGTTACGACTATTCAATCCGAACTGCGCCGGCGTTTGGGAACGACCTTCGCGTTTTTGGGAGACGAAATCTATCTGCGCGGCAGACGCGAAGTGCCGCCGCGATCACATTATGGCGACTACCCGCAGATCGAAGACGGCATCGGCATGGTGCGTTCGTTTGAGAACGAGTTTGCTGCGTTGCTAAAACGACTCGAGCGACGAGCGCCGGCGCAGCCTGCGAAACTGCATGGCACGCTTCTAACCGGTACGCTTTTCGCGCCAGTGTTGCAACCTCTGATTGAAAACCTGAACGCGCGCGGGGGCGCCAGGTTTACGGTGGCAGGAGTTGAAAACAAATACTTCGGCGGCGATGTTTCGGTGGCCGGGTTGCTCACCGGCGGCGATCTTGTCGCGGCGCGGGAACGCATCAGCGGAGACTTTGCGATCATTCCGAAGAGCACTCTCAAAAGCGACGAAGCGATCATGCTCGATGGAATGAAACTCGAGGAGTTGACCGCCAAACTTGGCTTGCCTGTTCACCCTCTGGACCTGAAGTCGTTCGCACAATTCCTTTTTCGGAAAAACTGATTCGAGCGATCCATGACTGCCCCCGGATTACACGAAACATCTTCATCGCCATCCGCGGCCACAGCCGCACAAAAGATTCTCGACGTAGGTTGCGGGCAAAATAAATATCCGGGCGCGGTCGGAATAGATTCAAATCCGCGGACCAACGCCGACGTCATTCACGATCTGGGCGTCCTGCCTTATCCTTTCGCCGACAACGAATTTGATGAAGTGATTTGCCGTCATGTGATCGAGCACGTTCCCGACGTAATGTCATTCGTGAGCGAACTTCATCGCATAACCAAACCAGCGGGTTTGATAAGAATTGTAACGCCTCACTATTCGAATCCCGACTGGGCCACGGATCCAACTCACCGCAACCATTTCAACAGCTACTCCTTCACCTGCTTCATGCCCGAACGCACTCCGTTCCCGTTTTACACAACCGTTGAGCTTCGCCCGCGGCGTACTTACGTTAGCTTGGCAAACCTCTGGCGACTACTTGGTCTCGAATGGTTAACCAATCTCGATCAGCGCTGGCCCGCGTTTCGCTTCACGCGAAAATTTTGGGAGTTCTACCTGTCGAACATCTTCCGTGGCAAAGAACTCCATTTTGAGTTTGAGGTTGTGAAAACTTGGCCGGGCAGCGACGATGGCAGCTTGAGTTAATTGATCAGCGGCAGGCGGCCGACGCGCGGAAGCAGCCGCAAACCAGATTTAGGTATTCGTATAAGAATCCAAATTTATCAAGATTGACCGGGCAATATGGTGGGCAAACCTAACAAAACGGCCTATATAACAAGTTTGCGTTCGACTGCATAGGCGGCACGATTCTTGCACCTCCTCTCCCGTTCGATTTCAGCTTTTCCTAAGCGAATGATCCAAAAAGAAAAGTCGTAATTTTCCGCGGTGCTCTCCCAGAGGGCTTAGCTCTGCGGAATTGCAACTCAAACCTAGTTTCCCAAGGAGCCTACCATGAAGAATTTCCGGTTTATTTTGGCGGTGCTGACTTTCTGCCTGCTGGCAGCGTCGGCATTCGCCCAGTCCAATCAAGGGAGCCTTGTCGGGACTGTCGTTGACCAGACGGGCGCCGTAGTTGGTGGTGCCACCGTGGTTGTCACCGACAACGCTACCGGCAAAGAAATAACAGTTCAGAGCAGCAGTGAGGGAACGTTCATTCTCCCCCAGCTTGAAGTCGGTATCTATACCGTAAAAATCACTGCCGCGGGTTTTAAGAGTTACACTGCGACGCAATTGAAGATTGACGTCGCCAAGGCTTATACATTGAACGCCGCGCTTGAGCCTGGCGGCGTGACCGAGAATGTCACCGTCGTCGCCGGCGCCGACATCATCAACTCCGCCGACGCGCAGTTGTCGACCACGGTGAGTCAACGGCAGATTCTCGAACTGCCTCTCAATGGCCGCAATCCGCTTGCCCTTATTGCGCTGCAAGCCGGCACGTCCGCTAACAGCGCTCAAAATACAACCATCAACGGCCAGCGCTCTTCTTTCACTAATATCACGCGCGATGGTATCAACATCCAGGATAACTTCATCCGCGCGAATGCGGTGGACTTTGTACCCGATCGTCCAAACGTTGACGACACCGGCGAGTTCACGATTATCACGCAGAATGCGGGAGCTGAATTCGGCTATGGCTCATCCCAGGTGCAACTCGTAACCCCCCGCGGCACCAGCGATTTTCACGGTGCGCTCTATTACTACAACCGCGCCTCTCATTTTGCCGCAAACCCCTTTTTCAATAACTTCTCCGGCGTTCGGCGGCCATTCCTGAATCGCAATCAGTATGGTGGCAAGATCAGCGGTCCGTTTCCGCTGCCGCGATTTGGCGAAGGTGGAGCATCGACCTGGAAGAACAAAGGCTTCTTCTATGGCGCGTACGAAGGTTTTCGTCTGCGTCAGTCAACCTCGGCAAATAGGACGATCCTTCTGCCTAACGCGCGCACCGGTCTTTTCACCTATCGCGACACGTCAGGCGTAACGCGGACTATCAATCTTCTCGGCGGAAATTTCGCGGCCACCACCGGCGTGTCGGCGATTGATCCGACCATTGCCAGCCGCATTCTGGGCGCGCTGCCCACCGCCGGCAACAACGCCAGCATCGGCGATCAGCTCAACACAACAGGCTTGAGTTTCAACCGCGGTCAAAACCAGAATCGTGATGCCTACACAACTCGCTTTGACGTTGAAGCCAACAGCAAAAATAGCTTTACGCTGGTTTATGCTTACAAGAAGGAATTCCTTCTGCGACCGGACGTCGACTTCCAGCAGGGCTTGACGGTAAACGCGACGGCTTGTTGCTATGGGACAACTCCTTTTGGTTTCCAGGACGCGCATACGCCATTCCTGGCCGGCTCCTGGCACTGGACCCCGAGCTCGACTTTGACTAACGAGTTGCGCCTCGGTTGGCAACGGAGCAATCCCGCGTTTGGCTCAACTCAAACTAATCCGTCGTTCTTCTTGCAGGTTCCGCTCATTAACAATCCTGAAAGCGGATTCCAGGCGCAAGGTCGCGACACGATTATCAAAAACTTGCAGGACAATGCAGTTTGGGTACATGGCGACCACTCGATCCGTTTCGGCGGCCAGTTCCAGGGCTTCAGGGCAGCGCCTTTCGGTCCGGGCGCTTTTGGCGCTTCATACATCCCAACTTACGCCCTCGGCGGTGGTACAACGCCCGCATTCACCGTTAGCTCGTTTAATACCGCAGCCGGCTGCGTCGCCGCCACCGGAGTTAATTGTATTAGCTCGGTCACCACGGCCAATAATCTGCTGGCGCTGCTCGGTGGTCTGGTCGGTACCGGCTCTCAAACCTTTACTGCTGCCAGCAAGACCGGCAGTCTGGCACCGGCTCCTCCGCTGCGCACACTCGAATATAGAACGTTCTCGTTCTACGGAGCGGATCAGTGGCGCGCCACGCCGCGGCTCACCTTAAACTTCGGCTTGCGTTATGAACTGTTCTCTCCAATTCGTGAACCGAATGGTCTCATTCTGGAACCTGTCCTGGCCGGTCGTGACGTGCGAACGGCCATTCTCGATCCGAACGGCACGTACGATTTCGTGGGCGCCAACGGCAACGGAAACAACTTCTTCAAGTGGGATAGGAACAACTTCGCGCCGGTGTTCAGCTTTGCGTGGACACCGTCATTTAAGAGCGGACTTCTTAGCGGACTCTTTCCGGGTGAAGGTCGCACAGTCATTCGCGGCGGTTACCGCAGAAGCTTCGTCAATGATGAGTTTATCCGTTCGGCGGACAATGCCCTGATCGGGAACGCGGGCCTGACCATTGGCCTGACGACTCAAGGAAACTTCCGGGTTCCGACTGCACCGACTTTCACCGCGCCGCCGCTGCAAGTGCCCCGCACTTACGCTCAGAATAACGCGCTGGCCGCCAACTTCGGCACCGTCTTCGCAATTGACCCGAACCTTCAGGTGCCGAGCACCGATGAAATCAACTTCGGTATCGAACGCGAAATTGGCTGGAAGACCGCCGTTGAAGCTCGTTTCGTCCACGGACAAAGCAACAACCTCGTCCGCGGCCTTGACCTGAACCAGGTCAGAATCTTCGACAATGGCTTCTACGCCGATTTCCTGCGCGCGCGCAATAACGTGAAGCTCTACGGCTCCGGCCAGGTTAACTGCACCGTCAGTGTGACCCGACCAGACTGTCAGCCGTTGCAGCTTCTAAACCAGGCGCCCTTCAATACCAGCGTCTTCGGCAACCCACTCGGATTCTCAAACACGATTAATCCGATTGTGGCTGGTGACGTCGGTCAGTTGGCGTTCGTTTACCTGTCCACCTTCGGAGTTGGTAACAGCGTCCTCCTTAACAACCGGAACACGGGCGTGGTCGACTTGTTAACCAATCAGTCCAAGTTTCGCTACAACGCGCTACAGACTGAGATCCGCCGCCGCTTTTCCGGCGGCCTGACCTTCCAGGCCAATTACACTTTCCAAAAGGCCTTGTTCGATTCTCCCGGAACTGGACAAACACGCTTCGAGCCGTTGATCGACAATGCCCAGCCGCGTCTGGAATATGCCATTGCCGATAGCGACACAACGCATGTTTTCAACCTGAACATGATTTACGAACTGCCTATCGGAAAAGGAAAGCGGTTCTTTGGTGGTGCCAATGGGGTGGTCGATCGCATCCTCGGCGGCTGGCAAGTGACGACGATTATGCGTATCGACAGTGGCGCTCCATTCTCAATCACCGACCCGCGCGGCACGCTTAATCGCGTCGGCCGTTCGGGCCGTCAAACGGCCTTCACCAATCTGTCGAAAGCGCAAGTTAGGAATCTCGTCGGCACCTTCCGGACGGCGTGCGGGGTCTTCTTCATCGATCCAGCAGTCATCAATCTTGACCTGGCTCAGTGCGCGAATGGCGTTATCGCCCCGCGCGTGGCCGGCACGACGGCCGGCGTTGCCTCTCTGGGTTTCGATCCGATAACCGGTGCGAAAACCTTCCCTGGCCAGGTTTTCTTTAACGTGGCCCCGGGACAAACCGGCAACATGGAACGTAACTTCATCAGTGGTCCAACCTACCTCAAGTGGGATGCTTCGATCATCAAGAACATTCGCATCACCGAAAACACTCGCTTCCAGATCCGCGCGGAAGCGTTCAATGTCTTGAATAGAGCCAACTTTGCGATCACTAACCAGTTCACCCAGGCCAACATCAACAGTAATACGTTCGGAAGACTGCTAGCCACTTTCGATCCTCGTATTATTCAGTTTGCGGGCCGTTTCGAGTTCTAACCGAACTCCTTTGACCGAAGGCCAGGGCGCAGCAATCCGCTGGGCCCTGGCCTTTTTATTTTCAACCTCACCTTTTCAACTACCGCACTTCACTTCCGGCTGATAAAATCCGCTTCGTAAATTTTGTTCAAAGGAAAATTTGTGCAAATGAGTAAGACCAATCACCGGCTTAGTCTCGGAATTATTTTTCTTCTGGTATTGTTCGCCACACTTTACCCGGCAACCTGGCCGGTCCGGGCCGGAGACAAAGAGAAGCTAACTGTCGAAGAAGTGATAGCCAGGCACCTCAAGTCCATCGGCACCGCGGAAGATCTGACTGCCGCCAAGACGCGCATTGTCGCCGGCACCTCGCTATACACGGCGCGCTCTCCAGGCTCGGGTCAGAATAGCGGTCTCTCGATTCTGTTTTCCGAGGGAAACAAAAGTGTTATCGCGATGACTTTCGCGAATCCAGAGTACCCGCATGAAAAGTTTGGCTATGATGGAACGAACCTGGTAATCAGCTATGTCAAACCCGGCCTCCGCTCGACGCTGGGCGACTTTATCTTTCGACGAACATCTATTTTCAGGGACGGCCTGGTCGGTGGAACGCTTTCAACCGCGTGGCCATTGTTGAACTGGAGCAATGACAAAGGTCGACTCGAGTATGGCGGCACGAAGAAGATCGACGGCAAAGAAACTTACGTGCTGAAATACACGCCGCGCAAGGGTTCAGACTTGAAGATCAGTTTGTACTTCGATAGCACGACGTTTCAGCACGTGCGCAGTGAATACGCGCAAACTGTCTCCGCTCAAATGGGCGCCACCCCCGACGCCGATAAGTCGGGCCAAAGAGAGCTGCATTATGAACTCGAAGAACAGTTTTCTGACTTCAAACAAGAGGGCAAGTTGACCCTGCCTCATACTTATAAGATCAAGTTGATGATGGAACGAAACAACAACACCTACCTGGCGGACTGGGAGCTGGTCCTTTCCAAGTTTTCCTTTAATCAGCCACTCGAGGCTGGTTGGTTTGATGTCAACGCTGCCGCTAACTAGATCAGGATCACAACGCTGCATTCATGGGCGGCTTCGGCCGCCCTTCCAATTCTCTCGCAAGGGATCCCACGGAACGCCCCGGCAGCAAACAATTGTTTCTCAAGCCGACTGCGCTACTTTTCTCATGCTTCGCACCGCAGAGTTGTTTGCCTAAACAATTCCAAGATTTTGGACAACGTCCAAATTTCGAGATCGTTAGATTTTGGTTTTTTCGCTCAATTCAAAACCAAACAGTGGGCCAAAAGCAGGTAGTCACTGACGATCTTTGTTTTCGCCTGCTTCTGCGGACGTTCGGCCTTTAAGTTGCCTAACCAACTTACGCCGAAACGAACTCACACCTGAAGGAGGGTCACCAAATGCGAAAGTTTTTCTTCCTGGCGGCCGTTTTCTCATTGGTCGTCATTCTTGATGCTCAGGCTTTTGGTCAGGGTAGCGCTGCGCTAGCTGGAACGGTAACAGACCAGACTGGCGCCACCGTTGCCGGCGCCGCAGTAACAGCCACAAACACAGCAACGAATGTTGCTGACACTTCGCAAACGAACAGCGGTGGGCTATACCGTTTTCCGACGCTGCCGGTCGGAGCCTACTCGCTGTCGATTCAGGCGACCGGATTCAAAGGTTCGAAGGTTGAAAACGTAGTGCTTACGGTGGGCCAAACCGTGACGCAGGACGTCAAACTCGAAGTTGGCGCTCCCACGGAGAGTGTCACGGTGGTGGCAGGCGGTGAGCAGCTCACGCAGCCTACCGAATCGAGTGTTTCAACTCTGCTCAACCAAACCGTCTGGCAAAACTATCCTCTTGAGAACCGCGACACAAACGAATTTATGGACCTCATGCCCGGTGCGGTGCCGAGTGCTTTCAACGGCAGCACTCGTGGCGCAGCGGTCAACGGCACGCGCGGCGGCATGGGGAACTTCCTGGTTGAAGGTTACGACAACAACGATCAGGGCCAGGGTGGGCGCGGGTCCACGGTGGCCGGTGGCGTAACCAGCATTTCTCCCGAGGCGATCCAGGAATATCGCGTAGTCACTAACAACTACGCAGCCCAGTATGGCAAGGCGGGCGGTTTCGTGACCGATACCGTGCTGAGATCCGGCACCAACAACTGGCACGGCTCGCTTTTCGAATACAACCGAATTCAAAAACTAGCCGCCAATGATTTCTTTTCCAACCGCGAAAATGTTAAAGACTCGTTGGTGCGCAACCAGTTTGGCGGCTCGTTCGGTGGTCCCATCCGGAAGGATAAGACGTTCGCTTTTGGCACGGCTGAATTTAATCGTCTGCGCCAGGGCTTTCCGCTGACCACTACGTCCACCACATCGCAGTTTCTTAACTTCGTCAGCAGCGGCCAATTTGCCACTTTCCAGGAGAGCAATCCCAATGGCTTTTGTCTGCAATTCAACGGCGTAGCCTGTCCCGGCGCTTTCAATAGATCTCGGAATCTGGGTCCTATTTTCAGTGCCCTACGATCCAGTCAGCCGTTTCCATTGGCGACCAGCAACTTTACCAACGTCGGCGCTGGGCTCTTTACCGACGGCCTGGTTTACCCCGTCCCTGTTTACGGTGACGTGACTATAACCGACAAGACCTCGTTCAATCAGAAGCGCTTCAGTATCAAGACTGACCACGTGATGAACGACTCAAACCGGTTTGTGGGCACCTTCCTGTGGGAGAGTTCGCTTAACCTCGACTCAAATGGCGGTGGTGATGGCACTATCGGACCAGCCTTTTCCACTCCAGCCCTGTCCTTGCTGACGGGAATCACTTACAGCCACACCTTTAGTCCCACGATGATTAACGAGTTTAAGGTAAGCTACCTGCGCCACACGCTCGACTTTCCTCAATGTCCGGGAACTGACGGTATTCCGTCGGTGGTTACCGGTATTGACCCGCTTGGCGTAGGCTTCGGCTGTACGAGCAACCTGCCGCAGTTCTTTACCGATAACCAGTTTCAGTTTCAGGACAGTCTCTCTCTCGTCCGCGGCTATCACAGCTGGAAGGGTGGTCTGGAGTATCGTCGCATTCGCAACGGCTCTGCCTTTGAGGCAATCAAGAATGGACTCTTCCTGCCTCACGGCGTTGAAGAAATGGTAACCGATGGCTTCTTCGGTGATGAAGCCGATCTCGCTTTGTTCGGCGCGCCGGTGTTCGGAGCGTTTACCTTCGCGCAAGCTTCGATAAATCCACAGACCGGCGCCCGGCCGGAATACTACCGCGGCTTCCGCGCCAACGAGCTTGCCGCCTACCTACAGGACGATTGGAAAGTCAAAACCAACCTGACCTTTAACCTGGGACTGCGCTGGGAATATTTCGGCCCACCGCACAACTTCCGTTCGGGAATAGATTCCAACTTCTACTTCGGAGACGGCAGCACGCCGGTTCCGAACCCTTCAGCGAATCCGTTTTTCCCGATCGGTAGTAGACTTGCCGCGGAAGTGGCGCGCGGAAGTTTCCAGCAGCGCGATCACGAGATTTGGAAAAAGGACTTCAACAACTTTGCGCCGCGCGTCGGATTTGCGTGGGACGTTTGGGGCTCGCAGAAGTTGATCCTTCGCGGTGGCGCGGCCATCTCCTACGATCGCATCTGGAATAACTTATTTGAGAACATTCGCTTCAACGCGCCGTTCTTCTCCTTTGCGACCGTCGGCGCTTTCGGCGGCGGCGCCGGCAGACCCGCGGGACCACTCGTCACGCCCGGTCTGTACGCCAACCCCTTCACTCCGGCAAACACCGCGGCCTTCAACAACCCCTTATTTAATCCGGTGCCCTCAGCCAGACACATGGATGAGAATCTGAGGACGCCGTACATCCAGCAATTCAATCTCGGTCTGCAGTATGAGTTCGTCAAGAACTTCGTGTTTGAGGCGAACTACATCACCACTGCGGGTAAAAGCTTGACCGGCTTGATCGACATCAATACCTTCAACGGCCGCACGCGCGGCGGCACGTCCCGTCGCATCAATCCCAGCATGGGTGGTGACAATTTCCGCACCAACGCCTTCAGCTCGATCTATCATGGCGGTCAGTTCGTTGTTCGCAACCGGACCTGGAAAGGGCTGCAATTGCAAGCCAACTACACGTTTGCGAAATCGATTGATGAGCTCAGCGATGCGTTCAATAATCGAGTTACCGGTGGCCGGCCCTTTGATAACACCAACATCAGGCTCGATCGGTCCCGGTCCGACTTCGACATCACGCATCGGATTGTTTCCGGCTTCACTTATGAAGCACCGTTCTTCAAGGGCAATCGCTGGCTCGGAGGCTGGGTAGCGACTGGCATTCTGCAAATGCAATCCGGTGTGCCTTTCTCTGTGTATCACAGCGGCCAGGATCCGAATGCGGATGGATACCTGACAGACCGGGCCGTGTTCATTGGTGATCGTTTGAGCCATGCCATCCTTACCACCAGCCCGGCCGACGGCTACTTCGATGTAAGACAATTCGAAGGCATGAACACCCGAGTTGCGCGCATGGGCGCCGCGGCTGCCTGCGGTCCGGGCAACGGCGTGGTCAT
>Ga0137409_10004870_pt1 | contig 14044 bp, 7 predicted proteins | sample CZODoug1_16funga_FD_122059 | JGI IMG/M metagenome (GOLD analysis project Ga0137409, IMG submission 122059) | Vadose zone soil fungal communities from Angelo Coast Range Reserve, California, USA - CZODoug1_16fungal (Hybrid Assembly) | ecosystem: Environmental > Terrestrial > Soil > Vadose zone... | reverse complement strand
TGCGCTTCCCGGCATCGACCGCGAGCCTGATCGCAGCCGCGAGGAGGAGTACGTCGCCCAGCGGGTACGCGACCGACACCGCGTTGGCCAGCAGGGACAGGCCGGTGAGATGGATGTTCGGGGCGATCAGGAACACCCACGACAGCAGGCCGATACCAATCGTGAGAATGAGCGCGTCGATGAGCGCGGTCCGGTCGGGCCGCGGGATGTCGAGCGGCTCCAGCAAGTCCCATTGATTCTCGACCGAGTGACGCGCGCGCAAGTCGCGTGGTGCTACCAGTTCGCGCTGGGCTCGCTGCACGGCCAGATCCGCGCGAAGGTCGGTTTCTTTAAGATACTATTGGGGAATCCATGCTGCATAAGCCCGAATCGCGTATTGCCCGCATCCTGGTCGCACGCCGTCGGCTGCTGATTTCGATCGTCGCCTTCACCTACCTCATCGGCAACTACTTCGTCGTCTCGCACAGCTACGGCCTTTGGCGCCCGTTCGAGACGATCGCCGAGTTCCTGCGCAAGGGCAAAGCGGTAGGAGTTCACTGCCGGGCGGGAATCGGACGTTCCTCGATGATAGTCGCTTCTGCACTAATTCAGAATGGGCTTTCAGTAGATTCCGCTTTCCGTTCGATTCAAGAATCGAGGGGCTGTTCAGTGCCGGGGGTGGAACGCTATTCGTCTCGCTCTGGCCTTTCAGAAGAGTAGAAATCACTGTTACTACTTCTTCGCGGTCTCCGGCTCGGCGTCAGTGCGATTTTGTTCGCTTGTAGGCGTCATTTTCTGCATTTGTCACAGTTCTTGTCCCCGGTGTGCTCAAAGGCTTCGCCTGAAACGCTGCCTAACCATCACAAAATTGGGATGATCCCTGCTAGTCTCAACGGGAGAGCATTTCCATGTGGTTCCGAAAGGTCATGGCGTGAATCTGTTTCCTGTAATAGAATGAAAATAACGGCGTTACGCGGTTCCCCGGTAGCTCAACGGTAGAGCATTCGGCTGTTAACAGAGAACTTCAAATCCAATAACTCGCTTCTCTGGCGTCAGTTAACAGCTTCGGGACTATCCCCAAACATCCATTTCTTGTCCCCACAATGTCCCCAGCGATTCCCTACTTTGATGCCTCCACGTGATGCCATACTTCGCGCAGCATCTATCCACGTATCTATGTGGATCGTTTCGCCAATCCTCCCGGTTATCTGGTCAGATTAGGAGAATCGTTTCTCTGAAAGACTGAACCCCGAAGAAGACGAATTATTTGGGCATGCTTGCCATTTCGTACAACCTCGTTCTAGATAGCTTCCGAATCGCGCTTGAGACTGCCGGCGATTCCACCAAAGCGAGTGTCTTTAGAAAAACTGGATTATTGGTTTTTCCCTAATGCTGAAGCGACGGCAGATGGGGTTGCGGTGAGTTTCTTGTAGTCGGCTTTGGCTTGACGGAGTATCGGGATGTCCCGGTCGGCGTCTTTCCACGTCGCGAAGAATTCTTCATAGGCCTTGCCGCTCTTCTCGCGGTCGCCTTGCATGGCATAGGCCCGCGCGAGCCCGAGTTGCGCCAGCGGAGCGTAGACTGGCCACCAACCCCATCCGCGATGACCCAGGAGCTTCTGAAAGTCGCCGGCGGCCTTAGCGGGCTCTCCTGCAGCCAGGTATGCTTGCGCGCGGCGATAAAAAACGTCTAGTGACCATTCGTGCTGCTGGGCTTGGGTGAGCAAATCCCTCGCCCTAACGGGGTTTCCACGCTCACGCTCGATGATCGAACGAATCAGCGGCAGAAGCGCGTTCTGTTCAACGGTATCCTCAGGGCCCATTCTATCCAGTCTGGCTGCCAGCGCTTCCGCTTTGGTCAGGTCGCCGGCATCCCCCAATGCTTCAGCGCAACGCCAGAGCTCCGAAGTACTGTCCTTGCCTAGCTCTCCAGCGTGTTGGCAGAGCATGCGGCTCAAGCGATAATTCCCTAAGAGGGACTCAAGTTGGGCACGCAAGGAAAGCTCGTTGGCAGCGTCTTCCATCTGCTTTGTGCGGTACTCCAGGTTGATAAGGGTTTCGCTGAGCGAACGGAATTTGCTCAGATCTCCACGAAGGAATGCGAACTGCATCTGTAATTCGAGCCAGTGCATATCATCGGATGGCGTTTCGCGGGCGAGCTCCTCCATCGTCGCGGAATCGTTCTCGAAATAGGCGATTCGGTAGAGCACATCTCTCTGATATGGATGCAGGGAGCCGATCTTCTGCCAGCGGCCCAGTAATTTTTTGGCTTCGTCAAGGCGGTCCATTGACATGAGTGTTTGGCTGGCATTGGAGTAGTACTGAGCAGAGGGCGCTGGGGAGCGGTCGATTGCCCGATTGAACTCTTGCAAGGCCTCTTCCAATCTGCCAAGCGTTCCGTAAACGATCCCCAATCGGTTCGCGGCAAATGCGCTGCGGGGATACGTTTGTTGGTACAACAGAAGCACAGCGACTTCCTTCTCGAAGTTGCCCGAGATATAGTTGTGATAGAGAGCAGTGGTTTGAAAATTCTCTTCTTGCGTGAGTCTGGCATCTTTTAATTCGTAGGCTCGGACAAAATTCCTTGTCGCGGCTTCATTCTGACTCATGCTGTAATAGGCAGTGCCTAGCACTGCGTAAGCAGAACAGAACTGCGGATCCAGTTCGACTGCCCTTTCAAAAAAGGGAACGGCCTCTTGTTGCCTCCCAGCACGAAACAGGTTCTGACCTGCGCTGTAGGCTTGTAACGCCTCGAGCGAGCTTGTGGTCGCAAGATCGAGAGGAGCATCGTACTTTTCGAGTGAATTGAGACTTTCGCCCAATTGCCTGCGCAACTGCGAGCCTGCCTTGCCGAGTGCGGCAATGACCCCATCCTTGTTCCTGGCTTCTTCTTGGCGTCGTGCGACGGACTTTTGGGTGCGCGCGTCGATTGCTTCCAGCGTAATGAGATACTTACTCCCGACGGCAGCAATCTCCGGCACGACAACGACCTTAAGTCCCCGGCGTTTGCAGATTTCGACGCCCAGGTCCTGGGGCACTCGCTCGTTGGGATCATGGCGCATCATGCGCATCGTCGCGGCCACGTCCGCTTCCGGGAGCAGACTCAAAAAGGGAGACTCGGTGAGTTTGACTTCGAGGGCTTTGTCTAGCGAGTTGTCGAAGATGGGATCGCCGGTCTTGTTGACGAAGCTGGCGAGCAGGATGGTGTCGGTCCCGCTCAACACGGGGCGAGCAGAGAAGGCGCGCCACGTCGCGAGACAGGCAACAATCAGGACGGCTACGACACTACCAACAATAAGCAAGCGGGCCCTGCTCCACACTTTCGACGTTTGCCGCAATGGGACAACTGCAAGCTTTTCATGGACCGCGACCGATGGCGGTAAGTCGCCGTTTTCCACCTGAGCGATGAAGCGATACCCACGGCGGGGCAGCGTCTCGATGTAGCGGGGTTCCCCAACTGAATCACTCAGCGCGTCACGAAGCTTCTTGATGGCGCTGTTCAGACCAGTATCGAAGTCAACAAAAGTGTCCGCGGGCCAGAGTTTCTCACGGAGTTCCTCGCGTGTTACCACGTCACCTGGATGCTCCAGCAAGAGCGCAAGCACCTGGAAGGGTTGGTCCTGAAGCTTGAGGCGGAGGCCATGCTTGTACAACTCACCCGAACGCAAGTCCACCTCGAAAGCGCCGAAGCGCGTCCTACGGGTTCGGGCAGTGGCTTCCATGGCAGGCTTCCGAGCGTGCCGGTAGTCTATCACTAATTGCTTGGTGAGGAAGAATATGTGGCGAAGGTCCCTGCAACTCCCCTGAATTCAAAGAGCTGCACGATCAGAACCAAGACACGTATAGACCATGCCCACACCATTGTGCCACACGCCACTCTGCGCCAATGTCGGCGCACTCGGGCGAGTCGACGACCGAAGAAATGAGCGATCGTTGCCCCCTGTAGCGAGGAGGAGCTCATGTCCAAGAATCGAAATCGTTTGGGAGTCGTGCACAAGTTTGGTACATCAACCCGGTCTGACCGAGGCCTTTTGTCGCTTTGCCGACGACGTGGCGGGGCGATTATTCGGAGCGCAAAGCTGATGCTGATTGCGGCGTTGGTCGCTACTAGTCCGCTACCGATGTCGGCAGCCACGCCAGACCCGGTGCTGGAGTGGATCGGCGTAATGAACACTACGGTCCTTGCGGCCGGGACCGCTCCGAACGTAACCAGCCGCGTGGTCGCATTGGTATCGGCCTCGGTATTCGACGCTGTCAACGGCATCGACCCGCGCTTCCCCCCGTTGCAAGTGAGGCCGGACGCGCCGCATAGCGCATCGCAGCGCGCAGCGGCGATTCAGGCGGCCTCCGCGATTCTCTTGAACCTATATCCGGGGCAGAGCGGCATGCTCACTACTCGGCGGAATGCGTCGCTCGCGGCGCTCGCGGCGACCGAAAAGGCTGAAGCCATCGCGGCGGGTGCCGCATGGGGCCAAACAGTTGCCGATGCCATCTGGGCCTCGCGGCTGACCGACGGGTTCGCGCCCGCGCCGCCGCCGTTCCTCGGCGTGCTTGGCATTGTCGGAACACAGGCTGCCGTGGGCGTCTGGCGCCCCACGCCGCCCGCTAACGCTTCAGGCGCAACGCCGCAGATTGCCACCATGACGCCGTGGGTACTCAAGCGACCATCGCAGTTCCGCTTGCCGCCGCCCCTAGCCGTCGACAGCCCGGAGTACGCTGCGGATCTCAACGAAGTCAAGGTTATGGGCACCCTCTCTAGCTCGATGCGCACTCCGGATCAATCGGACCTCGCGCTATTTTGGGCAGGCAACACGCCTCTTTTCTGGAATCGTATTGCCGCGCAGATTTCGACAGCACGCGGACTGACTCTGACCGAGAACGCACACTTATTTGCGTTACTGAATCTCTCTCTTTCCGACTCGCTGATCGCATGCTGGGATAGCAAGTACCGCTACGTTTTCTGGCGGCCGATCACGGCAATCCGGGCGGGTCTGACGCCTGCGGATGCCGACCCTCTGTGGCAGCCATGGCTCGATTCTACGACCGGAACTCCAGCGCATCCCGAGTATCCCTCGGCCCATTCCTCGATGAGTGGAGCAGCGGCATTCATTCTTGCCAACGCGTTTGGAGAGAACACAGCGTTCACCCTCACTTCGGAGGTGACTTCGGGCACTCGTGCTTTTTCGAGTTTCCCGCAGGCGACCACGGAGATTGTCGATGCGCGCGTCTTTGGCGGCATTCACTTCCGGACTTCCTGCATGCGCGCAAACACCTTGGGTCGAGCCGTCGCGGATTACGTGTCCAAGCACGCGATGCGTGCGCGAGGCGGCGACCGCAAGGACGAGGAAGATTAGGCCAGAGACTCGCTTATTCGTCGGGCACGGCCGTTCTTCTATTCGTGACGGACGGCGATCTCGATGCTCTGAGCCAAGTGGCACCGCAGACCATAACTAGACGGCGCGCCACGACCACTTTCCGTCAACGTCGGAGGACTTGGACAACGATGGAAAAAATAGCCGAGGAGCGAGCCATGCAGCGATTGAGACAAGACACGATGTTTGCGACTGTTGTACTTACGTCCCTAGCGGTCGCTTTGATTGGGTGCGGAGGCGGGAGCGAGGCAAGCTCGCCACCTCTGCCCAGCTCGGCTGCGGCGTTGGTCTCGTTGTCACCGGGCAGCGTTATTGTCGGCGGAAATGGTTTCACTCTGGCCGTCAACGGATCGAACTTTGCCTCCTCCACAATCGTGCGCTGGAACGGCCAATCAGTTCCCACCACCTTTGTTAGCAGCCAGGAGGTGACGGCTACGATCTCACCCTCACTTGTCGCATCGGCCGGATTCGCCTCTGTGAGCGCCCAGAACGCCAATTCCAGCGTCTCGAATGCGCTCCAGTTCCGCATCAACAACCCCGCTCCGCAGATCACCTCCATTTCGCCTGATAATGCTATGGTCGGCGCAGCGCCTTTGCTTTTGACAGTGAGCGGCTCGAGTTTCATCAGCGGAGCGACGCTGCTTCTGGACGGAACCGCACGACCAATCACATCGCAAACCGCCACGCAGCTGCAGACAATAATTCCGGCAAGTGGCTTGGCTGACGCGCGGTCTGTAGCTGTCACAGTCGCGAATCCGGAGCCTGCGGCCGGGCCATCCAACCAAACTACGTTCACCGTAAACCCGTTCACAAGCAATCCGGCTCCGACAGTGACTTCGTCCTCAGACGCGTCCGTGCCGGCGGGCTGGCCCGGATTCGAGATCACGGTAACTGGCACGAACTTCGTCGCGGAGTCCCTTGTGCAATGGAACGGTTTGAACCGCCCAACCACGGTTGTCAGCAGCACTGAACTCAAAGCAGCCATAGCCCCCGAGCAACTGGCTTCTCCGGGGGCAGTACAGTTATCCGTGGTCAATGGTTCGCCCGGCGGAGGCGCGTCCAGCCCGCTGACAATCCAGATTGAGGGTTTTCCGCCAGACGCTGTAGGAGTGATCGACCGTGCAAACATTGGAAGCGATTTTTCCGAAGCAAACGATAACAGCGACTTTCCCGGAGTGAGCGGTGGTGGCCGATTCGTGGTTTTTCGTTCAGCCGCAACCAACCTGGTTTCTGACACTGCCGAGAGCGGCTCGTATGCCTTCCTTCGCGACACGTGTACAGGCGCGCCGGCCGGTTGCGTGCCGTCACTTACGAGGGTGTCCCATTCAGACTACAGGCCAGCGATCAGCGCCAACGGGCGATACCTGGGGATCAGTTACGCCGGGAACATCTTCCTCCATGACACCTGCTTCGGCGCGCTGACCGGCTGTGTTCCGCGCGATCTGGGTGTTGACGGGTCAAACGCAGACAGCAGCCCAGTTTCACTCAGTGCAGACGGGCGGTACGCAGCATATCTCGCGGGCTGCAGTCCCTGGGACTACGGGTGCGATCCCGGGACTCAGGTTTTTCTAGCCGATACCTGCGCTGGCGCCTCGTCTGGCTGCACACCGAGTTCGCTGGCGATTGCACAGACGGGCCAAATTACGGAGGATGTGGAACTGGTTCACCCCGTGCTCAGCCCGGACGGGCGCTTCGTCATCTTCAACGCGAGCGATAACGACATATGGCTCTTCGACTCCTGCCGGGGCCAGCCCGCGAGCTGCTCCCCTTCTAAAACTATGGTCTCCGCGGCCGGTGATGGCAGCCCAGCGAATGCAGAAAGTTTTGGAAGCACTATCAGCGCCGGTGGCCGGTATGTCGCCTTCGTGTCCAGCGCAACAAACCTTGTCCCAAGTCTTCCGGACACCGGTGGTTTCCGGGTATACGTGCGCGATATGTGCATTGGCGCATCCTCCGGGTGTACCCCAACAACCTCGGCGGTTGCTGTTTCGGGCGAAGGTACGGCCGCAGACGGAGTCTCCATCAGTGCCGATGGACGTTACATCGGATTTGGGTCTGGCGCTACAGACCTAGTATCCGCGGATACTAACGGGGCGCAGGATATCTTCGTGCGCGATACTTGCGCCGGTGTTTCGTCCGGCTGCACCCCTTCCACTGTGCGAGTTTCTGTCGCTCTCGACGGCACTCAAGGGAACGGTGGCTCGGGTAGACCGGTGATCAGCGCCGACGGACGCTTCGTCGTCTTCATTTCCGCGGCGAAGTTGGGGCCGGGTAGCCCGAATAGCCTGGGTAGTGACGTATATCTCGCACGTCATTAAACGGAGAACGAAGAACGTGCGCATCGCGGAGCCGGCGACAACGTCGTAACTTACTTGCAAGGGTGGGCGCTGCACTGCGTATCGACCAGCCCCAATCCAACAATTGTTCAGAAGTCCGATTCGGGGTCGTGATCATTGACCTTCCCGAACCCCGTTTCTGGACGGTTTTCGCATAGGCCATGAAGCAAGAACTACAAATTAAAGCGTCGACGCTCTAGGTGTCGCAGGCGGGATATAGTTCTTCTCGCTGCACCATTCCGCGAAACATTGTCCCTTCATTTTCTGCATTTGTTACAGTTCTTGTCCCCAAGCGTCCTCAAAGGTTTCGCCTGAAACACTGCCTAACTATCACAAATGGGGATGATCCCTGCGAGTCTCATCCGTTAGAGCATTTCATGTGGTTCCGAAAGGTCATGGCGTGGATCTGTTTCCTGTAATAGAATGAAAAGAACGGCGTTAGGCGGTTCCCCGGTAGCTTATCGGTAGAGCATTCGGCTGTTAACAGAGAACTCTAAATCGCTTAACTCGTTTCTCTGGCGCCAGTTAACAGCTTCCGGACCATCCCCAAACAGCTTTTTCTTGTCCCCACGATGTCCCCAACATTGCTTCCGTCCGTTCCACCCCACGGCATACGCCAAATCGGATTAAGAGATTACTTCCGGGTGGCCAATTCGGGAGTTATCGCGTGGTGGCTCGAATCGAAATGCCGCGTGCCGCCGGCCTAGCCAGTAGCGCGTTTACGTGCGGTTGAGGATAAAGGTACCGGGGGAAGGTTTCCCGGCGTTATAATCACGCCCACTTTACTTTAGCATTAGTTGCGGGGCTGAGAACTGGCGGGTTCGTATGAAATTCAAAGGGTCCGCGGCTGGCCGCAATTCCCTTTTTGAGCGGGAGGAGCGCCCTATGAGCAAACCAGACAATCCCAAGCTCTGGCTCTTGGTGGCGTTTCTCGTGTGTAGTGTTTGTCTTGTAAGCGGGCACCAAGCGCTTGGCCAAGCGACCACTGGCACGATTTCCGGGACTGTTCAAGATGTCCAGGGTGGTACAGTCGCCGGGGCCACCGTATACGTTCGCAACCTCGACACAAACTTTAAGCGTTCGCTGGTAACCGAATCCCACGGTAGATTCAGATTCCCGGGGCTTGCGGTTGGACCATACGAATTGACCATTGAGCACGCTGGGTTTGCCAGATATGTGCGCCGCCCCATTGTTCTCCTACTTAATCAAGACGCAGTGGTCAACCCAGCCTTGCAGGTCGCAGCTGGGACCGAGACGGTTACCGTCACCGAAGATGCGCCGCTGCTGAACACGACATCTCCGGAAGTTGGTGTGCAATTTGATGAGCGGCGGCTGACCGACCTTCCGACGTTGCCCCCGCCAGGCGGAGGCGGGTTCCGGGATGTTTTCGCTTTTGCCCTCGCGGCTCCTGGAGTCAGTCAACTAAACAGCGGAAACCAAGTGTTTGCAACGGGCACGAACTTCTCCGTGAATGGTTCGCGTCTTCGCGGCAACAACTTCATGATTGACGGTCAAGACTCGAACGACCCTACCGTTACTGGGCGCCAGCAAGTGATGAACAATCCAGAAATCGTTCAGGAATTCCGCCTGATCACGAACCAGTTCTCGGCCGAATACGGCTTGGCAGCGGGTTCGGTGGTGAACCTGGTAACCAAGAGCGGAACGAACGACTTCCATGGCTCGGCATTCTGGTTCCACAACGACAATGCCTTGAACTCGTGCAGCAATCTGGACAAGCGTGCCGGAGCGACCGATTCGCGGTTTTGCAGTTCACTTTCCGGTGGCCGCGAAGGGGCACCCTTCAGGATTGAGAACCAGATCGGGGGCACCTTGGGTGGGCCCATCTGGAGAAACCGTACGTTCTTCTTTGGCTCGGTTCAGCGTTGGACCGACCGCGCGCTGGGCTCCGGCGCGTCCATCAGCGGCGTACCCACTGATTACGGCAAAGCAGTGCTTCAGTCCAGCGTCGGATCCCGCCCTCAGGTTGCCACTCTTTTGCAGTTTGTACCTGGCGCAGCGATCCAGGGCACGGATTCCAGTGGGAACCCCACTCTTGCTGCTTACTGCGTCGGTGGAGGCACTCTTCCTTTTTGCTCTGGCGGTACGAGGGTCGATATTCCTACGGGGACCATCACAGGCTCCGCGCCCTCGTTCTTCAACAACTGGCAGGCGTCCGGCCGAGTAGATCACACCTTCAACGCACAACGTTCGATGGGAGGTCGCTACCTGTTCAGCGACGTCGAGCAGCGGGGGATAGGACAGGTAACCCCACCGGGTCTGACAACCCAGAACCCATCGCGCACACAGGCTATGTCCGTTTTCTTTACCAGCAGCTTCACGCCGCGGATGCTGAATGAATTCCGCGTTTCGTGGCAGCGCCGTGCGAATAAAGCGTCCGCGGCGGACCCAAGTTCGGAGACCATCCCGTCTATCGAGATTCCGGAACTGGGGCTGACCGGATTTGCAGCCTCGGCCTCGCGGACAGCGATCGGGCTTGCCGTCAACCTGCCGCAGGGCCAGTTCAACAACAGGTATCAATTGCAGGAGACGATCGCTTGGACGCGCGGTGCCCATGCAATGAAGTTTAGGCTCGATTTACGGCGTGTGGACATCAAAAGCTTCTTCTTCCCGTTCATCCGCGGCCGGCTGACGTACCCCACCAGCCAGGCAGGGCTGGAACTTCCTGCCGGGACCGTGTCCATCCAAAACTTCATTAACGACGTCGCGACTGTGGCGGACATCAACAAACCGCTCCCCGGCGGGCAGACCGTCCAATACTATCTGTGGCACGACTACTTCTTCTTTGCCCAGGATACCTGGCAGGTGCGCCCCACTTTGTCTCTGTCCTTGGGTCTGCGCTACGAAACCCCCGGAAATGCGCTGGCAAGTTTGTACCCAGTCAATGACGCCATCCAGGCAACCAATGGCGGCAACGCCGTGTTTCGCCTCAATCCGCGGCCACAACGGGACCTCAACAACTTCCAGCCCCGCTTCGGCTTCAGTTGGAATCCGAGGACTGGCGACGGCAACTGGTTGCGGTTCGTAACTGGGGCGAACAGACTCGTCGTTCGTGGGGGTTACGCCCGGACGAACGACTATCAGTTCATTACCATGGCGCTCCAAGTGGCCAACTCCTTTCCATTCGTGGCCGCGGTCAGCAGCCCGGGCTTGGCCAACGCCTTCACTGCCTTGCCCACTTTGAATCCCGATTTGAGTGACCCGACTGCCCTCAATCAATTAGCACGCAGGATCCTCGACGCCGACTTCCGGTCGCCGATCGCAGAGCAGTTCTCGCTGGAAATTCAACGCGAGTTGGACACCGACACCGTGTTCCGGGTCGGCTACGTAGGCACGAAGGGCACCGGGTTATTCGAGAACGTAGACGCCAATCCGCGGACGCTATGCTCCGCAGTTCCGATCCGCATTGACAACCCGGCCACCGGCGCTTTCACGGTTCTGGGCTGCCCCAGGGTCAATCCCAGCGCCGGTGTCATCCATCTCCGCGCCAATCAGGGGTCATCCATCTATCACTCCATGCAGCTCAGCTTGGACCGGCGGTCCAAAAACGGCTTCAGCGCTGGCGCTCACTACACCTGGAGCGCGTTCATTGACACGATGTCAGAGGTATTCAATCCGTCCGTCCGCGGGGAAGTGGCCATCGCCCAGAACTCCTTCAACACGCGTGCGGACCGCGCCCGCTCGACCTACGACCGGCCGCACCGATTCTCGGTCAATGCTGTTTACGAACTGCCGTTTTATCGAAGTCAGGCGGGGGCTCTCAGGCGTTTCCTCGGAGGCTGGCAGGTTGCAGGGTTCCTGACGCTCCAGAGCGGCACGCCGTTTGGAGTGTTGAACGGTTCTGATCCAACGGCAGCACTTGGCGGTATCGCTGGGCTGGTGGGGGATGCCATTCGACCGAACCTCAACACCAACCTCTCTATCTCCGGCATGACCATCGAGGAACTTCGCCGGGCCGGTGGCAGTTCGCTCTTCAGCACGCTTGCGCCGTGCACGCGCATTGGCACCACCTTGACCTGCGCCCCCGGTGACCGCTTCGGCAACCTGGGTCGCAACGTCCTGCGAGGTGACGGGATCGGCAATGTAGATTTCAGCGTCTCGAAGTCTACGCGGTTGTTTGTTGAACGCCACAAGCTTCAGTTCCGCGTCGACTTCTTCAACTTGACGAATACGCGCAATTTCGGCATCCCCGAAGCGCGCATCACCAGTCCCGGGTTCCTCGATGAAGGATCCACCGACGGCGGTAGCCGACGAATCTTCTTCGGCTTGAAATACTCCTTCTGAGCGGAAGCATTTTTTCAAAGGGATGCGCGGGTTCTCAACGGCCCGGCCCTTTTTTGTCGCTATGCCGCCGACAGACCGTTAGTCCTCGTCTTGCGCATCCTCAAAGCGCGTGCCTGTGCCACTGGCGCAGGTCGCAATGAGCGGATTGCCGTTGGGGTCGAAAAACTGGCTCGAGGCCTCGAAGGTCATCTGGTCCCCGTCAACCTCGAAGTCCCACATGAGCCGCTGCACGCCTCTCTTGAACGGGGCAGGAGGAGGAGAGTCAAAGAGAATGAAGGCGTCCCAAACGCCTTTGTAGGAATTGCCCTGGGTGTGGCTCCAGACGCCGAGGCCCGGCGTCCGTTGGCCGGGCTGGAACGCTGGGGAGTTCATAACCTCGGTGAGCGTGCCGCCGCGAGCGAACGACAGCAGAACGGAAAAGGAAGGGATTGGAGCGCCCGTTTGACAGTTTCTCGGATTGACCTGCACGCGCCACGTCCCTTGCAACCTGTTCTCACGGTTCGACCGGGCGGCTGCGTCGCGTCCCCCGAAAAACTGAACGAGCGCACCCACCAAGACCAATACAACAACCACAGAAGATGTCCTGCGCAATTTTGAGTTCACGGTTCTTCCCTCCTTTGGAATTTGTCTTACAGTAATAGCAAAAGGTCGAAGAGGCCCAGAGTGACGGAGCTAGGGCCCGTTCACGTGCCGGTCGTCCCTATGAGCGTTAAGGCCCCGGTGGCGGCGTCGATGGTGTATATCGAGACGTTGTTGGAATTTGCATTCGCCACGTAGGCGAACTTGCCGGAGGGATCCACGGCCACCGAAGAGGGTAATGCTCCGGCGGCTATCGTCCCTGCGGAGGTTAGTGCTCCCGTGGTGTCGTCGATTTTGTACATCGAGACGTTGTTGGAATTCGCATTCGCCACATAGGCGAACTTGCCGGAGGGATCCACGGCCACCGACTTGGGTAATTTTCCTGCCGCTATCGTCCCTGTGGAGGTTAGTACTCCCGTGGTGTCGTCGATGGTGTACATGGAGATGGAATTACTGGAGCCGGGAATGCCAGGAAGGAGAGCGCCGTTCGTCATGTAGGCAAACTTGCCGGACGGGTGCACGACTACGGAGGTGGTACCCTCAATTGCTCCGGCAATCGTCCGTGTAGAGTTTAGTGCTCCGGTGGTGGCGTCGATGGTGTACATCGAGATGGTGTTGCTGAAACGGGCGCTTGCCACGTAGGCGAACTTGCCGGACGGGTGCACGGCCACGGAGGTGGTACCCACATATGCTTCGGCAGCCGTACCCGTAGACGTTAAACCCCCATCCTCGTTGACCCTGTACATCGAAACGCTGCCGGGCGTTCCCGCAAGACCATCTCCGAAATTCGCCACATACGCAAACTTGCCGGACGGATGCACGGCCACGGAACCGGGATACTCTCCTGCGCCTATCACCCCCATGTAGGTTAAAATCCCAGTGGTGGCGTCGATGGAGTACATCGAGACGTTGTCGGAGAGATCATTCGCCACATAGGCGAACTTGCCGAACTTGCCAGAGGCATCCGCGGCCACTGCCACTGAGACGGGACCCACCCCTATGCTGAAGGCGAGGGACTTGGAGCTGCCCCCGCCCGGCGCGGGGTTGAAGACTGTAATGGCGGCTGTGCCAGTCGCGGCAATGTCACCCGCCGGAATCTGGGCGGTGACCCCTCCGCTGCTAACAAATGCTGTCGGCCGGTCGCTGCCGTTCCAGCGCACGACCGAACTGGACACAAAATTCACGCCACCCACTGCCAAGGTGAAGGCCGGTCCTCCAGCTGCGGTGGCTGTGGGAAAGACATTGCTGATCGCGGGGATGGGATTATTCACGGCGGTCTGCGAAGGCGGCGGAGGCTGACTCGTGTTGCCTCCGCATCCAACCAAAAACACAAGGGTCGCGCTTCCGAGAACCGCGATCAATTTCATCGCCAGCGTTTTGCTGCTCATCTCGTCCTCCTCACAACACGCGTTCGCAGATCGCGCTTAGCGCCCCCACTCTCGGCGCGAGCGAGGTTTTCGATCAATGGATGAAGGCT
>Ga0137409_10004869_pt1 | contig 14044 bp, 11 predicted proteins | sample CZODoug1_16funga_FD_122059 | JGI IMG/M metagenome (GOLD analysis project Ga0137409, IMG submission 122059) | Vadose zone soil fungal communities from Angelo Coast Range Reserve, California, USA - CZODoug1_16fungal (Hybrid Assembly) | ecosystem: Environmental > Terrestrial > Soil > Vadose zone... | reverse complement strand
CAGTACACGCTGGAGGAGATGAAAGCCATCGTCGCCGATGCACACCGCCTGGGGCGAAAGGTTGCTGCCCATGCGCACGGAGCACAAGGCATTCTCTGGGCTTCGCAAGCCGGTGTGGATTCGATTGAGCACGGCTCTTACATTGATGACGCCGGAGTCGCGGAGATGAAAAAGAATGGAACGTATCTCGTTCCCACGCTTTACCTGGGCGATTGGTTTCTGGAAAATGCAGAAAGAAATCACGTACCCGATTTCTTACTAGGCAAGGCGAAAGCCGTCATGCCGGCGGCGCGCAAGAACATCGCACATGCCTTTGCCAGCGGAGTGAAGGTGGCATTCGGCACTGACGCAGCGGTTTATCCTCACGGCCTGAACGCGCACGAGTTTGCCGTGATGGTCAAACTGGGATTGACGTCCTTACAAGCCATTCAGGCGGCCACAGTAAATGCCGCGGATTTGTTGGGATTGCCGGGAAAAGTGGGAAGCCTGGAGCCGGGTGCCTGGGCCGACATTGTCGCTGTCGATGGCGATCCACTTAAAGATGTGACTACGCTGGAACATGTGAAGTTTGTGATGAAGGGCGGCGAGGTGGTGAAGAACGAATATGGAAAGTGAACGAAGATTGTGGCGCTTACTCCGCGCCAATCTTTTGTTGCGCCCGTTCTGTGATCCAGTCCGTCCAAAAGGAAGAATTTCCACTGGCGAGCAGGGGAGCCTCACCTTCAACGGCATCCACAAAATTCTCGATGATGGGAGAGTGCACGTTGGCGTTGACGGGAAGATTTTCGCGGCCTGCGGGATAGATTAATTCCGGCCCGTTCAGCGGACTTAGCTCCATCTCCCCTTCGGTGCCGCGGATACGGCATTCGTCGCGCTTCACTTTTGAGTGCCAGCGGACATCCACGATGCCGCGCACTCCGCCGGCGTAGTCGATCATCACGGTCGCATTGTCTTCGACGGCATAGTGATGGACCGCGTTCGAAATATAGCCGAAGGCGCGGCGGGGTTCTCCAAACAAGAAATTCAGCACGTCGATGCGATGGGACGCGATGTCATAGAGCGGGCCGCCTCCAGCCTGCGCGGGATCGATGAGCCAACTGCGCTGACTTCCCTTTTCATCCCGCCATTCGTGGCAAGTGAGTTCGGCCAGGACCGGTTTGCCGATGGCGCACGCATCCAGCAGTTGTTTCGCGCGCTGCACTTTTGGGTAGGCCCTGCGGTAGTAGGCCACGCCAAGTTTGAGCCCCGTCTCTTCTGCTGTCTGTACCATCGAGCGCGCTTCCGCCTCGCTCATGGCCATCGGCTTCTCGCATAGCACATGCCTACCTGCGCGAAGAGATTGGATTGCCTGGGGCGCGTGAAGGAAAACAGGAGTGGCAACGTAAACCGCGTTCGCCGCGGGATCGGTGAGAGCTTCGTCGAGAGTGGTCCATGTCCGCGCGTTGTAAGGCGCTGCCTTTGCCGGGTCCCGCGTAACCAGGCCATACAAGCGGCTTCTGGGCTCGGCTTGAATCGCGGGAATGACGCGACGGGTTGCGATATCGCCGATTCCAATTACGATCCAGTTCAGCATAGGCGCGGAATGAACTGCTGGCAGAAAATCAAAGGCCGGCCTGAGCCGGCCTTCTCAATCAATCTCAACACAGACTACGGCTTCTTGGGAGCGATCGCGTCCTTGGCAGCCTTGGCGACGCGGAACTTCACCACGGTCTTGGCCTTGATCTGGATGGGCTCGCCGGTCTGCGGGTTGCGTCCGATGCGCGCCTTGCGGTGCGCTTTCACCAACCGGCCGAGGCCGGGCACAACGAACACGCCGTTCTTCTTGGTCTCTTTCACAGCGACGTCGGCCAGCTGCTCGAGAAATCCTGCGACAGTCTTGTTGGGAAGTTCAGTTTTCTCGGCCAGATGGCGGACGAGTTGAGTCTTGGTTAAACCTGATGCCATGTTTCCTCCTGGGGAAAGAATTGGATTTGATTTCCTGCGGGCTTGATCTTACTACCAGCGCCTGTGGAAAACACCCTTATTTTACGCGGGTCCCGCACAGATTGCACGCGGAAATGGGCATTATTACATGGCTATTCACAGGTAGCCGTCCCGAAATGGCCCAAACATAGGTACCAGAGGGGTTACCCGTAGCGGAGTGAAACGCCGGACGAGTCGCTTCGGGTTGCTCCGCGCTCCCGTCTTCCAAGCGCTCAGTGCATAATGCTGAAGAAGGAGAATCTTCGGTTTGAGCTGCGCCATCTGCGAGATTCGCAAAGAAAAACGCTTTTGTCCGGCCGTCCACGGGCGCATTTGCCCGCAGTGCTGCGGCGAGCAGCGCGAGGTCACCCTCGATTGTCCCAGCGACTGCCCGTATCTTCAGCAGGCGCGGGAGCATGAGAAGCCGCGTCCCGCGGACCAGTTCGACTCAGCGGCTCTGTTTCTGCAAGTTGAGATTTCAGAACAATTCACTTACGAGCGCGAGCATCTTCTCATGGGGCTGAGTTACGCTTTAGCCAAGGCCGCCCAGGCGGACCGCAGCTTGAATGATCGCGATCTGATCTCTGCGCTTTCGGCCATGTGCACGAGCCGGGAGCGGCTGGTGAACTCCGGCCTGCATTATGAGCAACCGCTGGCCAGCGGAGCGCAACATGCCGTCGCGGCGCAGGTGGAAGAGATGTTGAAACAATTTCGCGAGGTCGAGCAAAAACAATTGGGATACTCCACGCTCCGCGATTCCGACGTGCTGAAGGCTTTGGTGTTCCTGGTTCGACTTGGCTATGGACGCACGTCAGGGCGTCCCAAGTCGCGAGCCTTCATCGATTTTCTGTTCGCGCAATTTCCCGAGAAACAATCGGCGGTAGTCACACCCGAGGAAGCTGGAAGCCGGATTATCGTGCCGTAGGCGAAAAATTAGCCACGGATCTTCACGGATTGGCACGGATAACTCCGGAACTGGGCTAACTCACGGAGACACTAGCTTTGATCCGTGCCTATCAGTCAAATCCGTGGCTCAGGTCTTCTGCTTTCTTACTGCCTGACCCTTCGGCAGCGTGTTGCGCAGCTCTCGAATAGTCTTTTTCAGTACCGGATGCTGAACCTCCGGCGCGATCTCCGCCAGGGGTTCCAGGACGAATCGGCGCTGAAGCATCGCCGGGTGTGGGATCGTTAGTTCTGGCGAGTCCATGATCGTGTCGCCGAAGAGCAGGATATCGATGTCAATTGTCCGTGGACCTTTTTTCAGCACACGCCGCCGGCCCATCTCCTCCTCGATTTTGAGAATCGCGCTCATCAGGTCTTGTGGGGTCTTGCCGGTTTCAAGCGCGACTGCACAATTCAAGAACCACGGCTGCTCAGTAAACTCGACCGGCTCGGTCTCGTAGACGGACGACACCGCAACCACGCGGCCGGCCGCACCTAGCCGGGCCAAAGCGTCCCGCAGTTGGGTTTCGCGGTCACCGACGTTTGATCCGAGGGAAAGATAGGCGAGCGTAGGCATGGTATGGGAGCTAGTGTCAGGCTTTGTGGCGCTGGTTGCCACTGAATTCCTCATGCTAATGGCTGCGACTAGAGCCCATGAAACCCGATACCTTGGTCACTTACGAAGGGCCCCCTAGAACGTTAGAATCGGATCATGGGTCTGGAATCCCTTCTTCTGAGCAAGGATCTGGAAGTGGTCCGTGTGCTGCGCCCGACGCTGGAAAAGCTGTCGATTGAGGTCGAAATTTGCCAGGAAGCGAAGCAGGCCAGCGAGATCCTCATCTCAGAAAAGTTCGACGCGGTGATTGTGGACTGCGACGACCTGCAAGGCGGTCTGGCCGTGCTGGAGTGCCTGCGCGCCACGCCCAGCAACCGGAATTCCGTCACCTTCGCCATTCTGAACGGTAAGAAAACCACCACGCAACAGGCTTTCAGCATGGGCGTTAATTTTGTCCTGCAAAAACCCATTAGCACTCTGAACGCGGCGCGCTGTTTCCACGCCGCGCTGGGCTTCATGGAACGCGAACGGCGCCGCTACTACCGCCAGCCGGTCAAGATGCCCGTGAGGCTCGTCATAGACGACAAGGAAATAAACGCCGCCTGTACTAATATCAGCGAAGGCGGGATTGCCCTCAGGTTGCATCAGGCGCTCCCCAAGGGAGCGACTCCCCGTGTTCAATTCACGCTGCCCGAGACTAAAGTGGCGTTCGATGTGGAGACGGAAGTGGCCTGGGCCGACATCAAAGGGCATGTGGGCTTGCGCTTTCACAATGTGCCAAAGACTTCCCTAGAGCTCGTTGAAAATTGGCTCAGCCAGCAGCGGGAAGAGATTCCAGGCTCCGAGCAAAAGCCGACAGGCTCAGGTTCGGAAGCTATTCAGTAAGCCCCTAATTTTTTCGCTCCCATTCCTCAGGTATTCACTTTGTAACTAGCGACGGCCTGTGAGCGTGGCAATCTGGTGGGATACGGGAGAACCTTGCCATGTTACCTGCCGCTTACCGCATCAATCGTGTACAGAAAAGCCTGCGCTGGTTTGAGGCAGATATTCCTCTGCTCAACATGCGAGTGAAAGATCTGTCGGCCGAAAGGCAACGGTCCGCCCGCCAGTTCGCAGAAGCGCTGGTCAGCCAGGCTCGGGCCGAATTGCACCGCTTGCTTGAGGAGCAACCTGAGGCAGTCTCTGGAACTGGCGAGGCTCCTTGCGAACCGGCTGACTAGGGTCCCAGAGCTAGACCCGGATCAGCCACCGTTCAGTTAGTACGAGCTGCGCCTACGATTGGGGCTTGGTTTCCACCAGCGCGCTCGGTATTGCAACCGTGGGCACAGCCGTGCCCGTAACCACTGGCGCGGCGGGCGGGACCGCCACGGTGGTTCGGCTAAAGGCACGTTCATCCCACTTGCCGAAGATCATCTTTCCCGCAGTAGTCTGTAGCACCGATGTGACCGAGACGTCGATCGTCTTGCCAATCATCTTCCGCGCGTTGTCCACGACCACCATGGTGCCGTCGTCCAGATAAGCGACCCCCTGGTTGTATTCCTTGCCTTCCTTCAGGATGAATACCTTCATGATCTCGCCCGGCAGCACGATGGGCTTGAGAGAATTGGCGAGCTCGTTGATGTTGAGCACCGCGACGCCTTGCAACTGGGCCACCTTGTTGAGGTTGAAGTCGTTGGTGATGATTTTTCCCTCGTAGACCTTGGCCAGTTCGATCAGCTTCAGATCGACCTCGCGAACGGCAGGAAAGTCATCCTCCACGATCTGGATCTGGAGAGTCGCCATTTTCTGGAGGCGCTGGAGTACGTCAAGACCGCGGCGGCCGCGGTTGCGCTTGAGTGAGTCCGCTGAATCGGCGACCAGTTGCAACTCGCGCAGTACGAACTGCGGAGTGACGATGATGCCATCGAGAAATCCGGTTTCCGCAATGTCGGCGATACGGCCATCGATGATGACGCTGGTGTCGAGGATCTTGTAGCTTTTCTTGCCTTGCTTCTCGCCGCCAAAGACCCCGCCTAAAGCCGCCAGGTTCAGCAGATCGCCCTTGCTGGCACCCACGATCAGGCCTACATAGGCCATCAGCAGCATCACCAGGATTTGCAGGAAACTCTGGGTGTTGCCGGCAGGTACACTGCTGCGAATGACCAGGGCAAACAGATAGGCGCCACAGATGCCGAGGATGCTGCCGATGGCGGCGCCGATCAGCCGCTTCAGGCTCACCGTGCGGAGCTTCCATTCGAACAGGACAATGGCCGCCCCGACCAGTGCGCCGATGCCGGCATCGACAGGCTGAGATCGACCGAACGGAGCGATGACGTAACAGGTAGCCGAAACTACAATGACAAAAAGAAGACGTACAAGAATCAAATCCACAATAGGACCTCCTCCGCTGCGGCTTCGCCGAAGGTCTGGCGAAGTGCACCGGCGCCTTGTCCTCGCCGCCCCGGGCGGGAATCGGCAAATCAGTATGCGGGGCGCGCAAGAATTAGGGGGAATGAATCTGCGCCCCGTCCCGGCCCGTGGAGGCGTGGCCGGGAGCAACCTCAGTAAACCAACGCCAAGAGTATATACCGGAAGATAAATAACCGGAAAAAACAAAGCGACAGGCAGAGCAGATTGAACCTTACAGCTAATTCCGCTGCTGCTCTACAGTTTTGTCCCCTGAGCTGGAGGAGGCGACTCTGGCATCTCAAAGCGGTACCCGCGAACTGCTGAACGAGCATATGCAGATCGCCGGCGATTAAGCCATTTACGTATGGCTCTGGAGGATGCCGATGCGAGCCGTAAGATTTTGGAATGTAGCGATACTCTCGGTGCTGGTTGGAAGTGCAGCCCTCGTCTACGGCCAGGACGAGAAACAACAGGAAGAACGCGGAGACACCCCAGAAGCGGACGGTGTTGCTACGCCGGGCGTTCTTCAGACGTTCGCGGGCCAGCTCGCGTTGGAGCGAATCACGGGGTCCGTGAGTCTCCACCACGCGTCGAGTATATCCCCGGCGATAGCGGACGCCTCCATTCGGCCCGTCCGCCGGCGGCCGGGTGCGTGGCCGAGCTATGTGCTAATCTTGGGGCATGAGCGACCAAGCGACGAGGGTCCGAGTCTTCAGCAGTCCCACCTGAGGGCCCTGCAAGGCGGCGAAAGAGTATCTTTCGTCTCAGGGGGTGGCCTTCGAGGATATCAACGTGTTGGCGGACGCCGACGCGCGCGACGAGCTGGTCAAGCTCACCGGGCAGATGTCGATCCCGGTGATCGTGGTCGGCGATCAGGTGGTGCGCGGCTTCAACAAGCCCGCGCTCAAGAGCCTGCTCGGACTCTAGTTCCCCTGCTGCTTGAGCTTCTTCAGGTGCAGGCGCGCGACGTCGACCCAATCCTTCTCTGACGGCTGGCTACCGGCCAGGCCGATGTAGCGCTCCCAGAGGCTGACCGCCTCCTTCGGGTCGACCTTCTCGTAGACGAGGGCCAGGTTGTAGAGGGCGCCGGTGTTCTTGGCGTCCGCGTCCACGACCTTGCGGTACTCCTCGATGGCTTCCTTGTAGAGGCCCTTGTCCTCGTACACCTCGGCCAGGCCCATCCGCGCGTCGAGGTAGCCCGGGTCGAGGTCGATCGCCTTCTTGTAGGCGGTCACCGACTCGTAGTAGAGCCCCTTTTCCGAGTAGTAGATCTTGCCCAGGCTGACGTGGACCTTGGCGTTCATCGGGTTGTACTCGAGCCCCTTCTGGTACGCGGCCACCGCCGGGTCCACCTCGCCCTTGGCCGCGAGCGCGTCGCCCAGGCCGACGTGGGCCTCCGCGTAGAACGGCCGGAGCTCGATGGCCTTGGCGTAGGCCTTGATCGCCTCCTCGAAGAGCCGGCGCGGAGCGGTCAGGTAGAGATCCCCGAGGGCCTTGTACGGCTCCGCGTAGGTCGGATCGAGCTGGGCCGAGGCCCGGAACTGGGCGGCTGCCTTCCAGCGATTGCCGAGGTTCTGATGCACCACGCCCAGGGCGTACTGGGCCGCCACGAACTGCGGGTCCGCCTCGATCGCCCGACTCAGGAACTCCACCGCGGCCTCGTTCGCGTCCTGGGTGCCGCGATAGCTGGCGTGGCGGCCTCGCACGTACAGCTCGTACGCGCGCACGACGCCCGTCGGGGCGGCCCACTTCTGGGCGCGCGCCAGCTCCACGTCGCTGGCGGGAGCCTTCAGCGCCTTGAGGTAGGCGGCGGGCAGCGGGCGCAGCCGGTCGAGGAGCTGACCCTCCGCCACCGCGAAGGTGTCGAGCGCGCCCCGCTCCACCTTGTCCCCCCGGAGCTCGAGGAAGCGCGGCTGGACGATCAGGTCCGAGCCGGTCCGCTTCACCTCGCCAAAGAGCGCGAGATCGGCGCCGAGCTGCTTGGCCGCACTCGCGGTGGTCGTCTCGTCCCACGCCTCCGGCTGCGGGAGCGCGCGGACCCGCTCGCGGTCGATCTGGACCAGGCCGGGCACGTGCACGAGCGCGAGCATCAGCGACTGCGCGATGCCCTCGCCGATCCACTGCTCGTCGCGGGTGAGATCCACGGTAGTGAAGGGCAGGATCAGGACGTTGCGCGGCTTGGACGCGGCCTCCGCGCCCCCCGCGCCCAGCAGCGCGAGCAGCAGCGCGGAGACGACGGCCCACCTAGCGTTGGTCAGCGCTCTCATGCCCTGGTCCTCCTTTTGCCCGCCCCACCCGCACCCGCGCCCACAGCCGCCCGAGGCCCACCGGCCCGATCCGGCGCAGCGCGATCTCGGGAATCAACAACACCGCCACCATGCCCACCAGCCACGGCCAGATGTCCACGCTGAGGCGCGACTTGTGCCGGTTCTGCAGGAACGCGTCCTTCGGCTCGGCCAGGATGCCGCCCCCGGTGAGCTCGGTCAGCTCCCGCAAGAACGACTCGTCCACGCCCAGGTCGCGGAACTCCTGGCCGTACGGCACCACCAGACCCGCGAGCTGCGAGCCCACCATCTGATCGGCGCGTCGCTGCGCCATGCCGACCAGGTACACCCCCTCCTGTCCGGCCGGGAAGCGGCCGCGGTACCGGCCCGGCCCGACCTGCTCCAGATCGATCACGGTCCGGGTCTTGTCCGGGGCGACCACCCCGACCTGGGAGTCCAGGAAGTTGATGAACTCCCCCTTGGGATCGATCGCGTCCACCGTCACCTCGCCGACGTTGTCGGTACGGGAGACCGTGGCCACCGTATCGCTGCGGGTGCCGGTGCGCAACGCCCACCGCGTCACCTGCGACCAGAACTTGTTGAAGCCGCCCCAGCGCACCCACAGTACGCCCCACTTGGCCTTGGCGTCGGAGGTGAAGGCGACCGAGCGGCCGAGCCCGTAGCGCCAGGTGGCGAGCAGCGGATCCTCCTGGTGGGTCATCAGCACCAGGTCCGCGTTCGCCTTCATGCTGGTGGCCACGTACCCGCCCAGCGGCGGCGCTTCCTTCCAATCGATCTCCTGGATCGCCTCGTGGGCCGGGCTCGCCACCACCGCCTTGAACGGCTGCTCGACGAGGGACGCCTTGGAGGCGAGCTGCGTCTCCAGGGTGAAGATGCGCGGGATCGTGGCGTCGTCCTCGGTGTAGTAGAAGCGGCCGCGGCCCCACTTGGCCACGTCGACCATCAGGGGCACGTCCGCGTCCTTGCCGATGGCCACCGTGGACACCGTGATCTTGTCCTTGGCCATCCGGCGCAGGAGCCCCGAGAAGTCGCCGCGGGTCATCTGACCGTCGGAGAGGAAGATGACGTGCTTGAGGAGGGCCGGCCGGTCGAAGAGGATCTGGTAGGACTCCTTGAGCGCCGGGTAGCCGTCGGTGCCGCCGCCCGCCTTGATGGTGGCGATGGCGTGATGGATGGCGCCCTTGTCGCGCGCGCCGCGCATCGGCGAGTCCCAGATGAACTCCGTGTCCCACGACATCACGCCGACCTCGTTGCGCTCGTCGAGCAGATCCACCACGAGGTGCGCGGCCTCCTTGGCGAGGTCGAGCTTCGTCACCTTCTCGTCGGTGGACATGGCCATCGAGCCCGAGCGATCGATCGACAGGACGACGGCCAGGCTCGGGATCTCGACCTTCTGCTTGACCTCCATCGTGACGGGCAGCGCTTCCTCGATCGGCGTGCGGTAGTAGCCGCCGAGACCGAACGACTCCTCGCCGCCGATCATCATGAGGCCGCCGCCGTGGTCGCGGACGTAGTCGCGGATCTGCGCCATCTGCGGCCGGCTCAGCTTCAGCGACGAGACGTTCGACAGGACGACGCCGTCGTATTTTTGAAGTCCCGCGACGTCCTTGGGAATCCCGGCGGGGTCGACGAGGGTGACCTCGATGTTCTGCGAGCGCAGCGCGCCGGCCAGCGACTGCGCGTGCGAGCGGTCGCGGTCGGCGATCAATACTTGAGGGCGCCCGCGCACCACCACGGTGCCGACCGCGCGGTTGTTGTCCTCGATGGTGTCGCCCTCCACGTCGAGGGCGGCCTGGTAGACGTGGATGCCGCTCTGGTCCAGGGCCTGCCGGTACGCGAACACGTTCTTGCCCGCGGTGAGACGGACGATCTGCGAGCCGAGGAACTCGCCGTTGCGGAAGAGCGAGAGCCGCGCCTGCGTCTCCTTGTGACTCCACGCCACGACCTTGGCCTGGAACGGCTCGCCGTACTTCACCTCCTGCGGCAGCAGCATCGCCTCGGCCACGACCTCCTGCGCGAAGGTCAGCGGCGCCGGCACGTAGAAGATGTCCGCGCGCGCGTCCTTCGCCGCCTGGGCGCCGGCCAGCGCGTTGCCGGCGTTCTGGCGGCCATCCGTCAGCATCACGATGCGGTTGGCGTGGCCCGGCGTGACCGTCGCGAGCGCCAGTTGAATCGCCTGAAAGATGTTGGTGCCGCGCCCGCTCACCGCCGCCTTCGGCCGCTCCACGCTCGGACGGTTGGACAGCGGCTGGTCGACCACCGCCTCCTCGCCGAACACGATCACCTCGTGGCGGTCGCCGCTCTTGAGGTGGCGCACGGCCTCGGAGACGAACCGGTAGGCCCGCTCGCGCGCGACGAGGCTCACGCTGTCGGAGTGGTCGAGCAGGAAGACGACGTTGAGGCGATCCACCCAGCGCGGCAGGGTCGGCCGCAGCAGCGTGACGAGCAGCACGACGACGAGCGCGCCGCGCAGGGCCAGCGCCCACTGGTCGCCCGTTACCGACGGCACCCGCAGCCGCCCCCCCGTCTGCCGGCGCCAGTAGAAGACGCCCTCGAGTGCCAGCAGGACGACGGCCACCAGCACGAAGAGCGGCCACAGCTCGCGCTGGATCGGCACCGGCGGCGACGCCGCGCCCACCACCGGCGGCGGCGCGGGCAGCGCATGCGGCGTGATGTCGGACTCGTCACCGTCGCCGAGGTTCACCGCCAGCTTCATGTCGCCACGCGCGGTCGACAGCGTGTAGATCCCGACCTCGTCGGTGTCGGTGAACGACACGACGCCCCGGGTGACGAGCGCCTTCACCGCGCGCCCGCTCGGCGTGTTGACGGTGGCCGAGGAGATGCCGTGCGCCACCGGCAGCAGGATCGGCTGCCCCGCGGCCAGCTGCAGGCTCGACTGGTCCAGCGCGGCCGGGTGCAGCCAGCGCAGCGTGTTGGACAGGATCAAGGGGAAGGCCACGCGCAGCGGGAAGTCCGTCTTGAAGAGGTCGAAGCCGATGAAGATCGCCTTGCGGTCCGGCTCCTCCAGCGCGTAGAGCAGCGGTCCGCCGACCGCCTCCACGAGCGCGCGCCCGGCGGCCAGCGGTCGCACGCGCATCGCGTCCTGGATGGCCACCTTCGCGAACTCGACATGGCGCATGACGGGATGCGCGCGGTCCCAGTCCATGACCGTCGGCGCCTCGATGCGGCCGAGCACCTCGAGCGGCACGTCGGGTGGCACCGTGTTGACGAAGACGTAGCGGCCCGGGCCGACCTTCGGGGGCGTGGACGAGTCGAGCACCACCACGTCGGCGTCGCCCATGCCGCCCTGGTACTGCTCGGGCGTCTTCACCTCGAGGGCGACGGTGGGATCGGTGCGCAGGACCTTCTCGAGGAAGAGGTTGCCGGGGCTCACCAGCGTGACCGCGATCTTCTTGGGGGGCGGGATCACGGCGTAGGCGACGTTGTCGGTGGCGAGGTCGTCGCTCACGCCGATCTTGGCGGTGACCGTGCCGCCGCCCTGGTGGGTGAACGGCAGGACGATCGAGCGGCGCACGTTGGGCTCGAGGGTGAGCGACTTCTCGGCGATCGTCTGGTCGTCGATGGTCAGCGCGAAGTCGAAGGTCTGCGCCACCGGCGAGTGGTTCACCAGCGAGACGAAGGCCTGATAGCCAAAGCCGCCGTAGTACGTCTTGCGGATCGCCAGGCTGACGATCCCCACGTTGTAGCCGCGCCGGCCGACGCCCACCCAGCGGATGCGGGGATCCGTCATCTCCGCCGTCTGGCCCATCACGAACGCGCCGTCGGTGAACACGTGGATCTCGGCGCGCGGGTCGGTGCCGACGAGCGCGCGGGCCGTCCGCAGCGCCTCCGGCAGCCGCTGCGGCAGGTCGCGCGGGCGCGCGGCACGGATGGCCGAGAGCGCGCGGTCACGGTCGCGCCCGAGGGCGGCGGTGACGTGCGGCTGCACACCCGCCTCGATCACCATGATCTCGGCGCCCTCGCCGAGCCGCCGCACGAGCGAGACGGCCTCGGATCGCGCCGCGTCGAACCGCGAGGGCGAGACGTCGCGCGCCTTCATCGACGCCGAGGTGTCGAGGACGACCACGACCTTGCGCGCGCCCTCGCCGGTGACCGTCACCACCGGCCGCGCCAGCGCCAGCGCCAGCGCCAGCAGCGCCAGCAGCTGCAAGATCAGCAGCGGGTCGCGCTGCAGACGCTGGAAGAACGCCGAGGCCTCGCGGTCGCGCAGCTCGGCGCCCCAGAGCATGAGGCTCGAGACCCGGCGCTCGCGCCGCCGCACCTTGAGGAAGTAGAGGAGGACGAGCGGCGCCGCCACACCGAGGACGGCAAAGGCGAGCGGGGTGAGGAAGCTCACGCGACGACCCGCCCGCGCAGCTGCGCGACCACGAACTCCTCGACCGGCGTCTCCGTGCTCACGCGGTGGTAGCCGACCTCGTGGCTGCGGCAGAAGCCCTCGACGCGCTCCAGGAAGCGCGCGAGCCGCTCACGGTAGCCACGCACCGCCTCGCCGTCCACGGTGACGTCGCGCGTCTCGCCCGTCTCCGCGTCGTGCAGCCGGAGGTCGCCGCCGAGCTCCGGGTTGAGCTCGCCCGGGTCGAGGACGTGGATGACGTGCACGTCGAAGCGGCGCTCGAGCAACGTGCGCACGCCGGTCTCGAACCCCTGAGGGTCGAGCAAGTCGGAGACCACCACGGCGAGGCCGGGCTCGCGCGCGCGCAGCGCGTATTCGCCGAGGGCCTCGTTGAGCCGGGTCGGCCCGCCCGCGTCGACGTCCGAGAGGAAGTCGAGCAGCGCGACCACCTGGTTGCGTCCGCGCGCAGGCGGCCAGCCCTCCACCGCGCGCTCGCGCAGGATGCCGACGCCCACGCGCTCGTGGCTCACGAGCCCGACGAAGCCGAGCGCCCCCGCCACGCGCACCGCGTACTCGAGCTTGCGCGGCGTCCCGAAGTCCATCGAGGCGGAGCCGTCGACGAGGAGGTGCAGGCAGAGGTCTTCTTCGTCGACGAAGAGCTTGACGTGCAGGCGGTCGAGACGGCCGTAGATGTTCCAGTCGACGTAGCGCAGGTCGTCGCCGTGCCCGTAGGCACGGTAGTCCGCGAACTCCACAGAGTGGCCCCGGCGCGGGCTGCGCCGCTCGCCCTTCACGCTGCCGCGGAAGGCACGGCGCGAGACCAGCGAGAGCCGCTCGAGCTGCGCCAGGAACTCGGGCGAAAAGAAGGCCTGGCGCGTGTCGGCGGCCACGGTCCTATCTTTCATCCAGCGCCTGGAAGTAGTCCTTGATCTGCGAGTGGTAGTCGCGCGGGACCGCTTCCCGGGTGATGGCGTCCTCCATGAGCTTGCGATACTGCCCGATGACGCCGAGGTAGTGGAGGCGCGAGGCCATCGGTCCGCCACGGCCCGTCATGTTCGTGTCGTAGCCGTCCTTCCGTCCGCGGCGCGACTCGCCCTCGACGCCGACGTCGTACGGCGTCGCCGAAAGGCGCCGGCTCGCCTCGCCCTTCGGCGAGCCGCTCTTGCCCTTGCCCGGCAGCAGGCCCTCGCCCTCGCCGAAATCCTCGCCCTCGCCACCGCCCTCGCCGCCGCGTCGATCGCGGCTGCCGCCGCCGCGCTCGCTGTCCCGGCCGCCGCGCAGGCCCTTGCCCGAGCGCTGCGCCTCTTCCTGCGCGCGCATCTTGTCGAGCGCTTTCTGCATGGCTTCCATGGCCTTGTCGGTCTGGCCGCCCTCCAGCGCCTCCATGCCCTCGCCGACGTCGCCGCTCCAGTTGCCGCCCTTGCGGCCGAGCCGCTCCATCTCCTCCAGCAGCTCCTTGAGCTTCTGGGGCGAGATCTGGTCGGGACGCAAACCGCCCGTGAGGGCCTTGGACTTGCGGAACACCATCTTGTACTGGCTCGTCGTGAAGTCCGACGC
>Ga0137409_10004868_pt1 | contig 14044 bp, 9 predicted proteins | sample CZODoug1_16funga_FD_122059 | JGI IMG/M metagenome (GOLD analysis project Ga0137409, IMG submission 122059) | Vadose zone soil fungal communities from Angelo Coast Range Reserve, California, USA - CZODoug1_16fungal (Hybrid Assembly) | ecosystem: Environmental > Terrestrial > Soil > Vadose zone... | reverse complement strand
GACGGGCCGCGCAAAGCGGTGTACGGCCCGTTCGTGGCGCTGCTGCGCACGCCGACCTTGCTGGAGCGTGTGGCGCAGCTCGGTGAGGCGCTGCGCTTCGGCGGCCGGCTCGAGCCGCGGTTGCGCGAGCTGGCCATCTGCGCAACGGCGCGCCACGTGGGCAACCAGTTCGAGTGGGTGATGCACCAGCCGCTGGCGCAGGCGGCCGGCGTCGCAGCCGATGCGCTGGAGGCGATTCGACAAGGCGCACGGCCGCAAGGCCTGGCCGCCGACGAGCAGGCGGTCCACGACTTCTGCGTCGAGTTGCTGACGCACCATGGCGTCGCCGACGCGACCTACCAGCGGGTTCGCGTTGCAGTCGGCGAGCCCGGCGTCGTCGAGCTGGCAACGCTCGTCGGCTACTTCGCGATGGTGTCGTGGGTGATGAACGTCGCGCGCACGCCTTCACGCCCGACAACCGAATTGCGGTCTTCAGCAACTCGCCAATTTCGTAGGTCTTCGGCGCGCACAGATTGTAGACTTCTCCCCGTTTGCCTTTGATCGCCGCGGCATAGAAACCGCGCACCGTGTCCTGGACATCGAGAAAAGCGCGCTGTGGCTTCAGATTGCCCACCTCCAGTATGGGCGGTTGCAGGCCTTTCTTAATGCGAATGATGCGGCGCACAAAATCCGACGGAGCATCGTTGGTCTTCCCCGGCCCCGTCGTATTGAACAGCCGAATGTTAACCACGGGAACTCCGTAGTCGGCATGGTACTCGCGCGCCAGCAGGTCCAGACACAGTTTGCTGATGCCATAAGGGTGCAACGGCACCGGCGGGTACTCTTCCGTGACCGGAATCGATGCCTGCGGAACATTGCCATACTCCGCGCTGGAGCACGCCGAAACTACCACTGGACGCTTCTTCATGTAGCGCACCGCTTCGAACAGATACAGTGAACCCATGATGTTCGATTCAAAGGTGAACACCGGATCGGACCAGGAAACTGTCGGCAGACTCTGGGCTGCCAGATGAAAAATATGCGTAGGTTGGCACGCCTGAACAACCTGCTCCACGCGTTGGCCATTGCGCAGATCGCATTGCACAAATTTCAGGTTCGGCAGCTTCGGGAAGGAATTGGAATCGTGTGGGCGATAGGTTCCCACCACGTTCCATCCTTTGACTTGTAGGAACCTCACCATGTTGGAACCGATGAATCCCTCGGCGCCTGTCACCAGGGCGGTCTTGTTCATTCTGCTCCTCAAAATTTATGTATGGAAGCCGGATGCCATCGGCTGAATCAATGTCAGAGAGTCCCTACAGGGGAAACTTTACTGTGATCCTGAACGATAGGGGAAGAAAACAGCGACCCTAGCCACAAAATCAGTGCCATCGTCCGTTCGGGGCCGATACCCGTTCTCAGGCCTGAGTCCTAAAGTAGTTACTTTGCTACGGCCGTAAGACCGGTAGGAGGTGCCAGCCCTCCTCCGCCGGAGCCATAACAATTAGAAGCGTTGAAACTCAATACTGGGCCCGTCCCGTCGCTCGGGCCGCCCATGACATTCAGAAAGCAGTCCTGCGACGGGATCGTATAAGCATGTCCGCTAACGCCAGCGATGTTCCCGCCGCTTACGTCCGGGCCAATCGCAGGCCATGCTTTCGCGGTTGGCCACCAGAAGGGCTTCGAGGTGTAGTAAAACGAGGCTGGCAGATTATTGTTCGCCGGAACCGGATTCGCGTAGGGTGCCAGCGACCCGGTCAACGTACTCGGCACTTCACTGGAGTTGAACCGGCATGATCCGAATCCGGTTGCGCTGTCACAATTTCCCCAGCGCATGATCGACGGCAGCACGTTGGGATCGTCCGGGACGGTGACTGAGCCTTCGGTATTGCCGTGGCCCATGTCCCAGACTAATGTATTGTTTCCACCGCTCTGGTAGTTCGTGTTGGTCCCACTGGTTCCAAGCACGTTGCCAATGTAATTGTGGAGGCGCGAGTACGAGAGATTCTGAATGACGTTGAGGCTGTTGTTGCACGTTCCGAAGTTAGCATTGCTGTAAGGAGAACCACTGATCCAGCATTTGGGTTGTGGTCCGGTGAAACGGTTTCGGAACAAGGTCACCAAGTTCTGGGAACCATGAAAAACATCGCCGGTAAACACGTTCCCGTAGTTGCCCTCGAAGAGCATATTGTCGATGCCCGCCGTGTGCAGGTCGGTTCCGGGGATATTGTAGCCGGAACTCTGCGAGTAATAGTTGTTGATCTGGAAGTTATAAGCATAGACCGAACCCGTGCAGGCGCCGTTGATCATCAACGGCGACACCACCGCCTGAATGATGTTGTTTTCCACCAGCACATCCGACGAATCGTCGCATTCGACGCCATAGCTTTGACTGGCCGAGTTCTGAGTCAGGAAAAAGTAGCTGTCGCGGACCGTGACATGCTCGACATAATCAAGCTGTACATGGGAACGGTTGGAATTGACGACCCGCACTCCACTCACCCAAAAATTGTAGGCATTCGAGATGCCGATGCCCGGGACCGCTCCCGCCCCGCTTACGTCGATGGACATATTCTCAATCCCGGAGTTCGTCAGCAAGGAGGACGAATTCGCCCACCATGCCTGCGGAGTCTTGCTGCTGCTCCAATTCGCCATCGCCAAACCGGGTGTGAAGGTCACACTCACGTTCGTGCCGGAACAGGGTGCTCCGGGAGTCGTATTTCCGTTGCATCCGGTGATGGTAACGATCTGGGACAGTTCGCGCCCGTTGCGTTGCGCTCCGCCGTTGTTGCCTTCGAGCGATACGGGCCCCGTGGTGCCGCAGGGCGCGTTGTTCCCATTCGAACCGCAGGTGGGAGATCCGGCGGTGATGGTGCTGGTCGACTGCGAGATGAGCGCGGTTCCTGTGTCGGTTGTGTCATCGAGCTGATCGTAGATAACGATCCCGCCGACTTGCAGGTTCGGGACACTGGCAAAGGTGAGCGTGGTCTGGCCCTTAGTGAAAGTTCCGGTCAGGTTGACCGGCCCGTTCGCATTCCCGCCCTTCCAGTTCTGCGCACTTGAACCGTTGCAGATTCCAACCCATCCCGTGATACCGCTCGGACAGCTAACGTCGTTGGTCAAAGTGATCAAGGTCTGATCGGCACCAGCCCCGCGAAGCACGCAATTGCTCGTCGTGTTCTTCCATCCCACCAAAGAGAACGAGCCGGCGGGGATTCGCACCACTTGATTCCCGGAACAACTGGCAAGAGCATTCTGAATGGTGGTCTGCGACACGCTCCCGCCCAATAGAGTGTTGCAGGCGGAGGTCGTGCAGTTCGCCCAGTTCGCGTCCGGCAGCGCGCCAATGGCCCCGCCGGTGACGCCGGGATGCGTGGAAGACCAATCGACACCACGCGCAGGGGCGAGGACGCCGGCCCAGGTCTGGGCCAAAGACAGCGCCGGGAAACAGAGCAAAACCGAAATAAAGAGGAATAAAAACGACCGCTTGCGTGTCATTGTGCTCCGTTTAACGCCCTCTCAACTTCCAGTCTGGCGTTACAGGCCATCTCCAAAGAGTCAGCTACGCCCCTTCAGGGAACCCACCGGAGCTCAAAAACGTTATCCGACTGCTACCCCGGGGGGAATCAAGGCTGGGGCTTCCTGAAATCCAGTTTACGCAGTCGATCGTATCCTCCTCAAGACACGAAGGTTCATCCGTGACGCTACTAAGGCTGGTCCTCTGTGTTCTTTCGGTCATGACCGTCCGAACTCTAAGTGCATCAGAATCATCACGGAGAGCCGAATCCTACCCCATATGGCGGTATAGCCACCGCCCTCCCGCAGTCAGCGCCAAGTCAGGCAATAGAGGAATCAGCTGCCGCATCACTCTTGTCTTGAGCGGGTTCGCTCTTTGGCTTCGGTTAGCATCGCCGCAGCGATAGTAGTGCAGCGGTTTCCGGCTGGTGCCAAACCTGTCCTTGAAAGTAATCAGGCCTCGCTGGTCCAGATCGGAGCGGCCAAGATCAATCGCTGTTGCTCCCGCGGCTTTACTCTCCTCGATGAGTCTCCAAAACAGGAAAGGCATGCCACCCAACTGATGGTACTTTTCGTCCGAACAACCATATTTGTAAATGACCGACGAGCCCTCCCGGAGTATCAGCATCGCCGCCACTGCGATGTGATCTCTCTTGGCTAGCCGGATCTCAATCTGGTCGCCCAGGCCATCCAGCAAGCTCTGAAACCAGGCTCGTGACTGAGGGAATAACCGGTGACGCCTCTTCGTCTTCAGCAACAGACGGTAGAATTCGTCCAGGTGTTGCGCCGAACGTCCCGTATCGCAAGCAACTCTTTCTTTCTCCGCCCGCCTGATCTTTCGCTGAATGGAATCCTTGTGCAGCTTCACGAACAGCCGCTCGATCGTCGGACTGAGATCCAGATCGTGCAGCCAATACGACTGGTAGGGCTGCACCCCAGGGAGGGCATTCTGCATCCTCGGTCGCAGTTCCGCATAGCGATACTCCCGCCGCTCGCATTCAGCCTGGAGCCAATCTACAAATGCTCCCATTTCGTCCAGCTGACCGAGCAAGGGATCGCAATGATCGGCGAAGGGCAGCGAGACCAGCCTTCTTCCCGTGATCCAGCTGCTGACCCAGCAAAACACCACACCGTTCCGCAACGGCTCGTTTACCGGCGTGGTTGTCAGAGCCAAAGGCTCGTAGTTGTAGGCACGCGCCAGCGCCTGGAGCCACCCTCGGCGGTGAAACGCAGAGGCGCAAGGATGACGATCGACGAGTTCATTCCAGCGGTCGTCTAGAAGCGGGTTGATAACATGAACATCCACTCCCTTGAGTCCACTCACCCGCGCTGGGCATACACGACGGACCTCTCCTCAATGATGGATTCGTCATATTGTTCTTCCGGTTCGTAGACCACAACGTGGCTGCCCTTGCTGGAAAAACCGAAAGGCACACACAACAGTTTCTTCAACCGCTCGCGCAATGCCTGGCGTTTCTCGGGCGCTACATAAAACAGCATGAATCCGCCTCCACCCGCTCCCAGCAGCTTGCCGCCGAGCGCTCCCGCCCCGAGTCCGGCTTCATAGATTTCGTCGATGTTGACATTGGATATTTTCTGGGTCAGCGAACGCTTGATCCGCCAGCTCTCGTGCATCAGCTTGCCGAACTCGTCGAGCGAGCGATGGGGACTGACAACAATGGATTCCGCTTCACCTACCAGCTGATGCATCGACTCCAATTCTTTGTGCTTCTGGGGAGTGATTCTGACCTGCTCGGTGGCAATTTCCGAGGCGGTCCGCGAAAAACCGGTAAAGAACAGCGCCAGATGGCTTTCCAGTTCCGCCAAGCGTCCGGGGTCGGCCAGAATGCGGTTGACCTCGATACTGCCATCGGTATTGAAGTTGATACGGTTGAACCCGCCATAGGCTGCGCTGGTCTGGTCCTGCGAGCCGACCGCCTCCTTCACAATATCCTGCTCTACGTGAATGGCGTCCGCGTTCAGCGAATGTTTGTCCCGCATCTGGTTCTTGAGTGCATACAGACCGAGCAAGAGCCCCACTGTAAACGCAGAACTCGTGCCCAATCCCGTCCGCGCTGGCAGATCTGCAACGTGATGGATTTCAACGCCTTCTTCCATCTTCATAAATTCCAGACAGGCGCGCACCGAAGGATGCTGGATCTCGTTGTTCTTGACCACGTTTTCCACGCGCGAATACGAAACCCGGCTGTGGAACTCGAAAAACGGCGGCAATCTGCGAACGGTGATATAGCAACACTTGTTGATGGTCGTCGCCAATACCGCGCCTCCGTGCTCGCGGTACCAGACCGGGTAGTCGGTCCCGCCTCCAAAAAACGACATGCGCAACGGAGTGCAAGTAATAACCATTTTTTACCTTTCGTGGTTGTTGAGCGGAATCTCGGGTATAGCGATTGGCTTTAACACTTCTTCAGTCTAGGCTGTGGTCTTGCGAACCCCGGCGGTTCATCCCTGTCCAGTTCTCCCATTGCAGCATGGCTTTGTCCCAGGCGATCACTCTGGTTGCATTGATTCCTTGCAGCATAAGCTCCGCCCTGCGGCCCATGTGCCAGCCGAAAAGGGTTGCAATCCAGGCATACTTCCATGACAAACGCGGAGCTTCAAGCTTGCCTCCCAACTCGGCGGCTTTGCTTTGCATTTGTTCAATCAGGTCCGCACGGTGAGGATAGAAAAACTTCATCCAGTTCTGCATGTACTGCAGGCTGGCGGCGCGGGTCCTGATGCTATCTTCCAGCGATCGCAGATAACCAATGTGCAGTTGCATGGAGCGCCATTGGGAGTCCAATTTTTTGTTAGAGAGTCCGATGTAACTCAGGCCTCTGCTTCCGGAAGCGCGATAGTACACCTTCGGTTGCGGTACAAAGCGTACGCCATCGCTGGCCAGAAGGACCCGGCAGAAATATTCGCCGTCATCGTCCACCGCCAATGTAGTGTCCCACGGACCAGCCGCTTCCGTAAGTTCGCGGCTGACCAGCCAGGTGGCAGGCTGCATGTGAAGATTCTGCGCCATCTTGCGCAGCAACCATTCCACCGGAGACAAATCTTCCCACAAGGGAGTCGAAATGAACTGCGCGCGTTCCGTCCGGTACGGGAAGTGCGCCCACGGACAAGAGAGCAGCGTGCGCTTGCCCGAAGTAGATGCCACAACTTCCATCTGCGCCGCGATCTTGTCCGGCGATAAAAGGTCGTCCGCATCCAGCCATTGGATGTAGTCTCCCTGGCAAATGGAGAACGCTTTATTCCTGGCGGCAGCGGCTCCCTGGTTTTTTTGAGTGCATACGTGAACCATATCCGATTCAAACTGCCGCGCAATGGCCAGCGTTTGGTCGCTGGAGCCATCATCCACAACGATGATTTCCTTGCGTTCCCAGGTTTGCCCTAGCACGGACTGGAGAGTGCCCTCAATCCACTCCTCGGTGTTATAGGCAGGGATGAGAACCGACACGAGAGGTTTCAAGACTGCGCTCCTCCCCTTTTTGTAAAAGCCCGCTGGTAGGCCGCCAGCAAATTCGCCACTGAGTATTCCCAGGCTAATTCCTCTTGCACGCGCCGGTATCCGAACTCGCCCATTCTTTTTCTCTCTTCAGGACAGTCGAGCAGTGCCAGAATCTTAGCGGCAAAATCCGGCACCTGGTTCTTGTTATCGGCGTAAAGCGAGGCCACGCCAGCACTGAACCGGCCTTCTTTTAAATCGAATTGCACTATGGGTTTGGACAACGCCATGTACTCCATGATCTTAATCATGGTGGAAATGTCGTTCATCTCGCAGGGCTTGTCGGGGTTCACGCAAACATCGGCAGTCGAAAGAATATCCAACAATTGATCGTCCGGAATTCTGCCGGTGAAGTTCACCATGTCCTCGAGGTTCTTATCCTTCACCATCTGGCGCAGGCCCGGCAACCCCGGCCCACCTCCCACGCAAGTGAAATGAACGTCACGTCGGCCCTGTTCTTTTATGTGCTGCGCAACTTCGAGGAGAAGATCCAACCCTTCCTGGATACTCATGGTCCCAACATATCCAATCAAGTACGACTTACCATACTTGAGCTCAGGCTTGGGTGGCACCGGCTTGAAGGTATCAAGATCCGGGCCGTTACGTACCACGAACACGTCTTCGGGAGCAAGGCCACCTCGTGTGGTAGCGAGGCCTTTGTAACTTTGATTGGTGGACATCGCGACATCGGTGCAGCGGAATGTCAGTTTCTCCAGCCAAACTTGAATCTTGTAAAAGGCGTCTTGCCTTTCGTATTTCGAAAGGTAGAGCTCAGGATTGGCATCGTGATGATCGAAGATGTACTTAACTCCAAAAAGTTTGAACGGGAGGGCCACCAAAAAAATATTGTCGGGAGGATTGCAGCCTTGCAATACCTGGAACCCGCGGCGCAGATAAATCCACCAGCTGAAGAGGAATTCCCAGCCCAGTGCGCATCCATACTCCCAAAGATATCCCAGGGGGCTATTCCCTTCCGGAGGCATGGGGTGCCGGTAGACGTGAACGCCTTCAAGTAGCTCATAGCCTTTGGCGCATCCCTTCCCTTTGGGGCAAAGCACGGTTACCTCGTAGCCGTCTTTTTGCAGCGCGCAGGCTTCTTTCCAGACCCGGCTGTCAAAGGGAACCGGCAGGTTTTCTACAATGATAAGGACTTTGTTCTTCACAATATTGTTGAGGATCTCGTAATGCCTACAGCAGTTGGTAGAGTCCTGCGAGCGCACACATCATGGTCGCCTGTCCCCAATGCAACGTGGGAGTCTTGTTAACCAGCCACGGGGAGTAGCGGCGGTAGTAGAAATAGCCGGAGCGGTCCTGCATGTTCTCAATCGTCCATTGCGCGACTTTCAGCGCCAGCGGCAGGCTTTCGGGATCGCGGTCGTGAAAGAAAACCAGAGTGTCGATGGCCTGCGAACTGCACTGAATATCCAGAGGGAGAGTCTTGTAGTCGTAGTAGCGAGGCGTTCCATCCGGCAGGAAGAAAGTCTTCTTCCAGTATTCGTAACCGCTCGTCATGTTCCCGTTGAAGCGGTCGTCTCCAGTGCCTTCGTTGTAGAACTTGAAACAGTCGAGCACGTAGGCGGTGTGGAAATTGTCCACCCAATGTAGGTTGGTTTTTTCTCCGTACCACCACGATGCATCCTGCCGCTGGTGCTGCGCGGTGTATTGGATCGCCTTTTGCGCCAACTCACGATACGCCTGGTTGCGTGTATGGGAATAGGTACGCGCCAGCAGACTGCCGCCCAGGGTATTGGCATTATGGACTAGGCTCTTCTGGGCGGGGACATAACTGATACAAAGACCTTCGCCGTCGGGATAGGTGTCCAGATCCTTTATGATGTGTTCGCACGCGCTAACTGCGATCTGGAGATATTGATCGTTCTTGAAGTGATCGTAGCCATCGAGAAAGGCATGGCCGATCAGCGAAGTCCATACCACGGTGGGCACGTTCTTGGACAAATAAAAACTGCGCGATTGGTAGTCGAAGTGATTGCCCCAACACGCACCGTTGTATCCTGGCGATTGATTTTCAATGAGCCATTGCAAGCAAAACTCCGCTTTGTCCGCCCATACCTTTGCGCCGGTTGCAGTGTGCAGGCGCATGAAGCCGCGCGCCAGAAAACCCATGCCCTTCGTCGAAAGGCCCTTACGAACTCCAAGTAACGGCCGCAGATTGAGTGGGAAGCGGCGCACGCCTTGTTGCAGCACCGTGTTCAGGAATTTGCCGTTGAAAGTGAAGGGACGCACGAAGCGAGCGTTCAGGCCGTCGAAAGTATCGTAGCCCTTGTACTCGTTCTTCTCCAGCCATCCGAACAGGCGATTGATGGACTCATAGATCTGGGTTTTCGCCGTAGCGTCGCTGCGCTGCACTCCTATTTGCTTGCTGGCAGATGCCATTGTATTTTTGCCTTCTCTCTCTCTCTCTCTCTGCGGTCGCCGATGGCGTGCCTCGCTGGCGAGCCGTCCGACTAAAATCGTGCGGCCTAGTCCCGTTCGAAGAGGCTGGGACCTACGAGTGACAGTCCATCCCTCGATCGTTGAAGCCGACAATGAAATGTGCGCGGGAAATCGAATCGGGGCAGGTTAGTTCTTCAGCAGCTTTTCATAGATGCTGCGTGTCTTGTCGCCAACGAGGCTCCAGGAGTTGCGGGCGTTAGCAAATTCCTTGATCTCTCGGCGGCGTTGATCCAAGTGGAGGTACAGGTCGCTGGCGAAGTATGTCTCCAGAGCATCGGCCAAATCCGACCCACTACACGATCGGGATAGGAACCCCGTCTTCCCGGAGAGAATGTCGTCACGGAATGAACCTACATCCGAAGCGATGACCGGCAAGCCGAAACTGTAGGCCAGGAACAATACGCCGCTCTGGAAAACCTCGGTGTACGGTAGCACGGTGACATCCGCCGCTTTGAAGTACAGTTCCGTTTCCTCGTCGGGGACAAATTCGATCCTCTGGATCACCTGCGCATAGCAGGGATCGCTCTCAATCGCTTTCTGAATATTGAGCCAGTATTGTTCCGACCCCTTCTTGGACTCTCCTACCACCATCAGTCGGATGTTTTGATGTTTCGGAGCGATCCGTTGAAAAGCGGCGACAAGATGTTCCAGGCCTTTGTACGGCCGGATAGCGCCGAAGAATAGTATGGCTCGCTCGCCGTTGGCGATTCCGAGGCGGCATTTCGCCTCCGCGGGCGTGAGGCCGGTGTCTGGAACGGAGTTGTTGATGCCAAATGGTATGACCGTCACCGCGTCACCGCCGACCCCATACTCCTCCAGCAACTCGGTCTTCATTTTTTCGGTATGCACGAAAATATGGTCGGCCATCCGATATTGTGCCTTCAGTCCCAGTTGATTGTGCCAGGAGTCGTTCCCGTCTCTTTTGCCGGCGTTCACGTTATGAGCCGTAAACACAACCTTCTTACCCAAAACTTTGTAGTACAGCATCAACAGCGTACGGTCGAAGAACGGAAACTTGTTGTTCCAGAGAAGATGCAGGATTTTCGCTTCGGTACTGGCCGCATAGCGCAGAATCCGCAGATATGACTTCAGCACTCGGAGGGCTCTCGCGAGCAATCCCGTCTCTCTTCGCGGGTCGCCATAGGCATCAACGAAGTTCACCCCGCGAGTCTCATGCATCTCCGGACTATCCACCTCAGCGCCGCCAATCACATCCGGCGATACTCCCTTTCCGGCTAGCGCCATGGCAATGCCGAAAGCATAAGGACGGTCAAAACCGCCGGTAAGCAAGCCGACTTGAATCTCCGGCAGCTTGGGCGATGGGTTGCCAAAGGGTGCGACCTGACGGTCAATTCTCTCTGGGGTCTCTTCGGATTGCGTCGTTACGGTACTCACTGGAATGTTCAACCGGAAACCGCAGTCTCGTGCTCAGCGATGGCTGGACTTGAGTTCTCTCGCGCTTCGCGCTCCGGGGCAAAGAGCGTGGACGTTGTCCTTACCATCCGAGTAGTTGGAACCTTCACGACTGCCAGCAAGAACGCAATCCATATCGGCGTCAGATTCCTGAAACCCGCCTCAGTAAAACTATAGGCTAATCCAACCACAAAATAACTTAGCTTCAGGCGTCCCATTTCCGGATCCTGCCGGAGGCAACGGATCACGGTACGATATCCCGTCACAATGACGGTCCCCAGCAGCAAGATGCCAACCCAACCCAGATTCAGATACACCTCAAGGTAACCATCGTGCGCCTCGTTCGGGGCCCACTTCAGAACACTCGCTAAGCGGTCCACCCGCTCCGGCGACCAAAAACTTTCAAAGCCGGCGCCCACCACCGGGGAATGGTCTATTTGCAGAAGTTGCTGCCACAAATCGGTACGGCCCGTAAGCGTGGGGTTCCTCCCCATCGCGCTCAGAACGCCACCTCCGATGTTAAGAAATAACACCGAAGAACTGGCCAGCAGCACAACCGCCACCATGAGATGCACGCGAGTAGGGGTCCGGGCAAGGCGACGGAAACTAGTGGCCACGATCAAGGCCGTGCCAAACCCGAAGCAGGACAGAGACGTCATGGAATTGGCAGTCGAGATCAGCCAGAGCGCCATCCCAAAGATGGTGCCCTGCACGATCAGCATCTTGCGCCTGCCTGCCCCACGCAGTTCATGGATAAACCGCCATGCCGCACCCAGACCGAAAATCATGCAGGTCATCCCCAGCATGTTCTTGTCTGCCGCGACGCCAACATAGAATGCTGTCCCCTCCCACTTGCTGTAGGCGCGACCGAGGTCCGGGTAGTACTTGATCAGGACGATGGACCACGGCAGGAGGATGAACCCAACCCGGGCAAGAAAGCGTTTGATCGCGTTCAGCCGGTCGGGGTCGGTCAGGACAATGAGTACCATGGCCAGATCGCCCACCGACTTGATCCAGCGCTTGACTGCAACTTCAGGATAGTCCGACCACACGACGCTCATTGCGCAATAAACAAAAAACAAAAGCACCGGCCAGTTGTCGAGTAGCATCCTTCCGACGGCCGCCCGCCTCTGAAACAGTACCGCCAGAGCGACGATCATCAATGCCAGGTAAATGTTTCGGTCAAATGGACTGCCGTCCTCGAATCCGACCGCCTCGACCGGCCTTCCACCCTGCAGCCATGCCGAGACTGGCCGCGACCCAATGATCAGCAGCCAAAAGACAGGTAGCCAGAGCGCTTTCGAAGTACGGTCTCTGGAATCGCGATCAAGCGCAAAAAGCCCCAGGATGCCGATCAAGAAAACGAGAGTGCCAACCAGCGTCATTGAGCGTCAAAAAACAAGCGATGCACAAGCTCTAAAGTTAACAGTTTGTGAATGGCGGTCGTGTAATTGCCTTCGCCCTTGAGATGGTCCCGCACCATCGCTTCAACATTCTTACTCTCCAGATACGGCCGAGACAGCGTGCGTGAGTCGAGCAACATCTGGCGAACATATTCGGCCAGCTGATCCCGATACCACACCCGGAAGTGCAGAAGTTTGTGGCGGCCGAGAAACAGCCGTTCCAGGTGCAAGCCCGAAACGTTATGGTCTATTCGAGTCAGCCATTGCGGCATGCCATAGTCGTAGGCGTACTCGGCCTTGAAGGTAAACTCCAGAAAAGTGCGCGCCCAGGCCGAGGTCACAGACCCGGAATTGCCGCCCACACCGCGGTCGGTCCGAAAACTGGCCAAGGCGGGATTGCCGTCGATCAGGCGCAGGCGAATGTCGTCGCCGTGGGAGTTGTAAGCCTGCGGAGCGCGATACACGGTGCGCACAAAATCATTGTCCAGAAACGGAGACCGCACTGAAAGCTGACTTTGCTCCAGCGCGAGAATTCCATGATGGTACCAGGGCGACTGCCGGAAGGCCGCGAACGTTACCGGATTCTGTTTCCGCAACGACCCATACGTGTCACCCGCCTGCTGCACATACGAGAGCATATCCGGACGAAACACACCTTGCGCCGGCGGCATCGGTTTGAACATCACTGCTTGCCGGATGATTTCGCTGCCGTATGTCCCAACCACTTTCGCGGACGCGATCTGACGCGCTTTTTCGCTGACATAAAGATCGGAGGCGCGATACACGTCCACCGTGCCTTCAGTCAGGTACACGCTGCGCTCGGCATAACACGCGAAATTCCGGAGAAACTCATCGCCGACTGTGATTATCTGGTGTGGCTGCCGGCATACCTCCGCCACTCGCCGCCCGATCCGGACGTCGTAATTGTCGCGGTACATGCTCCCGAACGTGTAACTGGGGAGCGTTCCCGGCGCGGACCGATGACACGCCATGATAACGCGCGTGTCCAGACCGCCGGTCAGAGTCATCCCCACCGGCTCGCGCCCGGAAAAATATAGCGGCAAGTTCCGGGTGAGAACTTCGCGGAGCTGCTCGTAATACGCATCCGGCTCGAGCGGCGTCTGCTGTTCCCACTCGCCTGGCTCAAAGTAGGTGGTCTTGTGTTCAAGGGCCGCGTTACGAAATGTCCAGGCGGAAGCCGAAGGCAGAATGTTGATGTCTTTGAATATTGTCCGGTTTTCGAGAACACAGCTGCACGCCACCAGTTCGCCAATACTCTGCGGATCGGGCGCGCGTAGTTCCGGCCGTACCGCCAGGATGGCTTTCGCTTCCGCCGCGAAATAGAAAGCGTCTTTGGACTGGTGATAGCAGACGTGATGCATCCCGGTTCGATCATTGAACAGGGTCACCGTCCCGCGAGTCCGGTCTGTCAGCAGACCCTGAAACATGCCGTTCAAGCCGGCGGGCAAGGTCTGGTCCTCTTCGTAAAGATGAACGAGATAGGAAGGACCATCGGCAACGAAAGAATGTCCGCGTTCTTTAAGATGGCGAAGAGTGTCCGGCTCGGAATAGACCTCACCCGCGAGCACCAGACACACATCCCCTTTCTCGTTCAGGATGGGCAGCCCGTCGCAGAAGGAATTCTCCCGCACGGCCCACCCCACGTACACGCCCAGGCTCTCATCGACCCAGGTCCCCGTCCGATAAAAAGACTCATGGCGAATCGACTCAACCATGCGTGACAGTTGAGCTTCCGCCTGCGCCCGCG
>Ga0137409_10004867_pt1 | contig 14049 bp, 9 predicted proteins | sample CZODoug1_16funga_FD_122059 | JGI IMG/M metagenome (GOLD analysis project Ga0137409, IMG submission 122059) | Vadose zone soil fungal communities from Angelo Coast Range Reserve, California, USA - CZODoug1_16fungal (Hybrid Assembly) | ecosystem: Environmental > Terrestrial > Soil > Vadose zone... | reverse complement strand
CGCCGTTTCGTGGGCTTGCGGCCTTTGAGGCCGCCCATTCATCCGTCTTCTTCGGCCGCGAACAGGCGATTGCGCGCGCCGCCACAAAGCTACGCGCCGCGCCCTTCCTGCTGGTGATCGGGGCGAGCGGATCGGGCAAGTCCTCGCTGCTGCGCGCGGGCCTCCTGCCCAGGCTCACGACCCCGGGCGTGCTTCCAGACGTCGACCTTTGGCGGACGGTATTGCTCACCGCAGGAGGCGATCCGATCCGCACGCTCGCCCACATGCTGTTCGAGGACGGCGCGCTTGGCGCCGAGCTCAGGGTCGGCGACTTTTCGGCACCGGACCTGCTCGCGGAGTTGCTCGCTGCAGCAGGCAAAGCGGCGCTCGCTCCGATCCGGGCTGCGCTCGCGCGCGCCGCCGATCTGCGGGCACAGGCAATGCGCTACGACGCGCCAAGGCCCGCGAAGCTCATGATCGCGCTTGATCAGGTCGAGCGGCTGTTCGTCGAGGTCGAGCCCGAGCGGGTCGAGACCTTTGCGAGCCTGCTCCGCGCCCTGGTCGAGGCAGGACTTGCCAACGTCATCGCGGTGCTGCGCAGCGACACCTATGGCCGCTTTCAGGCGGTCACGTCGTTTCTGGCGCTGCTCGAGGCGCATGGCGCAACCCTCGACCTCTTGCCTCCCACCCAGGCCGAGCTCGAGGAGATCGTGACGCGTCCGGTGGCCGCCTGCCATCCGCCGCTCGCCTATGAGACACGCATGAGCGGCCGCTCGCTCGCGGAGCTGCTGGTGACGGAGGCGCGCGGCGGCGACGCGCTCGCGCTCCTGCAGATGACGCTGCAGCGCCTTTATGAGGCCGAAGCGCTGCGCGGCGACGGGGTCCTGCAGTTTGCGGATTATCCGGGCATGGGTGTCGCGGTGGCGCAGACCGCGCAGGACGCCATGGCCAAGCTTGGTGAGCGGTCGCTCCAGGAGCTGCCGGCGCTGATCACCGCGACGGTCCGCGACGTCACGCTGAGTCCCGATGGCGATGTCGACGCGCTCACGATCGTGCCCGTAGACCGCACTGCGTTCGAGCGCGGCGATCCCGCGCGCACCGCCCTCCTCGATGAGTTCATCGCGCACCGGCTCCTCACCACAGAGGACATGGACGGCTCGGTCTGCGTGCGGCCGGTGCACGAGGCGCTGCTGCGCGTGGTACCAGCGGCGGTCGACATTCTCAAAGAGAACGCAGCGCTCATCCGGGTGCGCTACACGCTCGATCCGATGGTGGCCGAATGGTCGCACGCACCAGACGCGCAGAAAGCCGACTTCCTTGCGACCTCACCCGCCCTGGTTGCCGGCGCAGCGCAGCTCGACGAGCGCTTCGGCGAGGACCTTCCCGCGTCCATGCGCGCGTTCATTGCAAGCTCGCTCGATGCCGATTTCCGCCGCCGGGCGGCCGAACGCTCGCAGGCGCGGCGCATCCTGGCGGCAACCGCCGCCGGCCTCATCGTCGCGCTCGTGCTCGCTGGCCTCGCCGGCTGGCAATGGCGCCTGGCCGACGAGCAGAAGACCATCGCGGACACCCAGCGCGCACATGCGGAGGCAGCGCTGACAGCGGCCGCCAAGACCGCCGATACGCTGATCTTCGACCTCGCCCAGGATCTCCGCAATCGCACGGGCATGCCGCTTGATCTCGTGCGGCTCATCCTCGAACGGGTGCAGAACCTGCAACGCCAGCTCGTGCAGGCTGGCGATCGCACGCCTGAGCTCATCAGCCTCGAGGCCGCCGCGCTCGACGAGCTCGCCTCACTCTATCTCGATCAGGGCGACCCCGCGGCCGCGCTCGCCGTGTCCGAGCGCGCGCGTGATATCCTGCAGAAGCTGATCGAGGCGCTGCCGAAGTATCTCTGGATCAGGCGCGATGCCGCAATTGCCTGGAACAAGACCGGTGACGCGAAATTGGCAACCTCGGACGCGCGCGGTGCGCTCGAGGCTTACAAGGCCGCGCTCGCGCTCATGGGTCCGCTGGCCGAAGGCAATCCCAGCGAGAGCAACTTCCAGCGCGCCTACGCGCTCAGCCTCAACAAGGTTGCGGACGCGCTCGCCTTTCTGGGGCAGCGCGAGGAGGCGCTCACCAACTACCGCAAGAGCATCACGATCGTCGATAAACTGACGGCATCCGATGCAAGCAACGTGCTCTGGCAGTCCGATCTTGCATTCACACAGACCCGGATCGGCATGCTGCTCGCCGCCGCCGGCATGCGCGATGAGGCGCTCGCGGCCTATAACAAGGCGACCGCCGTCCGCGAGGCGCTGGCCGAGAAGGAGCCGCAGGCGAGCAATCGCAAGCGCGACGTGTTCAACAGCCTCACCAATCTCGGCGGCCTTCTGGTCACCATGGGTCGGCGCGCCGACGCGCTCGGCGCCTATCGCAAGGCCCTGACTATCATCACCACCTTGTCCGCCACTGATCCCGGCAATCTGCAATGGCAGCGCGACACTGCGATCATCACCGGGCAGATCGGCTCGGTGCTGGCTGGTGACGGCGCCCATGCGGAGGCGCTTGATCATTTCCGTCGCAGCCTTGCGATGAGCGAGAAGCTGCTGGCGGCCAATCCCGGCAACGTCATGTGGCTGCGCGACGTCGCCGTCGTCCAGAACCAGGTTGGCGACGTCCTCTCGCTGCTGAGCCGTAGCGAGGAGGCGCTCGTTGCCTATCGGACGAGCCTCACCGTCGCGGAGCACCTCGTTGCCGGCAACCCACAAGCGAGCGACTGGCAGCGCGACCTTGCGATCAGTCTGGTCAAGGTCGCCGACGCGATCGTTGCCAACAATCGCGCAGAGGCGCGCGCGTACTATGAGCGCAGCCGCGTGATCCGCGAGAAGCTCGCCGCTGCCGACCCGGAGAATCTGACCGCGCAACGCGATGTCTCGCTCATCTACGATCGGATCGGCAATACGCTCTTGTCCGAGAGCCGCCATGAGGAGGCGCTCGACATCTTCCGCAAGGGCCTCACCATTCGCGAGCGGATCGTCAGCCTCGATCCACGCAACGTGATCGCCAAGCGCGACGTCGGCTTCAGCCATGATCGCATCGCCACCACACTGCAGGCGCTCGGCCGGGTCGACGACGCGCGCGCACAATTCCGCACCCGCCTGCTGGTCATCGAGGACTATGCCGCGACCGATCCGAGCAATGCCGTCTGGCAGATCGATCTCGTGCTTTGCCTCAACAGCCTCGGCCAGATCGGCGACGAGCCGCGCGCGCGATACGAGCGTATTCTCGCCATTCTGCGCAATCTCGAACGCGAGAAAAAGCTCACCACCGAGCAGACCACGTGGATGGCAGCAGCCGAGCGGTTCTTGGCGACCCTGCCCTGAGACAATCGACTTGGCTCAATGCACCTTCGGCTCAATGCAGCTTTGGCTCAATGCAGCTTTGGCTCAATGCAGCTCAACGGCAGCCATGCGCTCCAGGTCGCTCACTTCGCCGCGCGGCCTGCCGAGGACACCCAGAAACCTGTCGGCCCAGGTTTCGATGTCGTAGCGTAGGAGCGCCTGAAAGATCGCCTCGTGACGCGAGCGGCGCTCATCAAGCGGCATTGACAAGGCCTGGGCGATTGCCAGCGCGACGCTTTCGGGGTCATAGGGATTGACCAGCAGCGCGGCGCGGCATTCGCGCGCGGCACCGGCAAAGCGCGAGAGAATGAGCACCCCCGGGTCATTGGGATCCTGGGCCACCACATACTCCTTGGCAACGAGATTCATCCCATCGCGCAAGGGCGTCACCAGCGCAGCGCGCGACGCACGATACAGGCCGGCGAGCATCGCGCGCCCATAGGCGCGGTTGACATAGCGGATCGGCGTCCAATCCACCTCTCCAAATGTTCCGTTGATATGGCCAGCCGCCGTTTCGATTTGTTGCGCCATCTCGGCGTATTCACGAATGTCGCTGCGGCTCTTTGGCGAGATTTGCAGATAGGTCACCTTGCCGCGCCATTGCGGCTGTGTCGCCAGGAAACGCTCGAAGGCCTGCATCCGGAGATGCAGCCCCTTGGTGTAGTCCAGGCGGTCGACACCAATGATCTGGGCGCGCCCGGCGAGGCTCTGGCGCACCTGCCGTATGAAGGCCGTGCTCTCGCTGCGTTGCGCGAGACGCGCGAATGCCGCGGTCTCGATCCCGACCGGAAACACGTCAATGCGCATCGAGCGCTCGCCGAACGGAAAGTTGAAGTCGCGGCTCGAGAGGCCGCATTCGTGAGTGAGATAGCGACTGAAATTGAAAGCATCGTCGCCGGTCTGAAAGCCCACCAGGTCGTAGTCGCAAAGTGCCGGGAGGAGCTGCTCATGATGCGGCAACGCAGTGATGATCTCCGGCGGAGGACAAGGGATGTGGAGGAAGAAGCCAATGCGATTCTTGTGGCCGAGATCGCGCAGCGCCTTGGCGAGCGGGATCAAGTGATAGTCATGGACCCAGATCAGATCATCCGGCTTGATCAGCTCATGCAGCTGTCGGGCAAAGGAATCATTGACTCGCAAGTATCCGCTGAGATCGCGAAGAGAAAATTCCGCGCGCTCGAGCTGATAGTGCAGGATCGGCCACAAGACGCGGTTCGCGAACCCGTTGTAATATTCCTTGTGGTCCTCCTCGGTCAGATCGCTGACGACGTAGGTGACATTGTCTTGCCTGATCGTGCGCGGCTTGATCTTGGACGACGGCGATATGCCTCCGCTCCAGCCAAACCACGTTCCTTCCATCCGCTTGAGTGCGGCTTTGACCGCGACTTCAAGTCCGCCGGCCCGCACGGAGCCTTCGTCCGGAACTGCCACACGATTTGAAACTATGACGAGCCGCGCCAAAAACGGTCCTCCCAGCTGCGCGACAGCTTCATTGCTGTCAGAATCAGCCCGGCCATCGAATAGGTTTGCGGAAAGTTGCCCCAGAGTGCGCCGCTGGTCGGATGCACATCTTCCGACAGCAACCCGTAGCGATTGCGAAGCTTGAGCGCATCGACAAACCGATCACGCGCCTCGTCGTGCCGGCCGGTCATCCAAAGCGCATCGATCAGCCAGAAGCGGCAGATCAAGAATGCGGTCTCCGGGAGCCCGAAATCATCCGAACCCGCGTAGCGCATAACATGCTGCTCCCGCCGCAGTTCTCGGTCCACGGCTTCCAGGGTACTAACGAATTTGGGGTCATTTGGTTCAATCAGGCCGAGTTCCGCGAGCAGCAGCACACTGGCATCGAGATCATCGCTGCCAACCGCCGCGGTAAATGCCTGCCGCCGCGGGTTCCAGGTTTGCGACAAAATTTCGGACTGCAGGTGAGCCGCAATCTCGCCCCAGGCCTTGGCGCGATCGGCAAGCCCAAGCGCAGCCGCGATCGCCTCCAACCGCTGGCAGCCTGCCCAACACATCGCCGCCGAATGCGTGTGAATGCGTTTTCGTCCGCGAAACTCCCAGATCCCGGAATCCGGCACCAGAGCGAATTGCGCCGCCTTTTCGCCAAGAGGCTCGATCCGCCTGAACAGATCGACATCGCCCATCCGTGGCAAACGGCGATCGAAGAACATCGGTGAGGCCGCCAGAATGATGCTGCCATAGGTATCGTGCTGATCCTGCATGGCGGCCTCGTTGCCCACGCGCACTGGCCCGTCACCATGGTACCCGCGCAGGCCCGGCTCGATCCGCTCCTCCATCGGATCGCTCGGCACGACGCTGTAGACCGGACGCAATTTTTCTGATCGACCCAGCACGATGGTCAGGATGTAGGAAATGAAGTCCTCCATCGTGCGGGTCGCGCCGATGCGATTGAGCGCGCGCACGACGAAGTAGGCATCTCGCAGCCAGCAATAGCGGTAGTCCCAGGTCCGGCCGGAGCCAGGCGCTTCCGGGATCGAGGTTGTATGCGCCGCGATGATCGCGCCGGTCTCCTCGAAGTTCGAGAGTTTGAGAGTGATCGCGGCCCGGATCGTCGCTTCCTGCCAGTCATATGAGACCGCAAGACGCCGAACCCATTCCTGCCAGTAGTCCCTGGTACGGTCGAGAAATTCGCGACAGACGGTCGCCAGATCGCCGTCGATCGGCGTGTCCGGACCGAGCACCATATGGAGAGGATGCGTCAGCACGAACGCGGCTTCGCGATCTATATATGACAACGGCGCATCTGTGGTCACCCGAAGGGCCGTTGAGCCGCCGCTGTATCTGATGTGATTGCTGCCCATCGCATGCTGAGTTGGCTGCCCATAGTGATGCGTTGGGCGAATTCGGATCGTGACGCGCGGCAGGCCGGCGATAGGCTCGACAATGCGAATGATTTGTGGAGGTCGGAAGGTGCGGCCGAACTGGTAGAAGCGCGGCGCAAAATCCGTGACCCTGACGGCGGCCCCCTGCGCATCACGCATGACGGCGGTAACAATTGGCGTATTGCGTCCGTATTCTGATTTGATCTCGACGCATCCGTCGAGAACAACGTCCGCGAAGCCTTTCTCTTCCTCTCCGGCAAGCAGGCGACAGAAGACTGGATCTCCGTCGAAGCGCGGAAAGCACCACCACACGATCCGCGCTGACGGATCAACCAGCGCGGCCGTGCGGCCATTGCCGATCACGGCGAGATCCAGTCCATGGTCTGTCACGGCTCGCCCGCCTCGACCGTATCGGCGACGCGATAGAGCCAGGCCCGCACGTCGCTTGGAGCCTGAAAGAAGCCGGCCACGCCAGGCAGCTCCCGGCCGACCGAGAAACCAATCCCATCGAATTCCGGCAGCACCGCGAACGCTGCTTCGTCGGTCACATCATCGCCGATGAATATCGGCCGGCGCCCGCGGAACGGCGCCGACTTCATCAATTCACGAATGCCGGTGCCCTTGTTGAAGCCGCTCGGCTTCACCTCGACCACAAACTTGCCATCCAGCACATCGAGTGCGTACTGCGGATAGTCGGCACAGACTGCCACGGCCGCGGCGTGCACGGAGGCGCCAGATTGCGGCACGAGGCGATAGTGCAGCGCGAGCGAGTAGCCCTTGTCCTCAACAATGAGGCCCTCTTGCGTCGCCCCGAATTGTTTGAGCCGCCGGCGCAGGTCTGCAGGAATCGCGGCCTCGTAGCGCTGCGACATGCCCCCCGCTCGGGCGCGCAGCTCCGCACCATGGCCGGCAACGGCCGCGAGGCTGAGCGGCGCGAACAGGAGATCGAGGTCCGCCATGGAGCGCCCGCTCACAAACGACGTCGCGCCCCCGCTCTGCAGCTCAAGCGCTTTGAGCGCATGCTTCAACCGCTGCGGCACTGCTACGCCGTGCGGCGTGTCGGCGAGGTCAAGCAGCGTGCCATCGACATCAAGCAATACTGCGATTTTCCGAAAGTCGATCGTATCGATAAGCACCACCAATGCCCGATGTCATCGTCCCAGTTTCGATAACGAACTGGGACGGAAGTTGGTTCCCTGGTAGGGAATAGAAGCCTGCCAGCCTCGCGATCGAAACACCAGACCTGATCCGATTTGAATCGGATTAAGTCTAACTTTCCGTGAGCATTTTTTATCCGAAACCCAGCTTCCCCGGAGGGGCCGGATGATCGGGATCACGCCCGCGACCATGATCCGATCAAATTGAATCAGGATCATGGTCTAGCTTTTTGTTTGAGCACGATCTTTTTCCGAAAACCGGTTCACACCCGGGTCAACCCCGGGGCAAGCTTTTTCGGGATCATGCTAATGGCGAGCCAGCACCTCGATCTCGGTGTCGACGCCGGTAACGACCTTGAAGACGCGCTCATACGACTGGTTGTCATTACGGGCGATGGCCCGATACTCGCCCTCCGCCAGGATCACGCGCGGGAAGGCGCCGGTTGACTCCTTGATGACGTCGCCACCGGGGGTGAGTACCCACCACTGCGTGTCGGCACGCGCCTCGCCGCCGGCGTCGTTGACCAGCTTGAGCGTAATGACGGCGGCGCGGTGGGTGACGGTGGCGTCGGTCAGCTTGCCAGCCTGCACGCGAATGTCCGAGCGCACCATCGCGTTCACATCGCCGTAATTCGATATGATGTGATAGGTCCCTTCCGGCACCAGGACCACGTCGCCGGTCTGAGCCGCCTGCACGATGGGGCGTTTGTCGCCGGGCTCGAACTGACTGCCCCGGTAGATATCGAACGTGATCTGGCCCGGCGGGATGCGCGCATCACCGACCTTGCCTTCGATGCGCAGGCCGCCGGCGGAGATGTCAAACGTCTCGCGCTGCGCATCGCCAGCCTTCAGTTGCACCGTTCGGGTGGTGCTTGCGAGCCCGAACCCGACATGGACCACATAGGTGCCGGCCGGCAGGGTCACCGTGGGCGACGTGCCGCGATCCTCCTTGATCGGACGCAGCGCGCCCTGCTCGATCTTGCCGGGATAGACCCGCCAGTGCAGTCCACCTGTGATCTGCGGCAGTTCGCGGCCAAAGCGGGCACTCAGCGTCAGCGAGGCATGTCCGGACGGCGCTATCACAGGTGGCGCAGCGGTTGCGGGTGGCGGTGGTGGCACTGCTGTAGGCGGCAGCGACTGCAGTGTCTGCCCCTTTGGGGCGGGCCGGTTATTATTGGGCGGCGCAATATTCTGCGCAGGACCAGGGGTCTGCCCAGGCACCTCCTGGGGGGGACGCGGGAGCGGCGAAATATTGAAAAACTGGGCGTTTGACTCTGCCAAGGAGGCCAAGAGCCAGAAACCAACGGCCAGAACTAATCTGGCCCCGCCCACGCTGGTTGCCGCGATCCTCATCAGGGGATGATTCTTTGTTCGAAATCGCGGCAAATTCAAGCCTCCCCCGGCGTTTGTCACAACCGGAGCGGTATGCTAGCGCAAGTCCCCGGCTGGCGGCACCGGTTCGCTGATCCACCGGTTCGCTGATCAGGGTGCCACACACAATCTATCGATGTTAGCACGGGGATCGAGGCGGCTCGCCGACCAGGACTTGAACGATGCCCGAGGCTCTTGAACTGCTGCAAACCAGGCGCTCGCTGAAACCGATCGAGCTGGTCGGCCCGGGCCCGTCAGCGGCCGAGATCGAGACGCTTTTGACGATCGCCTCGCGCGTGCCTGACCATGGCAAGCTCGCGCCATGGCGCTTCATCGTATTCGAGGGCGAGGCGCGGCTTGCGGCAGGGCAGGCCATCGAGACGGCGTTCCGCGCCAAATATCCCGAGGCCAAACCGGATCAACTCGACTACGAGCGCAAGCGGCTGGCCCGCGCGCCGCTCGTGATCGCGGTCGTGAGCCGCGCCGGTCCGCATGTGAAGATTCCCGAATGGGAGCAGGTGCTGTCGGCAGGCGCCGCCGCCATGAGCCTGGTGCTGGCCGCGCACGCGCTCGGCTATGGCGCCAACTGGATCACCGAATGGTACGCCTACGATCGGGCAGTGCTCAACGCCCTCGGCCTCACGGACAACGAGAAGGTCGCCGGCTTTATCCATATCGGTACGCCGAAACATGCGCCCGAGGACCGGCCACGGCCGGCGCTGGCCGAGATCGCGACGCGATTTGCAGAGAGACGCGAATAGCGAATGGCGAGTAGCGAATGGGGAAGCAGAAAATGACCAGGAATGCTGACTGATCCCCTATTCGCCATTCGCTACTCGCCATTCGCCAGAACCAAGGACCAACGATGTTCTACGAGACCCGCAAGAACGACCACGGCCTGCCTCGCGACCCGTTCAAGGCGATCGTGTCGCCTCGCCCGGTCGGCTGGATCACCTCGATGAGCGCCAACGGCGAGATCAATCTGGCGCCCTACTCGTTCTTCAACGCGGTGTCCGACGGCCCGCCGATCGTGATGTTCTCCAGCGACGGCTACAAGGACTCGCTCGCCTTCGTCGCCGAGACCCGGGAGTTCGTTTGCAATCTTGCGGTTTTCGATCTCATCGCAGCCGTCGTCACCACTGGCATTTCCTATCCGCGCGGCATCAACGAGATGACCGAGGCCGGCCTTGAGGCCCTCCCCTCGCGGCTGGTGCGGCCGCCGCGCGTCAAGGCTTCGCCCTGCGCACTGGAATGCAAGCTCCTGCAGATCGTCGATCTCAAGGATCTCGACGGCGAGCCTGCGCACCGCCATGTCGCGTTCGGACAGGTGGTCGGCATCCACATCGACGACCGCTTCATCAAGGATGGCCGCGTCGACACCGCCGCGATGCGCCCGATCGCTCGCTGCGGCTATGCCGACTACGCGGTGGTCGAGAAGGTAATCCCAGTGGTGCGTCCGCGCGATCCTGCGGATGCTAAGACGAAAGTGCAGGCGGCAGAGTAACGCCGCCCGCGATCGCTCGTTAGGCTCGTTATCGGCTCGCGCTAGTCATGCCCTTGAAGGCGAGCTTCTGCGCGCCGTTGGTGGTCGCCGCCACGTAGAGATTGCCTTTCGAGTCGGAGGCGATGTGGTGGCCGCCGCCGAGCATGCCAGGCACATCGATCGAGCCCGCAAGCGTCAGCGTCTTGCGATCGACAATCGCGATCGTCTTGCCGTCGCCGACATACAGAAACTGTTGCTCGGGATCCGACGAGAGCGTCAGATTGCGGGCGAACAGCGTGTCGGGCTTGACCAGCTGCTTGATGAACTTGCCGTCGCTGGAGAACATCTGGACGCGCCGGAACTCGCGATCCGCCACATAGACGGTGCCGTCCTTGGCAACCCGCAGCGCATGCACGATGCTGAACTGATCAGGGCCCGGATCGGAGAAATTCGTGTAGCGCTGGATCTCGCAATCGTCCTTGTCCGCCGGCTTGTTGGAGAACGCGCCCCACATGCGCTTGAACGCGCCGGTATCGGCATCGAACACGATGACGCGATGATTGCCGTAGCCGTCGGCCACGAACAGCTCGTTGGTGGTTGGATTGACCCATCCATCCGCTGCGCGATGGACGTTGGCGGTGTCGGCATTGCCCTTGCTCTGGTTGCTCTTGCCGATCTGCAGCACGAACTTGCCGTCCTGCGTGAACTTCAGGAGCTGATCATCGGCAACCGACTTGAGCCCCGGAAGATTGCTGGCCGGGCAGTTGTTGCCGCCAATCCAGACGAAGCCCTTGTAATCGATATGGATGCCGTGCTCGCGCTCGATCCACTCGTAGCCCGCGCCGGCGCCACCCCACGATCGCAGATAGTTGCCGGAAGCATCGAACACCATGACGGGGGGCGCCGCCATCGCGGCCTGATCCGGCTTCAACGTGCGCGGCCGATGCAGCAGGAACACCTCATCCTGGGCATTGACCGCAAAGCTCGAAACATCGCCGACCCGGAACTGCGGCGGCACTTTCAGCCATCCGGTCTCGACCTCGAAGCGTGGCAGCTGGCGCGTCTGCGCACCCACATCGGCAACCGAGAGCATCGAGCCAAGCACGGTCGCCGCCAGAATCGCATGAATTGAGCCTAGACGCATGAATTCCTCCCGTTTTGTAATGTTGTAATGTCGCGTATTGTCGGAATGATCCGGCCGGGTCTTAGGCCCTGCACGACCTACGATGCGTCTTTCTGTCCTTGAGCGCAACATCCCTTGAGCGCAACAAGCATCGCTTGAGAGCAACAAGCATCGCTTGAGAGCAACAAGCATTGAGCCGCCCGGCAACCGGGTGGCACCCGCGCTCCTCACCCATCCAGTCTGGCTCAGGCGGTCTGGATATAGTCGCGCAGCGCTTCCGACTCGCGCTCCATTTCTCCAAGCCGGTGCTTGACGACATCGCCGATCGATATGATGCCAACCAATTGCTCGCGATCGATCACTGGGACGTGGCGGAACTTGCCGGCGGTCATCTGCTCCATGACATCGCTCACAGTATCGCACTCCGAGCAGGTGGACACTTTGCGCGTCATGACCTGGGCGATTGGTGCTGACAGCACTGACGGCCCTTGCTCAGCCAGCACTCGAACGATGTCGCGCTCGGATAGGATGCCGACCACACGGCGTTCAGGCCCGAGCACAACGAGTGCGCCGATCCGGCGTTGCGCCAATAGCGTAATGGCAGCTTCGAGCGAAGCGGCAGGCTCGATCGTGGTGACGTCTCGACCCTTGCTCGACAAAATCGACTTTACGGTCATGGGCTCACCTCCCTTGACTAGCGGCAGCCGCGCTGCGGCTTGCCGGCCGCTGACACTGGTTTCCACTCGGCACCGAGGTCCGTCGTCAGGCGCTACGGCCGTGCACAGCACGGGCGACGCTAGCGCAAAGATCCGTGCCAATACGCACTCGAAGGGGCACTCGGACCGACGAATGATAAAGCATTGTCCACGAATGCGGCTGCGGCAAGTTCGCCCAATGCACAATCGTGTTATGCCTCAATCGATTCCTCTGATGGGGCATCAACTTGTGCCGGATCAAAAAGTGCAAAGGTCACCAAGCCGGCGAGAAAACCGCCAATATGGGCCTCCCACGCGATCGGCATGTCGCCCTCGCCGGGAAGAGAAACGATACCAAGACCGAACAAAAGGTTAACGCCAAACCAAACGATCAGGAAGACAACAAACCGCCGGTCGCGCAGCAGCACCGACAGCGGCGTCGCGGGCACGCGGTAGGCCGCCTCGTCATTGACTCTGAACGGCCCAAGCGGACCGCCGCGCTGAAATGCAAAGCGCATAGCCGCCGCCATGGCGCCGGAGATCGCCGCCGAGGCGCCCACCATTGGCAGGCGGTCGCCAGAGTGAACCGCGAGATGCAAGGCGGCACCGACCGCCGCGCTGAACAGAAAGAAGATCAGGAACCGCAGCGGACCGAACCGGCGCGCGACCGGCGTGCCAAATGCAAGCAGCCAGACGCCGTTGAAGCCGAGATGCATGAGATTGCCGTGGATGAAGGCGTAGGTCAGGAATGTCCAGACCGCAGCGCCCCAGCCCGGCACCCACCAGAGCTCGGACAGAAGCTTCACATCGTAGCGCGCCGGAATAAAAGCAAACAGGACCAGAAAATCAGTGGCCTGATCCACTGACACAAACGACGTCAGGGCATGAATAAGGCCCATCGCAGCCAGGAGCGACAGCACCACGACCGGGACATTGAACATGCGTTCGTGGGGTCGATGTTCGCGGGGTGGGTGCACGAGTCTTTCCAGGTGAGAGAGCGGAGATAGGCTGCGCGGCGCCCGGTGGCAAGCCAACGTCATCACGTCACCCCAATGGATGTGTTTTCGGGCAGTTTTGTTGGCAGGCTCAGCCGTTTTGTTGGCGGGCTCAAGAGGCAGGGAACTCCATCTTCGGCACGTTGCGGGGATTTCTGGCCCAATGTCCGCCCCAGCTAATCTGCCCCCACCTTTGCCCCCCAAAAGTCTGCCCCCAAGTCGGCTGAAACGACTGCTTCGGCCGACTTGGAGGCGGCGCCCCCTCGCCTCGCCCACGTCTCGAACTTGGGCTTCGGCGCAACCGGGCAACAAACATGCGGGAGGGCGCGCCCGGACGCCACCCCAACCGCGCCTTAACATTAACCCGCTGCCGCGACCCGATCGCCAGCTGCCGGCACGTCTCCTGCTGCTCTCGACAGGACATCGGGAACAAGACCCGCACCTTGTCCCAAATGGGGACAATGGACGGTCAGGAGATCGACGCGCGGGACAGAGGCACTTATGAAACACCCCTCGGTTCGAGAGCTTTACCACTATTGGAACGCCCAGCGCGGGCTACGGGCAGCACCCGAGCGCTCCGACATTGAGCCAGGCGCCATCCGACGGGCGCTCGCCGACACATTCATCCTGGCCCCCAATATCGCCACAGAGCGTGCCGCCCCCGGGCACTCGTTCCGCATAGCCGGCACGCGGCTGTGTGCGGCGCTCGGCCGGGAGCTGCGAGGCACAGCCTTCATCAATCTCTGGGACCAAGAGAGCACACGCCGCATCAACGACCTTGTCGGGGAGGTGACGCGCGAATCTGTCGGAGCTGTTGCTGGCGCCCGCGGCTGCAGCGCCGATGGCGACGTTCTCGACTTCGAGCTCGTGCTCTTGCCCCTAAATCACCAGACTGCGACCGACGCTCGCGTGCTCGGCGCTCTGGCCCCGCAGGACCTGCCTTATTGGTTTGGCATGAGCCCGGTTGGCAAGCTCGCGCTCGGAACAATTCGCTACCTTGGCCATCAGGATACG
>Ga0137409_10000215_pt1 | contig 14052 bp, 17 predicted proteins | sample CZODoug1_16funga_FD_122059 | JGI IMG/M metagenome (GOLD analysis project Ga0137409, IMG submission 122059) | Vadose zone soil fungal communities from Angelo Coast Range Reserve, California, USA - CZODoug1_16fungal (Hybrid Assembly) | ecosystem: Environmental > Terrestrial > Soil > Vadose zone... | reverse complement strand
AGGAATTGTAAAGGGAACGGTGATTTTCCGTGACGGCGCAAGAGCCATCGGGAGCGCGGTCCTGGCCAATGGAAGCGGCACTCTTGTAACTTCATCCCTGCAGCCGGGTTCGCGCGCGATTACCGCCCTCTATGAGGGCTCCGGCGCCTTCGAGCCTGGTATTTCGGCCGTGCTCATCCAGGTTGTGCACACCGCGGTCACCACGACCTCGCTGAGTTCTTCCCTGAATCCTGTGCCGGTCAAACGCCGCGTCACTTACACCGCAACCGTCACCAGCCCATATCCGGGGGTGTCCGGTACAGTGAAATTTCAGGACGGGGGTAATACGGTCGCAACCGTATTGGTGTCTGGCAATCAGGCCTCGTATCACACGTTCTACAAAACGAACGGCGTTCACCCCATCACCGCGATCTACTCCGGCGATGCAAACAACGCCGGTAGTTCGTCGCCACCCCTGATACAAGATGTTGCAGGCAAGACACAAACGGTCGTAACCACGTCGGGCTCCCCCTCGCATGCAGGACAACCGGTGACATTTACGGCTACGGTGACGTCAATCTATGGCCAGATTCCAAATGGCGAAGTGATTACCTTTTACGATGGCAGCAAGATAATCGGCACTGGCGTTGCGTCTGGCGGAGTGGCCACTTTCACTACATCCGCGCTAACGGTGAAGACGCATACCATCAAGGCCACCTACAGCGGGGATACGACCTTCGGGCCAAGCAGAGGGAAGATCACGCAGGTGGTGAACCCATGACCGGTGCGACTGCCTAATTCTGGCGTCAGAAAAATCTTGGCCATGAACAAGTCACCCAAATTGGCTGACCTTCGCCAGAATGGTCAGCGAAGGACTTGTTCGGTTTTTTTTGCAGAATCCGAACATTGAACAAAGCGGACTCAATTTTGCCCACTAGTGCGCTCCCGGCCGATAATTGCGATGAACGGTTCCCTCGAAGGCCTCCGATAGCGACGGATTTCCCTTAGAATGGACTGGTCCCTACTCCCTGCATGAAACGCATCGCCATCCTGGGTTCGACCGGCTCCATCGGCCGCAGCACCCTCAGCGTCGTGGAAAGCTATCCCGAGCGCTTTCAGGTTGCGACTTTAGCCGCCGGCAGCAATGTTGAGTCCGCCCTGGAACAGGCTCTCCGCTGGAAGCCGCGTGTTCTATCGCTCGCGACTGAGCGGGATGCACAGGTGCTGCAAACAAAGCTGCGCGACGCGGGCCTCGACGAAATCGAAGTCGTGCATGGCGCCTCTGGCACCGTCCGGGTGGCGACGCATCCTGAAGTTGATTTTGTGGTCAGCGCGATCGTCGGCGTCTCCGGTCTGGAAGCGACTTACGAGGCGGTGCGAGCCGGCAAGTCAGTTGGGCTGGCCAATAAGGAATGTCTGGTCGTCGCGGGAGAGTTGATCGTCGCCGAGGCGCACAGGCAGGCCAAGCCGCTGCTGCCGATCGACAGTGAACATAACGCTGTCCACCAGTGTTTACGAGGTGGGGGGACGGAAGAAGTGGAACGAATCTGGCTGACCGCGTCTGGTGGACCGTTTCTCCACACTCCCAAAGCGGATTTCCCTTCCATTACGGTCCAACAGGCCTTGAATCATCCCACCTGGAAGATGGGAAAAAGGATCACCATCGACTCGGCAACATTAATGAACAAAGGATTTGAGGTAATTGAGGCGTGCCGCCTGTTTCATGTGCCCCCGAGTCAGGTGCAAGTCATTGTGCACCCGCAGTCTACGATCCACTCGATGGTCGAATTTGTCGATGGCAGCATACTTGCTCAGTTTTCTGTGACGGACATGCGGCTGCCCATTCTGTACGCTTTGACGTATCCCGAGCGTGTCCCTTCGGACTTGCGCTTCCCGGTCATGGACTTGCGGCATCTCGATTTCTCCCCCCCAGATGTGAGTAAATTCCCTTGTCTGCGTTTGGCTTACGAGGCAGCGGAGGCGGGCGGAACTAAGACGATTGCCCTGAATGCCGCCGACGAAGTGGCTGTGGCGGCATTTTTGGAGGAGCGCATCGGCTTCGACGAGATCCCGCAAATCGTCGAAGAAGTGATGTCTGCAACTCCTGCGGGACGATTGGAATCTATTCATACAGTGCTTGCGCGCGACTCCGAAGCCCGCCAACTCGCTGAAGACATGGTCCGGCAACGAAGCCGCTCTGCCTCGCCCGTGCGTGCTATTCAGTAGTCATAGATTGGGAGTAATCTAAAGTTTATGCCTCAAGTTGTGTCGTTTCTCCAGACGATTCTCGTGATGGGAATCGTGCTCGGATTCATGATCCTGATCCACGAGTTCGGCCACTACGCGGCCGCCAAATTCTTCAAGGTTCGCGTGGAAGTGTTTTCCATTGGCTTCGGAAAACGCCTGCTGGGCTTCCGCCGGGGCGAGACCGACTACCGCATCAGCGCCCTCCCGCTCGGTGGCTACGTAAAAATGTCGGGCGAAAATCCGATGGACGAACGCACCGGAGACGCCGCCGAGTTCATGTCGCATCCGAAATGGCAGCGCCTGATCATCGCCCTCGCCGGACCGACCATGAACATTCTGCTGGCCTTTGCATTGTGGACCGGTGTCTTCATGGTGCACTTCGAATATCCCGCGGTATTTGACGGGCCGGCGGTGATTGGATGGATACTCCCGAACACCCCCGCCGCCAATGCCGGAATTCAGGCCGGTGACAAAATCGTACGCGTGGATGACATCGCCAACCCCACTTGGGAACAAGTCAGCTACAAGGAAGCTCTCGGCTCCAATCAGCCTTTGAAGTTTGGAATTGACCGAAATGGTGTCATCTCCGAGGTAACGCTGATTCCCAAACCTTCCGGCCGGAATCAGATGGGAGACATAGGATGGGTAGCCAAGGAACCAAATTTTAATATTACCTTCATCGAGCCGGGCATGCCGGCTGAAAAGGCCGGGTTGAAGGTGGGAGACCAGATCCTCTCAATTAATGGCCAGGAGATTCCGGCGACCGATGTACTGTTGGATATGTTGAGCCGCACCAAGGACCAGCCGTTGGAAATCATCGCGTTGCGGAACGGTCAAAAGCTTACGTTTACAGTTCAGCCCAAGCTGGCTCTGAGCAAGCCTCTCGGGGAGATGCGCTACCGGATTGGCCTGGGCAGTACACCCACCAAAGTGGTGCACTTGCCTTTCGCGGAGGCAGTCCGGAAATCGGCGCTGGAATGTAAGAAGAATTCGCTCTTGATTCTCGAGTTGTTACAGAAAATGGTGCAGCGCAAGGTCTCGATTCGACAGGTCGATGGCCCGATCGGCATCGGAAGCGCAGTTGGCAGTGCTGCCCGCGAAAAGGGCTGGACGCCGCTCCTCTTCGTCAGCGCCATCATCAGCCTGAACTTGGGCGTCTTTAACCTGTTGCCTATCCCGATCCTCGACGGCGGCGTGATCCTTCTCCTCTTCATCGAAGGCCTCATGCAGAGGGACATCAGCCTGCGCATCAAAGAGCGCATCTACCAGGCCGCCTTCGTCTTCTTGGTGCTCTTTGCCGTGACCGTGATCTACAACGACATCATCAAACAGCTACCAGGCACCCAGTGAAGATGACGGTGCAACTTCAGCCGACGCAACAACACTCCAGCCGCGAAGCGGCGACATAGGAAAGCCCGGCACGTAAGTGCCGGGTGAGCGAGCGCCGCTGACAAGTCCCGTAGGGACGGCACCTCTGGGCCCGAGTCACTTCCCGCCACGACCCGGCCCGCCCTAACCTGATAAACTAAAGCTTCCCTATGGCTGAAATGCGACGCAGAAAGACCGTCACCGCGACCATCGGCGGGGTGCGAGTCGGTAGCGACGCACCGATTATGGTGCAGTCCATGACCAACACCGACACGGCGGACATCTCCGGCACAATCAAACAGGTTGCCGCCCTGGCAAAAGCGGGCAGCGAAGTGGTGCGCGTCACTGTCAACAATGACGACGCCGCCAAGGCTGTCCCCCACATAGTCGAGGGCCTGGCCAAGCAAGGACTAAGCATCCCCATCGTCGGCGACTTCCATTACAACGGACACCTTCTCCTCACCAAGTATCCCGGATGCGCCGAGGGCCTCGCGAAATACCGCATCAATCCCGGCAACGTCAGCGTAGGCCGCAAGAACGACGACAACTTCCGCATCATGATCGAAGTGGCAGTGAAGTATCAAAGGCCAGTTCGGATCGGAGTGAACTGGGGCTCGCTCGACCAGTCTCTCCTGACCCGCATGATGGACGAGAACTCGAAACTCCCCGAGCCGCAAGACGCCCGCGAAGTCACCATGGAAGCGATGGTTGTAAGCGCGCTGCGATCTGCGAAACTGGCGGAGGAATACGGACTTCGTCCCGACCAGATTATCCTGAGCGCGAAAGTCAGCGGCGTGCAGGATCTGATCGACGTCTACCGCTCGCTGGCCGCCCGCTGCGAATATCCCCTGCACCTGGGACTAACCGAAGCCGGCATGGGCGCCAAAGGCATCGTCGCCTCAAGTGCAGCCCTGGCAGTGCTGTTGCAGGAAGGCATTGGCGACACCATCCGTGTCTCGCTAACGCCCGCTCCCGGCGGCGACCGCACCGAAGAAGTTCGCGTCGCGCAGCAGATCCTTCAGTCGCTCGGCATTCGCAGCTTCACCCCGCAAGTCACCGCCTGCCCCGGCTGCGGACGCACCACCAGCACCTTCTTCCAGGAAATGGCTCAGCAAATCCAGGACTACCTTCGCGACCAGATGCCCATCTGGAAAGGCCGCTACGTAGGCGTCGAAGAGATGAAAGTAGCCGTCATGGGATGCGTCGTAAACGGCCCCGGCGAATCGAAACACGCCAGCCTCGGCATCTCTCTGCCCGGCACGTTCGAGGAACCGAAAGCGCCGGTCTACGTGGATGGACGCCTGTTCACCACTCTCAAAGGCGACAAGATCGTCGCCGAGTTCATCAAGATTCTCGACGACTACGTGGACTCCCACTACGCGGCAAGAGAAGCAGTCGGCGCGCGGAATTAGCAGTTCTTCAAAATTGCACAGTACTACCAGCCTATTTGCTCCATCCGCCTCAGGATGATCGCGCTGTAGTTATTCATCCGCGCAGGTCGCCGCCTCAGAGGAGCCGGCAAAATTGCTGCCAGCCGCACCGCCTGTTCTCGTCCGACGTTCCGGGCCGCCATTCCATAGTGGTACCGACACGCCGGCTCTGCGCCATAAATGCCCGGGCCCCATTCCACCACGTTCAGGTAGAGCTCGAGAATTCTCTTTTTGCCGAGAACGAATTCGGCCACCGGCACCAGTGAAGCCTCAGCGCCTTTGCGCAGGATTGACCGGCCCGTCCCGAAGAACAGGTTCTTTACCAGTTGCTGCGTAATCGTGGAGGCTCCGCGCGTGCGTTCTCCTTCCAGATCTTCATTTGCGGCGATTTGGATCTCCTGCCAATCGAATCCATGATGCTGGTAGAAGTGCGCGTCCTCTGCGGCGATCACCGCGTGCTGGAGATTGGGCGAAATCTGGCTGAGCGGGACGAACTTGTAACGCTTGAGATACGGCTTGTGGTTCATCCAAGCCTGCCAGCTACGCTGGATGTGCACCACGGTTGTCGGCGGGTCGATCCACCGGGCCGCCACCAGCATCAGCGCGGCAAGCGACCAAAGCAACACCGCGCCAATGACCACCCACCGAAGGGATCGAAGGAATCGCCTCCGAACCGAGGTCTGGGTGTGTGTCGCCGGGGCTTCGCTCACACTCAGAATCATACCGGGGGTTCGGATTGCCCGGCGCTCGGGGTACCCCCTCCCCTCTGGGCACGCAAATCTTTGAGGAATAAAGACTTAATTTTTGACTGTCGCTCAGATCTTTGATTCCGAAGGAGTTAAACGCAAAATCTTTTGGACAAAGGAGTTACACCGCAGCTTTCAGCTTGCAGATTATGTTTTCAATGAGCTATTGAGATTGGATAGTGATTATCTTTTAATGGTGGGGGACGGTCAAGGGCCATTATGGGAATCGGCGGAGAGTCTGTCAATCATGCTGCGGTTTTACAGAGCAAGGTTCTGGCCTCGTAGAGTAGAACCGACGAGCACTCCGCTTTCGAAACAATAGCGGCAATACCGGCGGAACGGGCTTCCTGGTCCGGGAACAATCCCCCGTAATCGCTTAGGATAATTATCGGCACGCTGGGCAGAAGCTGTCTGAGACAACGCGCCGCTTCGATGCCATTCATCATCGGCATTGAGAGGTCCATGACGATCAGGCCCGGATTCAACGATTGAGCTTTCTCAATTGCTTCCTGGCCGCTTTCGGCCTCGCCGCATACTTCAAATCCACCGTCACCGAATAGCCGCGCAAGAGCCTGGCGCACTACTGAACTATCGTCGACAATCAAGACAGAACTGGCCATCGTAGACCTCACACCAACATCGTGGCGCGGGCGAAAACCCGGAGCCTGCGAGTCTGAGATGCAAGGCCCGGTGACAAGAGTTTTCCTATTGCTGCAAATAGTCATGCGCCAGAAGGGTATCTACCGGCTTTCGGTGAGCAGAGACTCGGACGGAGGGAAGGCGACTACCGGGCCGGCCGCCCGCTGTCAAGGCCGGTAGAGCTCCGCGCGGTACTTGATGTCGGGGCAGGCGCGGTTCAACGCTTCTGGTACGGATGGAAAATGTAGTCCTTCGCCTTCACTACCGTATGGCATGTGTGTCCGCAGTCGGAGAGGCTTTTGGGATCGGCCTCGAACTTGTCCGAAGCGGCGATGTAGTTGAACACCGCGTAACCCCATCCGCCGCTTTTCGGAAATCTCTTGCTGTCCTTCTCGATGACGAAAGCTTCCATAAAGACGTCGGGCACATCCACGACGAAGGGAGCCTCCGTGCTCTTCTTGGGCTTCCACTGGAGCTTCACGATCATGGAGCCATCCGGGAAAGGCTGGCCGTTGCCTGGAATGCCGGCCTTGTACGCCTTGATCATCGTCGGATTGGCGACGATCACCTTAAGCCTTTCGTCGGTCCTGGCGGAAGAGACCACCGACCAGTCCTCGTATCCCCTGAAGTCGGCGAACGCGATTCCGCTCGGCGATTTCAGCGAGTACTTGTCGTTGTTTTTGTCTTGCGCGTAAACGGCCATGACGCTAAGGACGGCGACGGTGAGCACTGCTACGGCGATCGCGATCGTAAGCTTGCTTTTGCGCTTCATGGCTGAACTTTTCTTAATCAGGATTTCCATTTTGGCTTTTGGAGTGGGCAAAGCATATCACAGCCCCATTTCTTGATCCTCCGAAGTGCAGTTTTTGCTGCGGGGCCACCCTTCATTTATTTTTCTTCTTACGCTTCATTTCTTTGCGGGTCTTGCTGAATGTCTCTTCGACAGCGATCTTAGCTTTCGCCACTCGGTAGCCATATGCTTCCAGTCGCCTTGCCGCATTCTTGAAATTAAGGCGGGAAAAAAACGGAATTCGGAGCGGTCCGGGCCTGTCGCTAATGATGCCAAAAACGATACGGTATTCGCCCTCTGTGAGCCTTGCCAAATGATCTGCGATCTTATACTGAGCTGGCAACTTTCCATTCACTTCCTTCCTAAATTTCTCATCCATTTTGAACAGTTCGCCAGAGATAAGGCCCTGTGAAAACAAGTGGCTCAGTGCTCCTGCCTGCCCATATCTCTTGACGTGACATATATCCCTGTTTGCCTTGTACAGATCGCAAAACTCCATTTTGCTTGGATAGGTAAGAAATTTCTGATCCATTAAGGCATAGGTCGCTGGATCACTTTTCCACACTGCAGTCAAATAAGCACCTTCTGTTGCATGCTGATAGTCCGGAAAGTGTTCATCGTACTCTTCAATATTGTTGTAGTCCTCGGTGACACCATTCACAAACGTCTTGTCAACTGCATACCATTTGCCGCCGCTTAACAGGAACGACTCCTTCTTGTGATCTACCTCCGCATACAAGCACTTGTAAACCGGCCACTCACTCAATTTGTCTCCCTGTTCATCAACAGCCACGACCTTCTTTTTCTTGAGTAGTTCAACTGTTAGGGGTGTAGCATCTATGGCCTCAAGGAATCCCTTTAGATGAATATCAGGATCCTCCCAAATCTGACCTGGTGACACAAAGCGAAACCTGCTGATCTTCACCCAGTCAACTATGTGTGGAACCGCCATCCAAATTCCAGCTAGGCGGCCAGCAGCCATTTCGCTGACTAAGGCTTCATCAAGCTCGTCCTGTCTTTGCGAATTCAGCACCTCACCAATGTGGTCGACCCATGGGAAGCTCTTCTGGTACGACGTGTCGATGAATTTGTCTGCTACTCGCCCGAGCAACTCCGGAAGTCCGTTCATGTTAATAGACATAGCTACATGTAAAGACTCCGCGCCGGATATACGGGTGCCGAAATACTTGGGCTCTGACGGGGTACCTGTGACGCCTCCAAGAAGATCTTGCTCAATGTCAAAGCCAAATTCGGTCGTGCTTGCATCTCGGCTCGCTTGTTCCTGACTCAATCTCAAAATCTGATCGAGCGAGCGCTTTTGAATGCTCCTTACTTTCCCTTCCCCTATACAGTTGAGCGCGACTTTGAGGCCGAATTTCTCTTCACAATAATCGTCATTTATCATGAAGTGTCCGCGACCGAACGGCAAAGCGAAGTATTTATCACGCAGTTCCACGAGCAATAAGGCACCCGTAGATCCGTTTTTTCCGAACTCGTCGATGTTTAAGTATCCGTCAAAAAACGATGCCCAAGAGGGATCGTTAGAGGTAGGTCGTGCAACGTACAAGAGAGCTGGTGTAGCACCATCTATCTTTATCTTGTATGGGGCGATGCGGACATAGTCAGGTTTAAGCAGGTCCGTTACCTTGGCTCCCTGACGTGCCAGGTAAATCGTGAGTGACTGGAGTGGTATGTCCGCCATGAAGGACACAACCTATCGATCAAATTATATGGTAATGACGATGAATTGTATCTACACCGGATGCCCCACTCATCCTCGGGTACCTTTCCTGTCACAGATCGGCGGGTGGCCCAGGTAATCGCGGGAGAAACCCTGGGACAGACGGGACGTTTTCTTTGCGTTTTAGCCACGTCGGTTAAAAATGCGGAGAACGTCCCCGTCTGTTCCCGAGTTTTCCCCCTTGACGAAAGCGGAAAAATTTCTGGCACGCCTTCGGCGGCTGGAAACTGGTGATTGTGGCCTTTACCTATGAGTAGACTAGCGCGGCTCCGGCGCGGACCCTTTCGGGCTTGAATGGTAGAATTCCGGCGATGGCCGACTGGAACTACTTGAAGCCCGCGATCGATGTGGTGGGCGCGGTGGCGAGCGTTGTCGGTTTGGGCTTTACCATCTACGTCCTCTGCGTTGCCAAGGACGCTAGGGACGCAGCTGAAGAAGCGCGGGAAGCGGCTTTGTCGAGTACGCGGAGGAGGAGTCTGGTTGAGGATTTGGAAGACGTTCGTCGCTTGGTTCAGCAAGTTGGGCTTTTGATCCAGCAAGAAGAGTGGATGGCTGTTCATATGCAAACGGAAGAAATTGTTGGCACGTGCCGGTCGGCCATGGCGAGGTGGGGTGACGTGCTAAACGGCGAGACGAAGGACGGTGTTGTTACAGCCGGCAACTTACTACAGTCGATTGCTGCCAAATCATCCGAGTACGGTGATCGAGAATTGACGCTGCCCGAGAGGAACAAATTGACTTCGACACATCTTCGAGCGTCCGGCTTAATTCGTAGCGCGCTGGGAGAGGCGCGACGGCTAGAGGAAAGGAATGGTGATAACGGTGCCAACTGAGAAGGATCAGGAATTTGTGAGGTTTCTCCTTGACTCTACGCGAAACGGGAAGATGCAGTGGGAGCCGACCGCCGAGCCAAATCAATTCACCACTACCCTGCAGGCTAAGTACACCGTGCTCATGGCCCGGGTGCATTCGACCAGTGAGTTGATCCTCAAAGATGACGCCGATCAAGAACTTGTAAAGGTGAACTCCATCTACGTCGAGGAAGTCGAGGAATTGTACGAATTTGTTCGGCGGCAGGCGCTCAACGTTGATGCGGTGCTTGACAATCTTATGGGTGGTCAGCAGAAGTGAGTATCAAGTATGAGCACCTGGCGGGTGACCCACTTCTCCATCATCTTAAATAATGTGGGTGCCCCATTTCTCTCGTTCTTTGCGAGAAGTGGGCAGCAGTGCCGTCTGCATCGTAATAATTGGTCTCAGGCGACCAGCCCACGGTATCGTCCCGGAGTAAGCAACGTGTTACGGCGAACGCTGCACTACTTGACGCAGAAGAATCCGCAACACCAGAAAGGCCCCACTTCTCGCAACGAACGCGAGAAATGGGGCACCCAGTTTGTTGATGATTTCGAAGATGTGGACTCCCGCAGACTGCTCCCACACTCCTTGTTAACGAATAGAAAAAGGTCCGGAGCACTGAAAAGGCCCGAGTGTTTACCATGATGGGAGCGGCCGGGCCACTCGCCTTCTCACGCGGCGATCCATGGTCAGCGGCTAGGGCTTATCGCCGACACTCGTTCTCGAATTTGGCCCGCGACATTCAGAACTGCACCTCCGAAGTACGTAGGCGCGGAACCCCATATGACATTGTTCGGGTAAACCGCAGCCACATCCCAGATAATGCCACTGCGCTGGCAACAGATTTGGGAAGGTGAAAGCTGCTGCTGCAATTCTTTCGCGACGAGATGCTCCTTGTCCCAGAACTGCACCACCCTTGGGTCGGAGATTCGAGCTTGCACCATCCCACTCGGTTTTGACCAGTCAGTCGGCAGCATAGGTTCCCATACGACAAGGACGCGGATTGGTGCTGATGGATTCTGGTTCAATATCTCTTCGATTGCGGAAGACCCCCGCAAACAGTAGCTTCACGTCGGCGACAGCAGTAGCACCAAACGATTGCGGTCAGCCGCATTGTTGAACTCCCGTTTGAACTGATCGAGATTGCTAGACGTAAGCGATGTGAGCGCTGGCTGTCCCTGTGGACTGCGGCCCCAACCCCACAAATACCAGAAGACAAACAATGCGAGAGCGAGCGCCACCAGCGAGAGCGCGTATTTCAGATTTGCTCGCATGATTACCTCAGCCTGCTACCAAGCTCGCGATGACTTGCGGGAAAAAAATAACCAGAAGCACTATCGCGGCTGCGATCCAGAACACAGCGATGCTAAGCCGACTACGTTTTTTGCATTGACCGCGACCGCGATATAGCTGCGCAAAGCCAACGATCAAAAGAACGGCTGCAAGACCGAGGAGCCAGCCACCATAAGACCGTGCCCGGAGGCTCAAGCCCGCTAAGCCCACTGCACCGAGAAACCCAAACGGCAGGCAGCATGCCAAAGTTGAAAGAGCAGCGATAACCGCTGCAATGGGCGTTGCTCGCTCTGCAACTCTCATAGTCCTTCCTTCGCTCTTGAAAGAGCAAGCCTAAGCATTTCCTCTGACGGAACGCCGCCACTGTTCGCGTACAGCCGACAAGCTAGGCCTGTTGCATTCTTGTGCTCTGGTTCCACATCTGTTCCATTCACGCGAATGGTCGGCGAACCGGGGAAATTTAGAGCCTTGGCATCGGCGTCGCTGTTGACAGGCACTCGTTCAATGTCCGCACGCACCGCCTCCGACACCAGCAACTTCGCGATGCGTTCCAGAGCGGGCTGGAAATTGGGACAACCCGGAACGTAGAGAACTTCAATTCTCATTTCGTGACTACCCCTTCGAGCACCGGACAGGCAGAAGCAGTGTGACGTTTCCGACGCTTCAGTTCTTTGTTGCACTTTCGCAAGTCGGCCACCAGTTCCGATTCCAGCTTCTGGAGTTCGTGCAGCTTGGCCCGAACGCCCACGAGTTTGTCCTTGAGAAGTTCTCTTACTGATTCGCAGGCTGACACCTTCCGCGTACGAAGGTCAATCAATTCCCTAATCTCTCGCAGAGAGAAGCCCAGCTCATGCATCTGGCGAATGAAGTGAAGTTGCTCGATGTCGCCGGTCGTATATAACCGGAATCCTCCAGTGCTGCGGATGGCTTTGGGCAGAAGTTCGCGTTTCTCATAGAAACGAATCGCATCGACTGTCAGGGTCGTTCGCTTCGCTAGCTCGCCGATTTGCATGTCCGCCATCTCCACGTAGACCAGCTTACACTCTGGAGTACGGTCCAGAGTCAATAGCGGAGGGACTGTGCGAATGAGCGGGTAGCCCACCTCTCCGTGGAAAGTGTCCCTTAGCTGACACGACGGCGCAGAAAACAAACTGGGTGCCCCATTTCTCGCGTTCTTTGCGAGAAGTGGGCCGGAGGGCGGTTGGCAGCGGAGGTTTTGCTTCTCACGCGGCTGGTGGTCGGATCTTCATCTTGAGAACTTGCCAGTCGTTCACCACGACTGGCCCAGCATCACCGAAAGCGTAAGAGCGATAACTACTCCAGCGCCAGAGTTCCGGCGAGGCTACCAGTCCGCTCGTGACTGGATTGCGGTGGATATAGCGTAGTTTTTCGACGCGCTTGCGGCCCGTCCAAATGTTGAAATCGTAGAAACGCTTCTGCCAGATGTGCTGCGGAGAGCGCAGGAACAGTTCGGATTGGTTAGGGTTGCGGCACTTGCGCATCTGGATCAGAACCCGCCGCGCGAAGCCGAGTTTCAAAGCCTGCATGACGGTGGAAGGAGTACGCTCCTGCGGTTCGCTGATCAGCAGATGAAAGTGTTCGGAATGACGACATATCCGATGACGACGAACTGATACTTCTCTCGCACCTGCTCCAACACTTTGAGAAACAGGTCGCGCCACCGCGCGGTGCCGACTAGCGGTTGACGACGGTAACAACTACACGTGATGAAGTGTAGTTCGTTGTTGCCATAGTAACGCGTCAGATTCCAGGGCACGTTGTTAAGAGTAGAATCCCGGAAGCATGCCGCGCTGTGATGGCGCACACCGAACAGTTGGATGAAAGAGAGAAATTCGGAGCACTGGAAAGGCCCCACTTCTAGCAAAGAACGCGAGAAATGGGGCACCCACCGTGTTTTTTGATTGCGGGGAAGTGAGACACCCGCCGTGACTGGAAACGAAAGGTCACCGATTAATCTGGAGGCAAGATTTGCAGCCGCCGTTCCGATCCAGGCAGGAAGTCGTCATCAACGCGCCTTTGGAAGCGGTGTGGTCGTTCAGCATGGATCTCACGAAGATCCCGGAGTTCCATCCTCGCGTGGTTAAGGTTGATCTTCTTTCTGGCAAGACCCTGCGCGAAACAGGCGCGTCCTATCAATGTCATCTTGCGGGCGGGAAGCACTCCTGCATCGAGAAGGACATCGAAATTATCCCGCTGCATAAGATCGTCACTGTGTTGCCGGAGGACACATTCGGTATCAGCAAGATTCTCGGCGATTACAGAGTGGAAACGACGTTCCAAGCGCTCGGCCATCGGTCAACCAAGGTGGCAATTAGCCACTATTACTCGACGACAACCCTGAAAGCCAAGCTCCTCAACCTAATCGCAAAAAGTAAGATCGCCCGCGAGACCCAGGCAACATTGAATTCTGCCAAAGCCACGATCGAGGGCGCCTGCCGTGCGGGATAGGGCGTGAATGTGTGTGGGCACCCGGCCCAAGTGAGTTCTCCCATACAGTAAATACCTGATGCGCGCGAGAGATATTTGTCCTAGCGTCTAAATGTGCTCTTGCCTCCGGGGACTGGTGAGCGATGGCTTTCGGTCCCCGTTTTATTCACTTCTCGTCGCGCCTTACCCACACAAACCGATGACAGAGATCGAAAACGAAAAGTGGTACGCATTGTACAAATCGGCAATGATGGAATTTGAACATTCCCTCGTGACTGGCCGCATTAAAGATGCCCGTGTCGAAATCTCGAACCGCGTTCAAGAGCTGCGGAACATTCCCGGCTTGCACGCTGAAGAAAAGCAAGCCATCGAAGATGCCATGGTCGGCTTGCGAAGCCTGGAGCGGTACGAAGCGGATCGCCTCGAAAAAGAGGCTGGAGAGGCCCTTCGGAAGCTGCGATCCCTGGAACCGAGGCTACAAAGATTGAGACTGGACCCAAACGAAGAATAGCCGCT
>Ga0137409_10004865_pt1 | contig 14053 bp, 12 predicted proteins | sample CZODoug1_16funga_FD_122059 | JGI IMG/M metagenome (GOLD analysis project Ga0137409, IMG submission 122059) | Vadose zone soil fungal communities from Angelo Coast Range Reserve, California, USA - CZODoug1_16fungal (Hybrid Assembly) | ecosystem: Environmental > Terrestrial > Soil > Vadose zone... | reverse complement strand
CGCAACCAGGGCAAAGGCGCCGCGGTACTGCACGGCCTGCGCGCGGCGGACGCGCAACATTACACCCACGTGCTGACGATGGACGCCGACGGCCAGCACGCGGCCGAGCGCATCCCCGCATTCATGCAGCTCTCGGCACAGCAACCCGAGGCGCTGGTGCTGGGCAAACCGATGTTCGACACGACCGCCCCAAGACTGCGGGTGGTGGGCCGGCGCATTTCCAACTGGTGGGCAAACCTGGAAACGCTGTGGGCGGGCATCGGCGACTCGTTGTTCGGCATGCGCGTCTACCCGGCGGGCCTGCTGCTGCAAGTGATGGAGTCGCAGCGCTGGATGCGGCGTTTCGACTTCGACGTCGAAGCCGCGGTGCGGCTGGTATGGAGCGGCGCCCACCCGGTCAACCTGGCTGCGCCGGTCCGCTACTTCCGCGCCGAGGAAGGCGGCGTGTCGCATTTCAACTACCTGCGCGACAATGCGCTGCTGAGCTGGATGCACCTGCGCTTGCTTTTCGGCTTCCTGCTGCGCCTGCCGCTGCTGCTGGCACGAAGCCTGAAGCTTACGCTACACAGGCGCCAGGAACGCTAGGACATCCCGGGATTTCATGCCGATCCTATCCAAGCGCAGCGGGCAGGACGAACGTGCGGCGCTGTTTCCGCCGGAACTGCTGGCGCATTTCGACGACGCCATGATTGCTTCCTTCGATCTGTACGAGGAGTACGTATCGCGCCTGGCGCTGGCGCTGTTCCGAACCACCGGGCTGGAAGCGGCCTGCCGCAGCGCAGCCAGCGCAACCGAAGCGGTCGCCCGCGCCAGACTGGTCCCGCAAGCGGCGCACCTGCCTGTGTCGTGGATCCTGGCGTTGCTCGCTTCGCGGGACTGGATCGCCCGCGAAAGCGGCGCGGACGGCCAGATCCGCTACCGCCTCGGACAGGCCCTGCCGTTTCTGGATCCGGAGGAATTGCGCGCGGCCCAGCAAGCGCACGACCCACGCTGCCTGCCGGCTTACGACATCGCGGCACTCGCAGCCGCGCACTACCCGGACGTCGTCAGCGGCCGGATCAACGGTGAACAGGCCCTGTTCGGCGAAGCGGGCATCATTCCGTGGGTGAAATATTTCTCCAACGACAACCCGATGTACGCCATCAGCAACACGGTCGGGGCGATCGCGGCGGCGCAGTCGACGACAGCGGACACCGAAGCGATCCTGGAAATCGGCGGCGGGCTCGGCAGCGGTGCAATCATGCTGCTCGACCATTTCGAAAATATCGGCCGCACGGCACAGATCGGCTCCTACACCCTGACCGAAATCTCGCCGCTGTTCCTGAAGCGCGCGCAGCGCAATCTCGCCGCCCGCAATCCGCGCTGCGCACTGCGGTTCGGGGTGCTCGACATCGACCAGCCGTTTGCCGGTGCCGGAATTGCGCCGGGCAGCGTTTCCATGGCCTACGGCGTCAACGTGCTGCATGTCGCGCGGGATCTGGGCAAAACCCTGGCGGAGCTGCGCGGTTCCTTGCGCGATCGCGGCTTGCTGGTCATGACCGAGTGCATCCGTCCGTTTGCGCATGCGCCGCTGCACCTGGAACTGGTGTTCAACCTGCTGGGCTCGTTCCGCGATGCGCTGCTGGTGCCGGACTGGCGCCCGAACGGCGGCTTCCTCACCCCGGAGCAATGGACTGCGGCGCTGGAAGCCAACGGCTTTCAGGACGTGCGGGTCTATCCCGATATCGCGGCGATTCGCGACGCCTATCCGAGCTTCGTGATCGGGGCGATCCTGGCCCGGCGCTCGTGAAGATTCCGGTCGTGAACACGGCGGATCTGAAGGCGACGATCGCGATTCCCGCCGGCGGCCCCTGGTTCGAAGGTCATTTCCCGGGGCGGCCGATACTTCCCGGCGTGGCGGAACTGGCGCTCGCCATCGCGGCGCTCAGGCGGGAAACCGGGAAACCATTGCCGCTGCGGGGCATCGCCTTCGCGCGCCTGCGCCATCCGGTGCTGCCGGGAGACCGGCTCGAACTGTCGGCCCGTGAAAGCGCCGCCCCGGAGGGCGAAACAGCGCGGTTGCGCTTCGACCTGAAGCGCGACCGCGTGCTGGTGGCCAACGGCGAATTCATCGTCGGCTCACCGCTGTCGAAGCCCGATGCGCTTCCCGAGCGCCGGACCCGGACCGCCCCCGGCGGCATCGTCCCCTCAGCCGAAGCGCTGTTGCCGCATCGCCCGCCGATGCGGTTCGTCGATTCGATCCTGCAGCAGAGCGCCGACGCTCTCGACTGCATTGCCCGCATTCCGGGCCGGTGTGCGCTCGTCTCCGGCGCCAGTGCGCCGGCTGTTGCCGCGATCGAGGCCGCCGCGCAGGCCGCGGCGGCGTGGGAAGCGCTGCAGCGCTGGCGCCAGCAGGGCGAGGCCGCTCCGCGCGCCGGCTATCTGGTAGCCATGCGCGACATAGCCTTCTTCACAGACCGCATCCCCACCGACCAGTCACTGGTCGTCTCAGTACACCTCGAAGCCGCCTCCCCTCCGCTCACGCACTACCGTTTCGAAGTCTCCCAAGAGGGCTTGCCTCTCGTCCGCGGCTCTGTCGGTACCTTCCTCGCTGCGTGATCGTGTCTGGATACGCTGAACTCAATCGCCGCGGCGCGGATGACTTAAAGCACAAACGCGTTCACCGCCAGGAACGCCAAGGACGCCGGGGAAAATCAAATGCAAAGAACAGGTGAGTGTTAACACCTTGTACCCGGTGATTGTGCTGCGCCTGGCGCGGCTGCTTGCGTCACCCTCGCCGTCCTGCTCCTGTCTTTACCTGGCGTCCTTGGCGTCCTTCGCGGTTAGTGCATTTCAGCGGGGCACGCGGGCAGTAAGAATAGCGGCGAAGACGAGGCTGAGAAACGCACCGATCGCAACCGTGGAACCGATGGCGGAGAGCACCGGCGTGCTGGCGAAACCGATGACGCCGAAGCCGATGACCGTAGAGAGATTGCAGAACAACAGCGAGGTCACGGTACGCTCCGGGCTGGCATTGGCCATGTTGCGGTGCTCGAAGAACAGGGTGTAATTGGAGCCCACGCCGATCACCAGCAGCAACGCGACGACGTGGAAGATGTTGAGCCGGTCGCCACCGGCAATCAGGATCGCGACAGTAACGATGACAGCGGCGGCTAGCGGCGCAAGCACCTCCCAGGCACGCCGCAGGGATCGCAGCGCCGCCGCCAGCAGCAGCGCAATCGCAGCCGCGCCGAGCAGCGCGAACTTAAGCACCCTGGCCAGATAGCCCTGATACAGCGCATCGGATTCGCGCTTGAGGTCGAGCAACACGACGCCTTGCGGACCGAGGCGCGCGATTTCCTGCTCCAGCGCGCTGGCATCGGCCACGCCGCGCAGCGGCAACATCGCAAACCATTGTGCGCGCCGCTGCGCCACGAGCGCTTCCAGCTTCAGCGCCAGCGCAGTGCCGTGCAGGTCCTCACGCATCAGCGCGGGCTGCCTCTTCGCCGTTTGCGTTTCTTCGATGAACGGTGCAAATGTTCCGGCGCGAAACGGCAAGCCGGCAACGGCTTCGGCCAGATTGCGCCGCAGTTTCCCGGCGTCCGGTATTGCCCGCTGGCGGGCATGTTGTGCGGCCACGCTCGGCAGATAGCGCGCCGGAGAATCGTAGCCCGCCAGCACGCCGCTCGACTGGAGGCCGGCGAGCACGACACCGACGCGCTCGGCCGTTTCCAGCGCCGCCTGCTCGGAATCGCCCATGACCACGACCAGCTGGCGCACGTCCGGCGCTCCAAGATCTTTGCGCAATGTCTCGTCCATGCTTTGATCGGACGACGACACCGGACTCAAACCGGACAGTTCGTCGTTCCACGGTGTTGCGCCCTGCAGCGCCAGCCATACGGCCAGCACCAGGACGGTAGCAACCAACGGGACGCGCAATGCCCGGCCGTGCGCTATCAGGCGCAACAGCACCGGCGCCAGCGTGTCCACGGACTTGACGCTATAGCCATGCGGTACCAGCTCGGGCAAGACCCAGCGCGTCACCGCCGCGGCCGTCACCAGTCCGGCGATCGTGAACAGCCCCAGCTGCGCGAGTCCAGGGAACCCGGAGAACAGCAGCGCGGCGCAGCCTAACACCGAAGTGAGCACGCCCAGCCGCAGCGTCGGCCAGATGCGTTTGATCGTGGCCTGCGGCGGACTGGCCGCCGAAGCGTTGGTGAAAAGGTAGATGGCATAGTCCACTGCCTCCCCGATCAGCGTCGCGCCGAAACCCAGCGTGATTCCGTGCACCGAGCCGAAGCCCAGGCTTACCGCGGCGATTCCGGCCAGCACCCCGCTCGCCACCGGCACCAGTGTCAGCCCCAACACCCGCACCGAGCGGTACGCGATCAGCAGAACCACGGAGACCAGAATCGTGGCGATCAGGGAAAAATGCAGCGCATCTCGCTTGATGCCGGCGCGGGAACTCACCGCAAAGACCCCCGGCCCGCTGAGCAGCAAGCGGGCGGCGTCGGCACGTTGCTCGCGCGCCGCCTGTTCGAAAGCCGCACGGATCGCCGCCTGCGCCTGCTCCTGCGCGTCCAGGTCGAAACCCGGCGCGCGAGTCTGCGCAACCAGCAGCGCACGGCTGCCGTCGCGCGAGAACCAGACGCTGCCGCGCTTTTCCGGCCCGCCTTGTTCGCGCAACTGCTCGAGCAGATGCAGGAACTCTCCGGTCGGGTCGCGCGGCAACAGCGGCCCGACCAGCACGCTCAACGGCGAACCGAGCAGGTCGAGCTGGCGCCCCAGCGCCGCGCGCAGGCCGGCGACGCTGAAGCGTTCCGGCGCGACCGCGTCACTCAGCAGATAACGATTGCGCAGCAGGAATTCACCGTCGGCGCGCAGCCGGTCCTGCGCACCGTTGGCAAGGTAGGCAAATCGCGCGTCGTGCTCCAGACGGGCGGCCAGCTCCCGGCTTACGCCGGCGAGCCGGTCCTGCGGCGCGCCTTCGATGCCGATCAGGATCAGCCGCGACACCACTCCATCGCGCAGTTCGTCCACCAGGATCTGCTGCGCGGCCGTGGGGGCGCGCGGCAGAAAGGCCGCAAGATCGGTGCTGAACTGCGTGCGCGCGACGACGAATATGCAGGCGGCCACGAACGAGAGCCACGCACCGATGGCCAGCCGTCCCTGAAACGTCATCGGCCTTGCTCGTAAATATTCATCACCGAACGATCGCCGCGGGCTTCCTGGACCTCGATGCGTTCAACCCGGTCGCGGCTGCCGCCGATGTTGATCAGACTGATGACCGCGCGCATGTCGGGATCGCGCGGCACCAGATAGAGCCGCCAGCGCGCGCGGCCGCCTTCGAGCTCGACGCGATAGAAGCGTTCCAGCGCCGCGATGTCGCCGCCGAGCGTCGAGCGTATGCTCTCGACGAATGCCCACAGCACCGGATAGTCCTGCAGCCGCAGGGTGCGGCGCTCGTTGCGGGCGGCACTTTCCATCGTCAGCCGGTCGCCTTCGACCGTCAATGTTTCCGGTTTCGGGCTGAGGGTGCGTTTTTCCAGATTGCCGGGCGCCACGTAGGTAAGCGTTCCGCGCAGTTCGAGCGGCGCGTTCAGGATCTTGAGGTACTTGCGCTCGACGAAGCGCGCCTGGGAGCGCTTGACCGCGCCCAACTCGCGCATGAGTTGCTGCACGCCCCAGCCCGCCCCGTTCTGTTGCAATCCGGACTCCTGTGCGGCGGCAGACCTGCCTGCGCACAGCGCCAGTGCGATCGCCAGTGCCGCCAGCAGGCGTTCAGCGCGGCGTCCCGGCACGGGCCCAGAAATCATAGAAGTTGAACCAGTTGTAAGGCGCCTGCCGGCAATGATGTTCGAGCCGCTCGGCGTAGCGCGCGGCCCATTCGCGGATCGCCGCATCGCGTCCGGCACGACCGACCCTGTTGCGATCGATCGCGGGGCATTCCACCAGGCGCTCGAAATGCAGATCGTAGCGATTGCCTCCACGGTAGAGCGCAACCATCAGCAGCACCGGCCGTCCGAACATGGCGGCAATCCGGAACGGTGCGGTCGGGAATGCCGCGGGTTCGCCGAAGAAAGGCACCAGGACGTGGCCGCCTTCGAACAGGCCGCGGTCGCCGAGCATGCCCACCCACTCTCCGGATTCGAACCGGTCGCGGAGCTTCATCATCGAATCGAGCGAACCCATGCCGATCACCGTCCGCTCCAGTTCGGGATTGATCGCCCTGGCCAGCGCGTTCATGTTGCGGCTGCCGCGTTCGAACATCATCATGGTCACCCTGACGCCGTGCTCCTCGCCATAGGCGTGCAGCGCCTCGAAACTGCCGAGGTGCGCCCCGAGCAGGAAGCAGCCTTCGCCGCGCGCCCGCACTTCGGCCAGCACGTCTTCGCCGCGAACCCGTATCTCGAAGCGCTCGAAACGGCTGCGCAGCAGGTACATGCGATCCAGCGCGACGGTGGCGAAGCTGTAGTAGTGGCGGAACAGATCGGCAAATCCTGGCGGTCGTCCGAGCACCTTGCGCAGATACTGTCTGGAGGCCACCCTTGCACGCACCGAGAAGATCAGAAAATAAAGACACACCGGAAAGAGCAGCATCCGCCCGGCAGACCTTCCCAGCAGCAGCGCGAGCCGGACCAGCAGGCGCAGATTCGCGGCATTGGCCCGCTCGCGCTGCCTGAGCCAGTCCTGGCTCAAGCCGGATCCTCCGTCCGGCCGCCGGAGGCCTTGCGCCGCGCGCAGTCGGCGGCGAGGCGCAGCAGCGTCTCGCGCGCAAGTTTTCCGGTGGCGTTGCGCGGCAGCGACTCGACGAAGTAAAGCGGCCGCGGCAGATAGACCGGATCGATGCGCACCCGCAGCGCTTCGACCAGCGCCTGGCGCGAAAGCCCGGGTGCCACCACGAACGCCGTGAGCCGGGTCACCCCCGCTTCGGTTTCGCCGGGCATGAAAAACACGCCGTCCTCGACGCCTTCGATGCTGTTCAGGTGGTGGTTCAGGTAGGCAAGCGAACTGCGTTTTCCGGCGACGTTGACCAGATCGGCGTTGCGCCCGCGCAGCACGAAGGTCTCGGCATCACGCACTTCGACGACGTCCGAGAAGGCCACCTCGCTCTGCACGTGCCCGCCTTGCACCCGCACCGTGTCGCCCCGCTCCAGCAGCCTGACCCCGGGCAGCGTGTGCCACAGCGGTCCGTCGATGGTGCGCCGGGTCGCGACCATTCCGGCCTCGGTGAACCCGTACACCTCGTGAAGCGGCGCCCCGAAACGCGCCTCCGCCTGCGCCGCCATTTCCGGCGACAAGGGTGCGGTGGCGCAGACGATCAACTCGAGCGCGGGCAGTTCGACCGAATCGGCAAGCAGCGCGCGCAGATGCACCGGTGTGGTAACCAGCACCCGCCCGCCGGGAATATCCTCCAGGGCGGCGCGCACGTCGGCCGGGTAGAACGGTCGCGCCGCGTGCAGCGCCAGACCGTTTCGCAACGCCATCAGCACGGTCGATTCCAGTCCGTACATGTGTTGCGGCGGAACGGTCCCGACCAGAGCCATGCCCGATATCCCGGTGCTGCCCCCCGACCGGTGCGATTTGCACAATCCGAAGCGCAGCGCCTCGCCGGCCGCGCCGCCAGCGATCGCGCCCCAGGTCTTCGGATGGGGCGTCGGGCGCCCGGTAGAACCGGAGGTGAAGACGATGACGGCGACTTGCTCCGGCGCAAATTCGGGAACCGGGCCGGGCGCCGCCGGGGCAGCGTCTGGCGAGTCGGGATAGAGCACCTGCTCGATGCCGTGCGCTGCCTGCGGCGTTTCGGCAAGCGCGTACAGCCCGGGGTAAGCCTGCTGCATCTGCGCGAGCATCTCCGGGGTCTGCGTCGGCGGCAACAGGCTCACCTGTCCGCGAACCAGCGCCGCACCCAGCCCCACCACGAATCGATAGCGGTCGTCGCAGAAATTGACCAGATGCGAACGCACCGGCAGGCTCTCCGCCACCCGTCGGACGTCGCAAAGGAATTCCGACACCCGCACGGTGCGCCGGCCGCGAAAGGCGACCACTTCGTCGGGACCGCAATGGCTCAGAAAAGGAACGGCTGCCATGGAAAACGCCGGCAAGCCGGCAAACGGAATGACGTCAGCGTCCGGGTGCCGGGCCCGATCCGCCGTACTTCCGGAACGCCCGGATGGTGGAGCGGATCGAGGCGTGCGAAAAATTTGGATAGCGCAGGATGCGAATCAGGCCCTTGCGCCATTCGGCGCGCAGCCGCCCCTCAACCGGTTCGATGACGCTGGACATGTTCGTTGAGGTTGCGCAGTGAACTGAAGATCCTGATGTTGTCGCTTTCGTCGGAGCGAAGCTGGAAGCTGTACTTTTTCGAGACCGCGAGGGCGATTTCCAGGATGTCGATCGAATCCAGGCCCAGCCCTTCCCGGTAAAGCGCCGCTTCCGGATCGATTTCCGCGGCCGCAACCTCGAGGTTAAGGGCCGCCACGATCAATTCGGCCAGTTCGCGCTCATCATCATTCATGCCTTTCGGGGCTTCCATGCCTTGTTTCCGCTCCGGTCTGGTTTCGGTCTTTACGTGAGCTGCGATTATAACCGCAGGCTACGCCGCGAACCCCGCGGAGCCTACCCGATCCCGGCGTTGACGCACCCTGTCCGGGCACGTAACCTCGTCCGCAATCCGCAGGGCGCGCAATCAGACTCCGCACCGGACGGGCCGAACAGGAACCCTCGAATTGCATCCGCTCGTATTCAGCCGCATTGCAATCGCCAGCAGCGTCGCGATCGGCATCGACGCGACCGTCAATGCGCTGCGTGAGCGCCGCACCGGATTGGCTCCGTGCGCTTTCGAGACGGCACAACTCGAAACCTGCGTCGGCCAGGTGGCGGATGCCGACCTGCTGCCGGTGCGTCCGGACCTCGCGGATTTCGATTGCCGCAACAATCGCCTGGCGCAGCTCGGGCTCAGACAGGACGGATTCGAGGAGGCAGCTCTGGAGGCGCGGGAAAGGTACGGCGCCGGCCGCATCGGCGTGTTCCTCGGCACCAGCACCTCGGGCATTCATTCCACCGAGTTGGCCTATCGCCGCCGCGACGCAGGCAGCGGTGCGCTACCCGCGGATTTTCACTACGGCGGCACGCACAACACGTATTCCGTCGCCTGGTTCGTGCAGTCCTATCTCGGCCTGCGTGGCCCGTCCCTGGTGATTTCGACCGCATGCTCTTCGAGCGCCAAGGTGTTCGGCACGGCGGCGCGCACGGTCGCGGCAGGCCTGTGCGACGCCGCAGTGGTCGGAGGCGTGGACAGCCTGTGCCTGACTACGCTTTACGGCTTCGGCTCGCTCGGCCTGCTTTCGGCCGGATATTGCCGGCCTTTCGACAGCGGGCGCGACGGCATATCGATCGGCGAGGGTGCCGGATTCATCCTGCTCGAGAAGGCCGCGGCAAATTCCGCCGCGGACGCGGTGGCGTTGCTCGGCGTCGGCGAGAGCAGCGATGCCTATCACATGTCGTCGCCACATCCCGAGGGTCTGGGCGCAAGGCTGGCGATGGAAAGCGCGCTGCAGAATGCCGGACTCGCCCCGGGCGCAATCGACTACATCAACCTGCACGGCACCGGCACCCCGGCCAACGACGCGATGGAGGACAAGGCGGTGGTCGATTTGTTCGGCAGGCAAACCCGCTGCAGTTCCACCAAGGGCTGGACCGGGCATACCCTGGGGGCATGCGGCGCAATCGAGGCGATCATCTCGGCGTTGGCGATCGGGAACGGCTTCCTTCCCGGCAGCGTGAACACGCGCAACGTCGATCCGGCGATGGGTCTGCGTTATCTGCTCGACAACGAGACCGGCTCGGTCGACCGGGTGATGAGCAACGCCTTCGGATTCGGCGGAACCAATTGCAGCCTGGTGCTGGGACGCACATGAAGATGAAGTTCTTCGTCGAAGCAGTCGCAGTCCTCGGCCCCGGACTTGCCGGCTGGGAAGCCGCCCGGCCGATACTGGCGGGCTCGACACCCTACATCCCTTGCGATCTGGTCCTGCCGCGCTTCGAGGCGCTGCCGGCGGCGGAGCGCCGGCGCGTCGGCCTGGTGGTGAAGCTGTCGATATCGGTGGGACTGCAGGCGCTCGAGCAGGCCGCAGCAGCGGGCGATGCGGTGCCGACCGTATTCACTTCATCCGTTGGCGACGGCGACGTCATCAACGAGATCTGCTCAATGCTCGCAGGCAGCGACCGCCTCATCTCGCCGACGCGATTCCACAATTCCGTACACAACGCCCCCTCGGGTTACTGGGGGATCGCCACCGGTTCGCATGCGCCGTCCACGAGCCTGTGCGCATTCGACTGGAGCTTTACCGCGGGCCTGCTCGAAGCGGCCACACAGGCCAGCGTCGATCACGAATCCGTGCTGCTGATTGCCTACGACCTGCCCTATCCCGAACCTCTGCGGGCCGTGCGCCCGATTCGCAATCCGTTCGCGAGCGCCCTGCTGATCGCTCGCGAGCGCAGCCGCCGTTCAGTGGCCGCCTGCGAACTCGCCAGCGGCAGTGCAGGCGCCCCATCGCGGATGCAGGACGGCAACCTCGAGCAACTGCGTCGCGACAACCCAGCGGCGCGCAGCCTTCCGCTGCTGGCGGCGCTCGCCGGCGGGTACGACGCCGGCAATACAGAGGTATTGATCGAGAGTACCGCTGGCAACACGCTCAGCCTCTCAGTCACGCCTTGCTGAGCCGCGCGACCCTGAAAATAAGAACGCCCGCTAGCGCGGGCGTTTCCGTTTCCTCGAGGACGCTCAACCCTGCGCGCGCAATGCCTCGATGCGTTCGTCCAATGGCGGATGCGACATGAACAGGCGCTTTATGCCCCAGCCTTCGCCGCCATTGATGCCGAAAGCCTTGATCTGGTCCGGCAGTTGCGAAGGCGTGTGCGCCTGTTTCAGCCGCTGCAGGGCGGCAATCATCTTCTCGCGGCCCGCCAGCGCAGCGCCGCCGGCATCGGCGCGGAACTCGCGCCGGCGGCTGAACCACATCACGATGACGCTGGCCAGGATGCCGAGCACCAGCTCGGCGATGATCGAGGTGATCCAGAAAGCCGGTCCGTGGCCGCGTTCGGTCTTGAAAACGGTCTTGTCGACGATGTTGCCGATGATGCGCGACAGAAAGATCACAAATGTGTTCACCACGCCCTGGATCAGCGCCAGCGTCACCATGTCACCGTTGGCGACGTGGGTGACTTCGTGGCCGAGTACAGCCTCGGCCTCTTCGCGCGTCATGCTGTTGAGCAGTCCGCTGCTGACCGCGACCAGCGCGTTGTTCTTGCTCATTCCGGTGGCAAATGCGTTGACCTCCGGTGCGTCGTAGATCGCCACCTCGGGCATGCCGATGCCGGCTTGGCGAGCCTGGCGCTGCACCGTCTGCACCAGCCACTGTTCGGCTTCGCCGCGCGGGCTGTCGATGACCTTGGCGCCGGTCATCATCTTGGCCGACCACTTGGACATGGCGAGCGAGATAAATGAGCCGCCGAAGCCGATCACGGCGGCGAATATCAACAGCGCGTTCAAATCGAGGCCGCCGCCGGATTCGGCGAGGATCCGGTCCACCCCGAGCAGCCTCATGGTGATGCTCAGGACGAAGATGACCGCCAGGTTGGTAATCAGGAACAGAACGACGCGTTTGAGCACAAGCGACCCTTTCCAAATGTTCTAAAATATTAAGTCGATTCCTTGGAGCAAGACCGAAACCATCAGTTCCAGGTCCGCATGACAGCGCGACAGGACACTAGTCGGCTGCGGTCGATTGTTCGAGCTCGGCGGACAGCGCCAGCCAGCGCTCCTCCGTCTCGTGCAGCCTTGCCGCCACCTGTGCCTGCTCCAGCAGGCAGCGCTTCAGATCCTCCTTGCGGCCGTCCACGTACATATCGGGGGAGGCGATCAGCTTTTCAAGGCGGGTCCTTTCGATCCCCAGCGCCTCTATTTCCCGCTCCGCCGACTTGAGCCGGGCTTCCAGCGGTTTACGCCGGGCAAAGCGGCGGTTGCGCTCCTCGGCTTCAAGCCGTTTCTGCTCCTTGCGGCCGATCACGGGCTCTGCGGCTGCGTTTTCGGCCTGTTCTTTCGCGCGCAGCCGTCTGGCGTAATCCTCCAGGTCGCCATCGAAGGGCTCGACCGTGCCACCCTCCACCAGCCACAGTTCGTCTGCAGTCGCGCGCAGCAGACTGCGGTCGTGCGACACCAGCACCAGCGCGCCTTGGTAATCCTGCAGCCCGAGGGTCAGCGCGTGGCGCATTTCCAGGTCCAGATGGTTGGTGGGCTCGTCCAGCAGCAGCAGGTTCGGCCGTTGCCAGACGATGAGCGCCAGGGCGAGCCGGGACTTTTCCCCTCCCGACATCGGCGCCACCGGCTCGGTCACCTGATCGCCGTGGAAATCGAAGCCACCGAGAAAATTGCGCAGCTCCTGCTCGCGCGTCCTGGGCGACAGCCGCGTCAGGTGCCACAGCGGGCTCTCCTCGGGACGCAACTGCTCGAGCTGGTGCTGCGCGAAGTAACCGATCTGCAGTCCCTTGCCCTCGACCCGCCCTCCGGTGAGCGGCGCCAGCACGCCCGCCAGTAACTTCATCATCGTCGACTTGCCGGCGCCGTTGCGGCCGAGGAGCCCCAGCCGGGTGCCGGCGCGCAGCGTCATCCGGATTCCGCTCAGGACGGTTACATCGCCGTAGCCGGCTTCGACCCCGTCCAGCGTCAGCACCGGGTCGGGCTGCACTGCGGGCTGCCGGAACGCGAACTCGAACGGCGTATCCACGTGCGCCGCCGCGATTTTCTCCATGCGGGCGAGCGCCTTGATGCGGCTCTGCGCCTGGCGCGCCTTGGTGGCCTTGGCCTTGAATCGGTCGACGAAGGACTGCAGGTGGGCGATTTCGCGCTGCTGCTTGAGGAAAGTGGCCTGCTGCTGCGCCAGTTGCGCGGCGCGCTGGGTCTCGAACGCGGAATAGTTTCCCGCATACAGTCGGAGGCGCTGGCCTTCGATGTGGCAAATGGCGCCGGCCACCGCATCGAGAAAATCGCGGTCGTGCGAGATCAGCAGCAGCGTCCCCGGGTAGCTGGAAAGCCACTGCTCGAGCCAGATAATGGCATCGAGGTCGAGGTGATTGGTCGGTTCGTCCAGCAGCAGAATGTCCGAGCGGCACATCAGCGCGCGCGCCAGGTTCAGCCGCACGCGCCAGCCGCCGGAGAACTGCGCGACCGGCCTGTCGATTTCGGAATACGCGAAGCCGAGGCCATGCATCAACTGCGCTGCGCGGGCACGCGCCGAATAAGCGCCGATGCGCTGCATGTCTTCGTGCAGTTCGGCGATGCGCGTGCCGTTGTGCGCCCGCTCCGCCTCCAGCAGATCGCCTTCGAGTTGCCGCAGTTCCGCGTCGCCGTCGAGCACATAATCGATCGCGGCCTGATCGGTGGCAGGAGTTTCCTGCGCAACGTGCGCGAGCACCAGCCCGGGCTGAATTTCGAATTCACCCGCGTCCTGGTGAATTTCGCCAAGCAGAAGCGCGAACAGGCTGGACTTACCGCTGCCGTTGGCGCCGGTGACGCCGATCTTCTGACCGCGATTGAAGGTGAGGCTCGCGCCCTCGAACAGCACTTTGGCGCCGCGGCGAAGTTGCAGGTCGCGCAGAACGATCATGACTTGCGGATCAAAGGTCGAAGCGGAAGGAAACGCAGATGGGGTGGCTGATGGGACTCGAACCCACGACAACCGGAATCACAATCCGGGACTCTACCAGCTGAGCTACAGCCACCGTCCGAGAAGGCAATGTTGAGTTTTGAGTGTTAAGTGACCGTGAGCACCAAAGAACGTCCCACTCAACACTCAACATTCAACACTGCCCGGATGGGCAAACCTGGTGTGCCCGACAGGAATCGAACCTGTAACCCCCAGCTTAGAAGGCTGGTGCTCTATCCGGTTGAGCTACGGGCACGACTCTTAACCGGGCACGACTCTCGCTATCTGGTCGGGGTGGAGAGATTCGAACTCCCGACATCCTGCTCCCAAAGCAGGCACGCTACCAGGCTGCGTTACACCCCGGAGGG
>Ga0137409_10004864_pt1 | contig 14054 bp, 18 predicted proteins | sample CZODoug1_16funga_FD_122059 | JGI IMG/M metagenome (GOLD analysis project Ga0137409, IMG submission 122059) | Vadose zone soil fungal communities from Angelo Coast Range Reserve, California, USA - CZODoug1_16fungal (Hybrid Assembly) | ecosystem: Environmental > Terrestrial > Soil > Vadose zone... | reverse complement strand
GGCAGCGTCACCAGGATCACGATCAGGCTGACCTTCACTGTCGAATGCGTCGCGCCGAGAACGTACCAGGTAACCCCAGCGAAATTCATTCCTGTGCCGAACAGGGACACGAACATGGCGAAAAAAAAGAAGGGAAATCCGGGCACGCGGAACAGCGCTTTCCAATCCAGTGTGGAATGAGGGTCCGATGCCATTTCAGAATCGAGCGAACCGCGCTCCAACTTTCTGATGTCTGGTAGCAGTGTAATGGTATGCAGCGGCTGGTTCAATGAGGAATGGTTTTTGTTTGTGCACCGATCTCTACTAGCGCGTATGTTTCGATTCAGGTCACTGCCGGTGGGAATTACTGCTGCGTTGTTCGGCCTGATGCATGCCGGCTTTCGGACCCCTTGCCAGGCTCCTTGGCAAAGCCAAGGTAAGAAGCGTGCTGCTCATTTTTGTGGCGTTTCATAAGTAATTCCCTCGGCTGAACGCTCTTCCGTAGAAGAGATTCAAGAGAGCCATCCTGTCCCGTGTTATTCCTTTCGCCATGGCGGTACTTTCGGCCCATAGCTTCCCTCCATTTCACGGGCGAGTATGGACGGAATGGGTAGTTCGCTTTGTTTGCCGGCAGGGAAGTCCACAGCCGTTGGAGGAGATTATGCTTCGTAAGATGAGTTTCTTGTCGGCATCCGTGATGATCTTGTTCTTTTGCATGCCGGGGCACAGTCAAGACTCGCCTTCACTAGGTGACCTGGCCAGGAAATTGCAAAAAGAAAAAGGCAATACGCCAGCCACGAAGACCATCACCAATGACGACATTCCTTCCGCCTCAGTCCCCGCCTCTCCTGTACTCGGGGAGGTAAGCAATTCCAAGGTTCCCGCCAAACCAGGCGCGAGCGCAGCGCCGACGGACGAATTGGCTCGGGTGGAATCGTTGGTCAACAAAATCGATTCGATGGATCGAGCGACGCTGATGAAAGCCGTTTTGGAGGGAGTCGACTTGAACTTTCCTGGGCGGAGCCAGTGGGAACAAAAGATGTACGCCGCCAAGCTGGCATATGTCTCGCAGGGGCGCGACCTCATTCAAAAAGCGAAACAATTGTCGGCATCAGCGCAAAGCCTGCAGGGCAACAAGAACCCCGACGACCCTCGTGTAAAGGATCTGACCAACAAACTTAAAGAACTCGTACAAAACGGAACTCGGGCGGACGCGGCATTCCAGGCCGTGATCCTCGAAGGCAGGGACCTTGCCGGCCAATCGTCGCCTCACTAAAGGCGAGATTCGCTAGATGCCTGAGACCGTGCTCCTGCGCTCCAGCAGGAGGACATCCCGCCAACGCCCGTCCATGGAGCCAAACTTTTCCCTCGTACCCACAATGCGAAATCCGTGACGTTTGTGCAATTCTACACTGGAAACATTTTCCGGGAAAATGCCCGCCTGCAAGGTCCAGATTCCCTCGCGTTCCGAAGCTTCTACGAGCGAGGCCAATAGCTTCGTCCCTACTCCCTGGCCTCGCGATCGCCGAGCGACATATACACTAACTTCTGCGACGCCCGCGTACGCGCACCTGCTCGAAACCGGACTGAGAGCGGCCCACCCGAGCACACCATCTCCCGAACGTGCCACGAGCCGGCAGGCACGGAGATGGCCAGCATCCCAGGACGCCCATTCGGGAGGCGATTTTTCGAACGTAGCGTTTCCGGTGTTGATTCCTTCTATGTAAATTGCCCGGACAGTTGGCCAGTCCTTTTCAACCATCGGTTCAATCGAGGTAGGTTGCGCGTCAGTTGGCTGCATGGGGATAAGTATATAGTTCATCGGAAGATTGGAATTCAAATGAATCCACTGCCGGATATTGCCCTGCAGTGCAAGATTCGTCTTATGATGTAGGGATGCCGGCACTCCTTGAGCTGCGCGGTCTCACTGTCGAACTTCCCACGCCTTCGGGATGGATTCGTCCCGTGGACGACGTATCGTTCGCACTCGAAGCCGGCGAGTCGCTCGGATTGGTCGGCGAATCAGGCAGCGGGAAATCCATGCTGGCGCTCGCGCTGATGGGGCTGCTGCCGCCCGGCGCACGAGTCCGCGGAGAGGCGTGGCTTGCGGGCGCAAACGGTGGGAAAACTTCGCGCGTGAATCTGCTCGCGCTTCCGGAACGCGAGAGGGTGGCCACGCGCGGGCGCGATGTCGCCATGATTTTTCAGGAACCGATGACCGCGCTCAATCCCGTCATGCGCGTGGGCGCGCAGATCGCGGAGGCGATTCGCGCGCACAACGCGGGCCTCGCGCGCGCGGAAGTGGACCGCCGGGTGTTGGCCGCGCTAGACCGCGCAGCTGTGCCGGAGCCCGCTTTACGAGCGCGGCAATATCCCCATCAACTTTCCGGTGGCTTGCGGCAGCGCGCGATGATCGCGATGGCTCTTGCGGCGGGTGCGGGTGACGGGCGCGAGTCCTCCGGCGGGCCACGCTTGCTCATCGCCGACGAACCTACGACGGCGCTCGACGTGACCGTGCAAAAACAAATTCTGGATTTGCTGGCGCGTCTGCGGCGCGACCTCGGCCTTACACTACTGTTCATCACGCACGACCTGGGCGTAGTCGCGCAGGTCGCGGACCGCATCGCCGTCACTTACGCCGGGCGCATCGTGGAAGAAGGCCCCGCACGCGAAGTGCTCGAGCGGCCGCGGCATCCCTACACGGCCGGGCTGTTGCGCGCATCGCCGCAACTCGTGCGCCACAAGCTCGAGCCGATTCCCGGCACGGTGCCGTCACTCACGGCGCTGCCTTCCGGCTGCGCGTTTGAACCGCGTTGCGCGCTGCGCCGCACCGAGTGCGCTGGGGCGATGCCGGAATTGCGCACCGCGGGCCCCCAACACCACGCACGCTGCATCCTGGTGGAAAATATTCTTGAGGAAACGATGCGATGACCGCCGAACCGAATCACCTGGAAAAAATTCGCGAGCGCTTCACGGCCACTGCGGAAGTGTTTGCGGAAACCGCGCGCACCATGCGTGTGGAGGAAGGCGAGCGTTTAGCGGAACTTGCCACCGCAGGCCTCGCGCGGGTCTCCGAAGCGGTTGTTGTTGACGTTGCCTGCGGTCCCGGCACGTTCACCCGGCCTTTTGCTCCCCGCGTTCGCAGTGCCGTCGGCGTGGATCTGACTCCGGCGATGATCGAGAAGGCGCGCGCGGAATCCGCTCAGGCAGGCCTCACCAACATTGAGTTTGTCACCGGCGATGTCTACGCGCTGCCGTTCGCGGACGGCGTTGCGGGCGTCGTGGCCTGCGGCTACGCATTCCACCACATGACGGAACCGGCGCGCGCCCTGGCGGAGATGGCGCGCGTGCTGCGCCCCGGCGGCCGGGTTGCCATCGCCGACCTCATTGTGCAGGAAGGCCCTGGCGGCGCGATCCAAAACGCGATTGAGCGCGCTCGCGACCCGTCCCATACCAACGCGCAGAGCGTCGCGCAGTTCCACACGATGATCCGAGACGCCGGGTTGCGTCTGCTTTCCGAAGAGTCGCGGCAGCGCTGGTACGATTTCAACCTCTGGATGCGAAATGCCGGCATCGCTCCTGGCGATGCGGACTACGGCCAGGTTCGCCGCATGATGGAAGGAATCATGGCTCACGACACATCGGGTCTTCAACCGCGCCACTCCGAAAAAACTGGCGGCCTCGAATTCCTGCATACGACTCTGTTGCTCGTCGCGGAGAAGCCGGAATGATTTTCCGTTCTGAAGATTTGTGGGTCGGACCTTCAGGTCCGACAATAAGTTGGGTGAGAAGAAGGGCTTTTAAGCCCTGACGTCTTGGTAGGCTAGAGAACTTGAGTGGCACTCCGAAATTCGGCACTTCAGTGGCTAAAGCCACTTCAAAATTGCTGGCTCCATGTCGCGGCTGAAGCCGCGACCCACAAACCGTTCCTGAGCTCTTATGCAACCATCCTCAACGATGACCGCGCCCCTACTCGAAGCCCGAAATCTAAGGAAGACATTTCCCGCACCGGGCGGAACATTTGCGATGGGCCTGCCCCGATCCTATCGGGGCGCTCGCGCCCGCGTCACGGCTGTCGGCGATGTGAGCCTCGAACTCGCCGCCGGTGAAACGCTCGCGATTGTCGGCGAATCCGGCAGCGGAAAAACCACGCTCGCGCGCATGCTGCTGCGCCTGATCGAGCCGGACTCGGGCGAACTGCGCGTCGAGGGCCGCGATTTCCTGGCCGCGCGTGGCGCGAACCTGCGCGCTCTCCGGCGCGAAATGCAGATGGTGTTTCAGGATCCGTTCGCCTCGCTCGATCCGAGAATGCGCGTCGGAACGATTGTCAGCGAGCCGCTCGAAATCCACGAACCGCGGCTCGCCCGCTCCGGGCGCCGCGAGCGCGTTGCCGAAGTTCTGCGCGCGGTCGGCATGGGCGAGGACGCGCTCACGCGCTACCCGCACGAATTTTCCGGCGGCCAGCGGCAGCGCATCGGCATCGCCCGCGCCCTAGTGCTGCGCCCGCGCCTGGTCGTGGCCGATGAGCCAGTCTCCGCACTGGACGTCTCCGTCGGCGCGCAAATTTTGGAACTGTTGCAAAATTTACAGCGTGATTTTGCGCTGACCTACCTGCTGATTTCGCACAGCCTGCCCGTCGTCGCGCAACTCGCCACGCGCATCGCCGTCATGCAAGGCGGCCGCATCGTGGAAACCGGCGCCGCCACGCAGATCCTCGCCGCGCCCAGTCATCCCTACACGCAATCTCTGATTGCCGCGATTCCGGTTTTGCCCGCCAGTATCGAATGATGCGTTGTAGGGGCACGGCATGCCGTGCCCCTACAAGGCGTCGCGAGGGCCTGCTAAACTCACACGGATGGATTTTCGGTTCGAAGTTCTCAAGATTGATCCGACCGGCGCGCGGCTGGGGCGTCTCACGACTCCGCACGGCGTCATCGACACGCCCGCGTTCATGCCTGTCGGCACGCAGGGCACGGTGAAGGGACTGACGCAGCAGGCGCTCGGCGATCTGGGCGTGCAGATTCTGCTCGGCAACACGTATCATCTTTATCTTCGACCGGGCCACGAACGAATCCGCCGTCTCGGCGGGCTGCATCGTTTCATGTCCTGGCCGGGCGCGATCCTTACCGATTCCGGCGGCTTTCAAGTCTTCAGCCTTGCCGATCTCCGCAAAGTTACCGATGAGGGAGTGATTTTCCGTTCGCACCTCGATGGTTCCGAGCATTTTCTCACGCCGGAAAAGTCCATCGAGATTCAGCAGGCGCTCGGGTCGGACATCGCGATGGTCCTCGATGAATGCATCGAGTATCCCGCCGATCATGAACGCGCCGCCATAGCCGTGAAGCGCACGACGGAATGGGCGCGCCGCTGCCGCGATTACGCCCGCGCCCCGATGGAATCGGGGCGCGCGAACCCTGACGCCATCACGCCGGGGCAGGTTTTATTCGCGATCGTGCAAGGCGGCATGCACGCCGGCTTGCGGCGAGAGAGCGCGCGCCAGCTCGTGGATCTCGATTTCCCCGGCTACGCGGTCGGAGGGCTTGCCGTGGGCGAGCCCCACACACTCTCGTGCGAAATGGCGGCTACGGCGACCGCCGAGCTTCCCGCGGACCGCCCCCGCTATCTGATGGGCGTCGGCTTTCCCGAGCAACTTACTGACTACGTCAAATGCGGCATCGACATGATGGATTGCGTCCTGCCGACGCGCAACGCCCGCAACGGCTGTTTGTTCACCAGCACCGGCAGGATCAACATCAAGAACGCGATCTACGCCGATGATTCGCGGCCTCTTGACGAGCGCTGCTCCTGCATGGTCTGCCGCACGTACTCGCGCGCGTACCTGCGGCATTTGTTTCTGGCCAATGAAATTCTTGCCGCGATCCTGAACTCCCACCACAATGTTGCGTTTTTTCTTGACATTATGGCTAAGATTCGACAGGCTATCGCGTTTGGGGAACTAACGGAATTCTCCTCACAGCTGCAAGCTCGCATCGAAGCGGGTCAACCCTGAAGCAGGCCGGTACGGGTGCGGTCTTTATGCTCCGTCGCCAGAGCGCTTTGGCGCGTCGGCGACTTGGAGCCCGCTGGAATTAAGTCTGGGAAATGTCGTAACGGGAGGATCTGATCGCAGAGATGTCCATGATGTCTTCACTCGCAACTTTCTTATGGATGGTCCAGGCCACAGGCCCCAGCGGCCTAATGGCCTTCGCGCCGCTGCTGATCATCATGGTGATCTTTTACGTTTTGTTGATCCTTCCCGCGCAGCGGCGCCAAAAGAAAACCCAAGTAATGTTGGGCGCCCTCAAGAACGGAGACAAAGTTGTCACGAGCGGCGGGCTCTTCGGCACAATCGTGGGCCTCGAGGGCGATTCCGTTCAGCTTCGCATAGCCGACCAGGTAAAAGTAAAAGTACTTCGTTCCGCGGTGGCCGCTCTCCAGCCGGAGAGCAAGGAGGAGTAGCAAGGCCAGGGTATATAATCATTTGCAATTCTAGGGAGTCCTGAGCCAGTCCAAGCCATGAGTGCGAATCTCAAGTGGAAAGCAATTTTCATCGCAGGCGTCATTCTTGTTTGTGTTGTCGGTTTGGTTGGAATTCCCGATGTGCCAAAATCTTTGTCCGTCTTGAAATCGAATTTCTCCAATCGCATCAAGCTCGGTTTGGACCTGCAGGGCGGAACGCACCTGATCCTCCAGGTGCAGGTGCAGGAAGCGGTCAGCCAGGAAACCGACCAGGTCCTGGACAATATAACCAAGCAGCTTCGCGACAAGACTATCCGGTATGACGAGCTTCGCAAGCTGAACGACACGCAGATTCTGGTGCACAACCTCGCCCCCGAACAAGCCGGCACGGCCCGCAACCTTATTTCCGACCAGTTTCCGGATTGGGATATTTCCCCGGCCCCCGGCGAGCCCTCGGGCTATCTCCTTACGATGAAGGCGTCGCATATCGCCGACATTGCGCAGAGGACGATGGACCAGGCCCAGGAAACGATCCGGCGCCGTATTGATGCGCTCGGCTTGACGGAACCTCTCGTAGCTCCGTACGGCCAGGGAGAAAACGAAATTATCGTCGAGCTTCCCGGCGAAGGCGATCCCAACCGCGCCAAGAGCGTGATTCAGGCCGGCGGCCAATTGGAACTGCACCTCGTATTGGATGGCACTCCCTACTCCTCTGAGGCCGCCGCCATGGCGGCGCATGGAGGCGTGCTACCGCCAAATTCGCAATTGGTGCAAGGCAAGAGTTCGGCTTCCGCTTCGGGCCAGCAGTCTGCGGAAAGCTGGTATGTGATCGACCGCGTTCCAGTCGTGACCGGCCGGGACCTTCGCAGCGCCACAGCCGTGCGCAGCACCAAGAATATCGGTTATTACGACGTGGATTTCACCCTTTCCACCGAAGCCGGGCGCCGTTTTGGTCCTTTCACGGAGCAAAATATCGGCAAGCAATTGGGTATCGTCCTGGAGCACCGGTTGCAAACCGCACCGACCATCAACGGCCGCATCGATGATACGGGTGTAATCGAAGGCCAGTTCGGCGAGCAGGAAGCCAACGACCTCGGGTTGGTATTGCGTTCCGGGGCGCTTCCGGCCTCCATCAAGTATCTCGAAGAACGAACGGTCGGTCCCTCGTTGGGCGCGGACTCGATCCGTCACGGAGTGCAGGCCTCGATCGTCAGCTTGCTGGTGGTGATGGTGTTCATGGTCGTGTATTACCGTCTGTCGGGCGTCAACGCGATTATTGCGCTGGTATTGAACCTCATCATCCTGCTCGCGGCTTTGGCTTATTTCGGCGCTGTCCTGACTCTGCCCGGCATTGCCGGCGTCATCCTGACCATCGGCATGGGCGTGGACTCGAACGTGTTGATTTTCGAGCGCATCCGGGAAGAACTGCGCGCGTCAAAGGCGCCGGTCTCGGCTGTAGATCAAGGATTCAAGCGCGCGTTCCTAACGATCATCGACACGCACGTTACAACGATTGTTTCCGCTGCGTTCCTTTTCATTTTCGGGACTGGCCCCGTACGCGGCTTCGCAGTAAGCCTGGCAGTTGGGTTGCTCGCCAACCTGTTTACGTCGGTGTACGTGTCCCGGGTCATCTTTGACTGGCATTTGGCCGAGATGCCTCGCGAGGCAGAGCTGAGTATTTAGCGTTCTATTTCGGGAACAAATCGTCCCAAGTTGGTGTCAAACTCTAACGGGTCAGAGTGACTATGGAATTCTTTAAACAGGTGGATTTGGATTGGATGGGCAAGGCGAAGTACTTCTTCGCTCTGTCCTTGACCCTGCTCGTGGTGGGTGGCGCCTCATTAATTAAGAATGGTGGCCCTTACTATGGTATTGATTTTAAAGGGGGTACGGTCGTAGACGTGCGCTTTGCAGGCCCCCCGCCCATCGATACGATTCGCAATGGGCTGACGCAGCAAGGAATCGTCAACGCCACAATCGTTCCCGTCAGCGACATCTCGAATCCCAACTCAAATGAAGTCCTCATCAACTTGGAGGAAAAGGGCCAGGGATCGGAAGCGCTGGACGCCGGAAAAGCATCCATCCTGAACGCCCTGCATGCCACGCTGGGATCGGGCGAAGCCGGTAAGCAGGATTTTAATGCGGCAGGGCCCTCCGCGATCGCGGATGTGCTGGTGCGCAGGGATCCTCTAAGCCTGGGCGCAAACGCTGGTGATCGCTACACGCAACTCGCGAAGCAGATTGTCGACTTTCGTGACAAAAATCATGGCGGCGTAATCACCAACCTCAGCGATCTCTCAGCCGTGGGCGCAAATCCCGCCGTTTTAGCCGCGCTTCGAGATGCGTTTTATACCAGCAACTTCGCTATCGTCAATGTGGAGATCGTGGGTCCCAAAGTCGGCTCCGAACTTCGGCGTCAGGCGGTCGTTGTCACGCTCTACGCTCTGGGCGGGATGCTAGTTTATATTGCATTTCGCTTCGAGTGGGTGTACGGTGCTGCGGCTGTATTGGCGGTCTTTCACGACGTCCTCATCACCCTGGGTTTGTTCTCGATTTTTCATTTTGAGATTTCGCTGACCGTAATCGCAGCCCTTTTGACTTTGGTTGGTTATTCGATGAATGACACGATCGTGATCTTCGACCGCATTCGCGAGAATACCAGGCTCATGCGGCGCGAGCCGTTGAAGGCGATTGTCAACCGGTCGATTAACCAGACTCTTTCTCGCACGATCCTGACCAGTGGGCTGACGTTCCTGACAGTTCTCGTTCTCTTCATCATGGGCGGCCAGGTTCTCCGCGCTTTCTCCTTTGCCCTAGTGGTCGGGATTATGGTAGGAACGTACTCAAGTTTCGGAATTGCCGCGCCTCTCGTAGTAGCCTGGAACCACTGGAGAGATCAAGGCGCGACTGCAGTAGTAACCGGACCCGCAGCCGGCAATAAGCTCCGAAAGACCTAGCAGAGCAAGCCTGGGCTTTCGGCAGGAGGAAAAAACAATGTTTGACGATCTAGTTGAATCTACATCCGAAAAGAAAAAAACAAATAAAGGTTGGGCAGTTATTCTTTCCGGTCTGGTTCAGACAGTTATTCTAGGCATCCTGATCCTGATCCCTTTGATTTACACAGAGGCGCTTCCGAAGGCCATGCTCTCGACGCTACTCATCGCACCGCCTCCGCCTCCTCCCCCACCGCCTCCGCCCGCACCCGTGAAGGTCGTTGTCAAGCCGGTGGCCCGCTTGATCCAGTCCGGCAAGCTGATGCAGCCGCGCGCGATTCCGAAGGAAGTGGCCGTATTTAAGGAAGCCGAACTTCCCCCGGATGTGATTAACAACCAAAACCAGGGCGGCGTGTTCGGCGGAATTCCCGGTCAAGGACTCGTCGGAAATAGCGGGCCGGCGCTTCCTCCCCCTCCGAAGGCGGCCACGCCAGCGCGCATCAAGCAGGGCGGACAAGTAACGGCGGCGGCTATCATCACGCAGACGCGACCCGTTTATCCCGCGTTGGCACGGCAAGCGCGTATTCAGGGCAACGTCGTTCTCCACGCGATTATCGACAAGGAGGGCAAGGTCGCCCAACTCGAAGTGATGTCCGGGCATCCATTGTTGGTGCAATCCGCTCTGGACGCGGTCAAGCAGTGGCGCTATAAGCCCACGCAGTTGAACGGCGATCCGGTCGAAGTGGATACGACGATTACCGTAACGTTTACGATGGGTGGTTAAGGCAGGGAGACGGCTTGAAGGGATCGGGCTCCTCCTGTTTGGCGGAGCCCGAATAGAGAATCAGGCCGCCAATGGGAGTCGGCCGGAACGACGAAAAGGTGGTCCCGGCTAGTGTCTTATAAAATCTCGAACGAAATAAGTCTTGAACGAAATAAAAAGGAGCGAATGACATGCTTGCGAATCTATCGGTAGCGGCAATGAACCTGATCATCCTGCAGGGCCAGTGGGACCTGAGGACGATGTGGGGCAATATGAGTATTATCGCGAAGGCTGTAGTAGGAATCCTGTTTCTTCTTTCCGCGTGGTCACTCGGCGTCATGATTGACCGCGTACTGATGTACAGCGCGGCTCGCAAGCAGTCCCGCGTATTCGTACAGCAGGTTGCCGGCGCGTTGCGCGAAGGCAAACTCGACGAAGCAATCTCCATCGCCGAGCGCAACAAGAAGAGCCACATCGCCAAGGTTGTCGCCACGGGCCTCTCCGAATTCCAATCCGCGTCGTCACAAGTCGCCGACATGGAAGTGATCGAAGCTGCGAAGCGCGGCCTGGATCGCTCCGTCGCCATCGTGCACGCGGAAATGAAGCGTGGCCTTTCGGGTCTCGCCACCATCGGCTCGACCGCTCCGTTCGTCGGACTGTTCGGCACCGTGGTAGGCATCATCAACGCGTTTAAGGGCATCGAAAGCACGAAGGCCACGGGCTTGTCGGCGGTCGCTGGCGGTATTTCCGAAGCGCTGGTTACCACCGCTCTCGGTCTGCTGGTGGCTGTGCCTGCCGTGTGGGCGTACAACTACTTCACCAACAAAGTCGAAGCGTTTGACGTCGAAATGGACAACTCTTCGATGGAGCTGGTCAACTACTTCATCACGCGCCGGGCAGGCGGAAAGAAGTAACCCATGGCCTACAAGCCAAAAGTCGGAGCAACAATGTCGTCGCCAAATGTCATCCCGATGGCCGACATTATGCTCGTGCTGCTGATCATTTTCATGGTGGTCACGCCTATGCTCACCAAGGGTCTGTCGGTGGAATTGGCGAAGGTCACCAGTCCCAGTGACATGCCTGATGCCGACAAGGATGATGCCGTCATCGTGGGCGTTTCCTCCAGTGGAGACGTCTTTCTGGGAAACACCAAGTCTGATATTTCACAAATTGCGGACCAGGTCCGCGACCGTATCTCGAACAAATTGGACAAGACCGTCTTCGTCAAGAGCGATGGTCGCGCCAAGTACGGTGTCGTGGTCAAAGTGGTGGACGAGATTCGTGCAGCGGGAGTCGATAACGTCGGCTTGCTGACCGATAAATCCGAGCAAAACCGCCGGGCAGCTCCGCCACCGCCGCCAACAGGAGACTAACTATTCACCGGGAAGCGCGTCTTACCATTAAGTCCGCGCTTCCCAGTGACCGCATTCGCAGTGCATCCGCCGCGGTGATTCTTTTCGCGGCGCGGAAATTAGAAAAACGGAGCGACGACAATGGGAATGGACGTTGGAGGAAAGAGCGGCGGCGAGATGGCCACGATGAACGTCGTGCCGCTGATTGATATTCTGCTGGTGCTGATCATTATTTTCATGGTGATCACGCCGCTGACGCCAAAAGGTCTGGACGCGCTGGTTCCGCAACCCGCGCCGCCAAACCAGCAGCAACAGCCACAGACGATGCAGAAGACGATCGTCGTTCAGATTCTCGATACCGGGAAGCTGAAGATCAATGAAGAAGATGCCACTTGGGATTCGCTTGGTCCCCGCCTGTCGGATGTTTTCAAGGAACGCGCGGAGAAAGTCGCCTTCGTGAAAGGTGACGACGCAGTGCGCTTTGCTGACGTTGCCAGGGCCATCGACATCATGCGCACCTCCGGCATCGATAAAGTGGGTCTGATTACGGCCAATCTTGAAGCCGGAAAGTAAGGTCGGCCCTGCTTGCCGGATTGACTCTTTGCAGCATGAGCGTCGGTCTTTCTCTGCTCTCATCTTTAAAAAATAATGTTGCTTTGTTCCGGGACGATGCTGGTGTAGAGTGTGCGGCTGTGACCCGCGTGAATAGGATAAATAGGACAAATGGGTAGCGCGGCGGGCTTCGGAACCTGGTTTGCAAATGGAATCAATGCCAGCGTAAAGATCGGAAATTTCACTGCCCTCTCGGGGGAATACAAAATAATCGCGGGGATGGATTGTTTGCCATGAACCCTTTTGCGCATTTTAGACACTCTAAAAAAATGAAGTCGGTGGCATTTCTTATTGCCGCCACGTTCGTCGCGGCCTTCGGCGCCAGCGGCTGCGACAAGCTCAAGGCGCGCGACCTTCTCAACAAGGGCGTAGCCGCCTATCGAGATGGAAAATTCGACGCGTCTATCGAGGATTTCAAGCAGGCCAAGGACCTCGATCCCACGTTGATGAATGCCCGCCTGTATCTCGCCACGGCGTATGCCACGCAGTACATTCCCGGCGCGCCTTCGGAAGAGAATATCCGCATGGGCGAGCAGGCCATCAAGGAATTCCAGGATGTGCTGACGGCGGATCCGAACAATCTTTCGGCGATTGATGGAATCGGTTCGATTCTCTACAACATGGCCGGCACACCCTACAGCCGGGAAAAATTCGAAGAATCGAAAACGTACCACATGAAGCACATCGCCTTGAAGCCGGAAGATCCGGAGCCTTACTACTGGATCGGCGTCATCGACTGGACGCTGACGTATCGCTCCAACCTGGAGATGCGCGGCAAATGGCGCTTGGCGAACACCACCAAGACGCTCAAGGACGACGATCCGCTGCCGCCGCAAGTGCGCGATGAATACTCCAAGGAAAACGGGCAGCTCATCGACGAAGGCATCGAAAAGCTGCGCAAAGCTCTAGAGCTTCGCCCTGAGTATGACGACGCCATGGCCTACCTCAACCTGCTGCTCCGCCGCAAAGCGGACGAAGCAGCGACGCCCCCCGAGCGCGCCGACCTGTTGAAGCAGGCCGATGCATTGGTCGACAAGGCGAAAGAAATCAAGCAGAAAAAGATGGAAGCCCCGGCTAAATCTTAGCCCGGGACTCGCAAGAATCTCTTATTTAGTCAGTAAAGACGGGCGGCTCCGCAAGGGGCCGCCCTTCTGTCTTAACTCCAGACCTACGCTCCTACGTAGACGGGCCGTGCCTTCCTTGACAAGGCGGCCGATGTTTATCACCAAATCTCTATATTCAAGATATGTAGATTCTATATTCGATAAAATGGCCACGAAACCAGTCGCGCTGGACACGGAGGCTTACGACATCCTCAAACGGCAGAAGAAGCCGGGGGAAAGCTTCAGCGAAGTAATCAAACGGGTGATGGTCCCGCGTCGCCCGCTCACCGATTTCATCGGAATCTGGAAGGACATGCCGGAGGCGGAGTTTCGCGAAATTGATGTTTTCATTAGACAGGGCCGCGAGTTGGACCGAAAGCGGATGAAGCGCCTCTTGGAAGAGTAGGAATTTGCATGCGCTGTCTTGACTCGACCTTCCTCATTGACGTCGCGAAGGGACGAGGGAACGCCGAGGCAAAGGCCCGTGCACTCGTCGCTGCCGGGGAGCGCATCGGAATGATCCGGTTCGGCTCGCGGGTCGATGTCTACTTGCCCGCGGGCGTACGACCGCTGGCGGCGGAAGGGCAGACGGCTACGGCCGGAGAGACGATCATCGCCGACCTGTGGGGCAGCGAGGCCGGGCGGAGCTATCGGGTGGGATAGCCTCTCCGGGCTTGCGGTGGAGAGGAGGGGGCCTCTCCACAGGCTCGGCGTTGCAAGTTTGAGTTTGCGGAGAGGCCCCCTCACCCCGACCCTCTCCCCCTTTGGGGGGAGAGGGAGAAGGCCCAGCGGCATTGACGACGCAACGCGATGCGACCACAATGGCAGCGGTTTTCGGCGGAGATTCAGTCAA
>Ga0137409_10004863_pt1 | contig 14056 bp, 10 predicted proteins | sample CZODoug1_16funga_FD_122059 | JGI IMG/M metagenome (GOLD analysis project Ga0137409, IMG submission 122059) | Vadose zone soil fungal communities from Angelo Coast Range Reserve, California, USA - CZODoug1_16fungal (Hybrid Assembly) | ecosystem: Environmental > Terrestrial > Soil > Vadose zone... | reverse complement strand
TATCCATAAAACTCGTCGGCAAAGAACATGTGCCCCGACATCTCGCCGCCCAGGGGCGCTTTCGTCTCCCGCATCTTGGCCTTGATGAGGGAGTGACCCGCCTTCCACATCACAGGCTCGCCCCCCTTCGCGCGCACCCATTCCACGAGGCCCTGCGAGCACTTCACCTCGAAGATGATCGGCTCGCCGGGATGGGAGCGGAGGACGTCGGCCGCGTAGAGGGCGAGGAGCTGGTCTCCGTAGAGGAGCCTTCCCTTCTCGTCCACGGCGCCGACGCGGTCGGCGTCGCCGTCGAATCCGATCCCGAGATCGGCGCCGGTCTCACGCACCCGTTCTTGAAGGGAGCGCATCAGCTCGGGCACCGTGGGATCGGGGAGATGATTCGGGAAGCGTCCGTCCGGCTCCGCGAAGATCGCGTCCACCTCGCAGCCCAGCGCGCGGATGAACTGGGGCCCCAGGATGCTCGCGGAGCCGTTTCCTGGATCCACGACGACCCGAAGCTTGCGCTTCAGCGTGATCCGGGAGACGAGATCGCTCAGGTAGTCCTTGTCCACGGATCGAGTGGACACCGTCCCGCGCTGCGACGACACCGCCGGCGGGCCGATCCGGTTTCGCACGTCCTGGATCTCCGGGCCGTGCAGAGAGGAGATCCCGTCGGACAGCTTGAGCCCGTTGTACTCGATCGGGTTGTGGCTTCCGGTCACCATGACGCCGCCGTCCGCCTTGAGGTCGAGGATCGCGAAGTAGAGCCCCGGCGTCGGAACCTCCCCCACGTCGAGCACGTGCGCGCCCGAGTCGCGGAGTCCCTGGATCAGCGCCGCCTGGATCCGCGGCGAGGAAAGCCTGACGTCGCGCCCCACCGCGAGCGTCTTCTTCCCGCGCTCGCTCATGAGCTTGGCGAACGCGGCGCCGACCGAGCGCGCGACCTCGTCGGTCAGATCTCGGTCGGCCAGGCCACGGATATCGTACTCGCGGAAGATCTGCGGATTCGCCGGGCTCACGGGGTCTCCTTCAGTCTCAGGTAAGCGTCGATGAACGGGTCCAGGTCTCCATCCATGACGCGCTGCACGTCGCGGACCTCGAGATCGGTACGGTGGTCTTTGACCAGAGTATACGGATGGAAGACGTAGGAGCGGATCTGGTTGCCCCAGGCGATGTCCTTCTTCCCGCCCGTGAGCGCCTCCTGCTTCTTCTTGTCGTCCTCGATCCTCTGGGCGTAGAGGCGGGCTTTGAGGATCTTCATGGCGGAGTCCCGGTTCCGGTGCTGGGAGCGCTCGTTCTGGCAGGTCACGACGATTCCGGTCGGGATGTGCGTGATCCGGATCGCGGACTCGGTCTTGTTCACGTGCTGCCCGCCCGCGCCGCTGGCGCGGTAGGTGTCGATGCGCAGGTCGCCCTCGGGGATCGCGGCGTCGCCGTTCCCCTCCCCGGCGAGCGGGTAGACGAAGACCGAGGCGAACGAAGTATGCCGGCGGTGATTCGCGTCATAGGGCGAGATCCGCACCAGCCGGTGCACCCCGCGCTCGGCCTTGAGATATCCGTACGCGAAGGGCGCGTCCACCTCGACCGTGGCGTCCTTGATCCCCGCCTCTTCTCCCGGCTGGAGGTCCAGGACCTGGGAGGGAAATCCGCGACGCTCGAGGTATCGCGAGTACATCCGGTACAGAAGCTCGGCCCAGTCCTGGGACTCGGTGCCGCCCGCGCCGGGGTGGATGGTCAGGATGGCGCCGTGGGCGTCGCTCTCCTCGGAGAGGAGGCTCTGGAGCTCCAGCGCCTGGATGCGCGGCAGGAGGTCCTTCGATTGACGGTCCAGCTCCAGGGCCAACGACTCGTCCGGCTCCGCTTCGACGAGCGCGATCAGCCCCTCGGCGTCCTGGACCTCGCGCTCCAGCGCGCGGTAGGGCTCGTACACGCGGCGGAGCGTCTTGAGCTCGGAGACGACCTTCTGCGCGGACTCGGCGTCGCTCCAGAATTCCGGTTCCGCCATCTTGGATTCCAGCTCGCCGCCGCGCCGCTCGCGCTCCTCGACGTCAAAGATAGCTCCGGAGTTCCACCAGGATCTGGCGTCCGTCTTCGAGTCTCTTCCGCGTGGTCAGTAAATCCATCCAATCCTCCCGGGAGTGATTCTAGCGTGCCTTGGCCTCGGACTTCAGCCCCTGGATCTCGCTCCAGACCTGGTCCGCGCGGTGGAGGAGCTCCTCCCGCGTGCCGGCGTTCTCGATCTTCCAGAGCCGGCGCGCGCCGCGCACGGGCGGGAGCCTCTGGCCCTCCACCCGTTGCCGCGCCTCGGCCTGGGGGAATTCCTTGAATGCCGCTAGCCGCGCGATGCGGGTCTCGGCGGGTGCCAGGACTTCCACCACGCCGTCCATCTCCGGCGCCAGGTTCCAGACGCCGAGCAGTGCCGCGTCCAGGATGACGATTCCCTCTCCCGGCGCCTCCATCGCCTCGCGCACCCGCGCCAGGAGAAGCGGCTGGACGAGCGTGTTCAGGCGATTCATCTCCGAAGCGTCGCCGAAGACGATCCGCCCCAGCGCACGGCGGTCCACGTTCCCGTCGGCGTCGATCACCGAGGCCCCGAAGAGCGCCTTCAGCCGATCGCGCACCTCGGGCTCACGGAGGACCTCCCAGCCCAGCGCGTCCCCTTCCACGAGCCGCGCCCCGTGGTCCACGAACCGCCGCGCCACGTCCGTCTTGCCGGAAGCCATGAGACCGGTCACGCCGATACGAAGCATCGAGGGAACCTATCACAGGGGAGGCTCACGCGTGCGCATCGGCCCACGTTCTCCCGTGCCCCACGTTCACCTCCAGCGGAACCCTCAGAGGAATCGCGTGCTCCATGACGTTCGTCACCATCGCCCGCAGGGGTTCGAACTCAGCTTCGGTCGTCTCGAAGAGCAGCTCGTCGTGCACCTGGAGGATCATGCGCGACTTCGTCTCCGGGCGCTCCCGGAGCATCGCGTCGATTCGAACCATCGCGACCTTGATGAGGTCCGCCGCGGATCCCTGGATCGGCATGTTCACCGCCACGCGCTCCGCCTCGGCGCGGCGCGACCCGTCCTCGTGAAGCGCCGGGAGGGGCCACCGTCTTCCGAGGATCGTCTCCGCGTAGCCCCGCGTCCGCGCGAGCGCCAGCATCTCGTCCAGGTACGTCGCGACCCCCGAGAGGGTGCGCTTGTACTCCTCGATGAACGCGGTGGCCAGCGCGCGCGAGAGATCGAGCTCGCGCGCCAGGCGCACCGGGCCCATGCCGTAGAGCACCCCGAAGTTCACGATCTTGGCTTGCGCGCGCTGCGCCGGCGTGACCTCGCCCGGGGCCACCCCGAAGAGCTTGGCCGCGGTCGTGCGGTGCACGTCCTCGCCGGAGCGGAAGGCCTCGGCCAGCACCGGATCCCCCGAGAAGTGCGCCATGAGCCGGAGCTCGATCTGGGAATAGTCGAAGGAGACGAGGAGCCCGTCCGTAGCCTCCGCCACGAAGGATTTCCGGATGGCGCGGCCTTCCTCGGAGCGGATCGGGATATTCTGGAGATTGGGCTCGCTCGCGCTCAGCCGCCCGGTCGAGGCCACCGCCTGATGGAATGTCGCGTGGACGCGGCCGGTGTCGCGGCGCACGAAGCGAGGCAGCGCGTCGAGGTAGGTGCCCTTCAGCTTCTGGAGCTGGCGGTGCCGGACCAGGAGCCCGGCGATCGGGTGCTGCGCCGCGAGGCCTTCCAGCACCTCGACGTCGGTCGAGTATCCGTCCTTGGTGCGCCGGCCGCGTGGAAGCTTCATCCGGTCGAAGAGGATCTCCGCGACCTGCTTCGGCGAGTTCACGTTGAAGGGCACGCCGGCCGCCTCCTGGATCTCGGACTCCAGCCGCGCGACCTCCTCCCCCATCGAGCGCGAGAGCGCTTCCAGCGAGGGCACGTCCAGCTTCACCCCGGTCGCCTCCATGCGCGCCAGCACGCCGAGGAGCGGCATCTCCACATCCCGGAAGAGCGGAAGGAGTCCCGCGCGATCCAGCTCCTGACTCAAGATGGGGGTCACCCTCAGGCAGACGTCCGCGTCCTCGCAGCAGTACTCCGCGATCCGCTCGATGGGAACCTCCGCCATCGAGAGCTGGTCCTTTCCCGCGCCGATCAGGGACTGGGTCGGGATCTTCTCCACACCCAGGCGCGTGCGCGCCAGGTAGTCGATGTTCTTCGGCATGTCGGGGTCCACCAGGAACGCGGCGATCATGGTGTCGGCCAGGACGTCCCGCACCGGGATCCCGAAGCGCTCGAGCACGTGCCAGTCGAACTTCGCGTTCTGCGCCACTCGCTTCTTTCCCGGATCGGAGAAGAAGGGACGAAGCGCTTCGCGGACACGATCCGGGTCCAGGTTCTCCCCCTCCCGGTGCCCGATCGGAAGGTAGAAGGCGCGGCCGGGCGTGAGCGCGAGCGAGATGCCGACCAGCGAGCCCTCCATCGGATCGAACCGGGTCGTCTCGGTGTCGAAGGCCACGATCTCGGTGGTTCCCTCGAGGGCGCGCGCCAGAGCTCGAAGCTCCTCCGCCGTCCGGACCACCGTGTACTCCCCGAGCGGCGGGCGCTCGGGGCGGGGCAGGAACTCGGGGCCCGCCGGGACCGGCGTCGGGACCGCGTACTCCGGGAAGAGCTCGGTGGGCTGCTCCACCTCCATCTCCGCGGCGAACCGCATGCGGAGCGCGCGGAACTCGAGCTCGTCCAGCGCGCGGATCAGCTCGGGCAGATCGGCCGGCGCGCGCTCGAGCTCGTGCCAGTGAACGTCCAGCGGGAGATCCGTCCGCACCGTGACCAGTCTTTGGGAAAGCCTCGCCTTCCCCTCGTTCTCGCGCAGCTTCGCGCGGAGCGCGGGCTTGGCCACGCCGTCGAGCGATCGGTAGAGCTCGTCCAGGGAGTGATAATCCGCGATCAGCTGCGCCGCCGTCTTCTCCCCCACGCCCGGGACGCCGGGCACGTTGTCCACCGAGTCCCCCATCAGGGCCAGGAGATCCACCATCTGTTCCGGATCCACGCCGTAGCGGGCCTTGACCCCCGCGCGGTCGATCGTCTCCACCGCGGCCCCGTGGCCCCGGGGTCCGAGAAGACGGATCCGGTCCGAGACGATCTGGAAGAAATCCTTGTCGCTCGTCAGGATCCAGACGTCGATCCCGCTCTTCGCCGCCTCGGTGGCCAGCGTGCCCAGGATGTCGTCGGCCTCCACCCCTTCCTGCTCCACGATCGGAATGCCGAGGAGGCGCAGCACGCCGCGGATGATCGGGATCTGGCGTCCCAGCTCGTCCGGCATGGGCGGGCGGTGCGCCTTGTACTCGGGGTACTCGCGGTGGCGGAAGGTCGGGCCCTTCGTGTCGAAGACGACCGCCACGAAGCGGGGATTCCGCTCGTCCAGGAGCGGCAGGAGCGTGTTCAGGTACCCGAACACGGCGCTCGTGATCTCGCCCTTCGTGTTCCGGAGCGGATTGCGGATGAATGCGAAGTGGGACCGGTAGAGCAGCGCCGATCCGTCGACGAGCAGAAGCTCCCTAGCTGCGGTCTCGATTCCCGTAGAGGCCATGGCGGCTCATGTAGCGAAGGACCGTGTCGGGGGTCCAGTAACGGACGGTGAGCCCGCGGCGGAGCCGTCTCCGGATCTCGGTCGAGGAGATCTCGATGCGCGGCGGCTCGAGCACCACCACGCGCCGGCGCACGCGCGCGGGGAGCGAGGCTGCCTTCTTCGCACCGCGCGGCACGACCACGAGCCGCGCCAGGCGGAGGATCTTCTCCGGCTCCCTCCACCGCGCAAAATCATCCAGGCTGTCCTGGCCCAGGAGGAAGAAGAGCTCGCCGCGGAGCCTCTTGCGAAGGGTCTCGAGCGTGTTCACGGTATAGGAGATTCCTCCCCGGTCCGCCTCCAGGCGGGAGACCTCGAAGCGGGCGTTGCCCCGCGTGGCGAGACGGAGCATGGCGATGCGGTGCTCGACTGGGGCCAGGTGGGGCGCGCTCTTGTGGGGCGGGCGATTCAGGGCCATGAAGAGCATCCGCTCCAGCTTCAGGCGGACCACCGCTTCCTGCGCCATGACGAGATGCCCGTGGTGGACGGGGTCGAACGTGCCGCCGAAGACGCCGATCCGGCTCAACCGGGCGCCTCGGACGCCTGGACCCCTCGCTTTCGCTCGTCCGCCTTCGGATTCTCCGGCGAGGCGGTGCCGTCCTTCTTGCGGCGCTCCTCCGCTTCCTTCTTCGCCATCTTCTCCATCACCGAATTGAGAAGCGCCGACGCCTCCTTCACCCACTTGGATTCCGGATACTCCGCCGCGACGCGGCGCAGATAGAACTCGGCCGCCTTTTCGCGCCCGAGCTTCGCGTAGAGCCGCCCGCTCCGGAGGAGCTTCTCGGCCAGCCGGTCGCGCAGCACCTGGATCCTCGTCTTGGCCTCCGGCACCCGCGCGTGCTCGGGGTACTGATCCACGAACTGGCTGTAGCGCTGGAGCGCCCGCTCGGTCTCGGTCTGATCCAGAGCCGCGGGATGGCTCTGGAGATCGTCGCAGCGCGCCAGGTCGACCAGCGCATCCGGCTGGAGCGGGGACGTGGGAAAGTCCCGGAGCAGCCGGTCGAACTGGGCGGAGGCCAGGGCGTAGTCCTTCTCGTGGATGTAGCAGAGGCCCAGATAGTAGAGCGCGTCGTCGGTCCGGTCGGTGCCCGGATACTGCTCGATGAAGGCCTTGAAGTCGGAAATGGCATCCAGAACGTTGCCCTTGTCGTACTCGGCCTTCGCGGCCGGGAAATCAGCGGTTCCCTCCCTCTTGGTTTCCTTGAGGCTGCCGCCGCATCCCCAGATCAAGAGAAGCGTTACGAGGAGTGCAGCGCGCACGGGGGGATGGGTCATGGGATGCGCGTTTCCTCGCGGGTCGTCTCCCGATCCAGCATGTCGAGGTAGGCCCGGGCAGGGACGTTCTCCGGGTCCAGGGCCAGCGCCTTCTCCCATTCTTCGCGGGCCCGGGTCTTCCGCCCCGAGCGCAGGAGCACCACGCCCAGCGTCACGCGGGCCGCGACGTAGCGCGGGTTCTGCTCCAGCGCTTCCTCCAGCTCGGTCTCCGCGTCCTGGTAGAGGCCCATCTCGAAGTAGGTGGCCCCGAGCTTGTTCTTGATGTCGAGGTATTGCGGGGAGAGCTTGAGCGCCTTCCGATACTCCTGCGAAGCGTCCACCAGCATGCCTACGTTCCGGTACGTGTCTCCGAGCATCATGTGGGATTCCGCGAGGTAGGACCGCACCTCCGGAGACAGGTTCTCCTGCCCGTGGTCGCGCATGCGCTCCACGTTGAACTCGCGCAGGGGGTCGTCGTACTGCCCCATCTCGTTGAACACGATCGCCAGATTCAGCCGCGCCTCCACGTAATTCGGATTCAGCTCGAGCGCGCGCCGGAACTCCTCGGCGGCGTCCCGCCGGTCTCCGTTCATGCTCAGCGCCAGGCCGAGCTGATTGTGAAGATCCGGAAAATTCGGATTCAGCTTCACCGCTTCCAGCAATTCTCTGATGGCGTCCTGGTAGAAGCCTCGCTCGAAAAAGTCCCTGCCGAGCAGCATGTGCCGTTTGGCCGCGATGCTCATTCCCTTCCCCCCTGGACCGCGTTCGAGCCCGCCGGCGTTCGTTCCCGATTCGGAGCGGGTCTAGTTCCGATTCGAATAGAAAAGGACGACGAGGCCGGTGACGACACCCACGACGATCAGCGGCTCGAGAAGGCGCGTGCCTCCTCCCGCCCGCGGAAGCGCCGGATTGAGACCGGAGCCGCTCTGCGCATAGGACAGATCGCCCTTACGGACCAGGTCCACGACTTGGGCCGAGGAGGACCTCGCCCACAGCACCTCCCGGGTCGATGGATCGACCAGGCTCGCGCCCACCTGCATCGAGGCGAGCCTCTGGTAGCCGCGGATCCCCGCCGGGAATTTCCGGATCGCGCGCACGTAGGAGACGCCCGCGCTGCGCACCTCGAGATTGAGCTGGAGATCCGTCGAATCCGCCCGGGGACGTGGGGGCGGATCCTCCACCATGCCCAGATCCGCCGTGGCACGCGTGGACACGAGGCGCACCTCGGTACCTCCCTGCTTTAGCCGCTCGAGGATCCGCTGCGCCAGAAATCCGAGCGTATCCCCGGGGAGCGGGGCCGCGATGCGGACGGCGTGCCCCGCGGGTATCGGCCCGCCGCGAAGCAGGTCCGCGGCGATCATTCCCGCCACCGAATCGAGCATGGCGCCGTGCGTCTTCGGCAGCGCGCTCTCCGCGATCGCGCGCGGCGCGCACGCCGCACAGAGGAGGAGCGCCAATCCCAGCGCCGGGACCCATCGGCGGCACCTCACGCCACCACCTCCGCGTCCAGATCGTACCGACGAGCCCGCACAATGCGGGCGGACACCTGAAATCCCTGGCGCGGCTCGGGCAGGCCGGCCTCCGCGCGCACGTACGTCACGCCGTCCACTTCATAGCCCTGCTGCTCGACGCGTCCGACGAAGACCCCGGAACGTCCCTCTACCTTCGCGTCCACGCGCACCGGAACCGTGCGCCCGATCCAGCGGCCCCACACCGAAGAGGCCACCTCGCGCTGGGCCGCCATGAGCGTGCGCCGGCGCGCGAGCTTCACCCGCTCTGGAACCTGTTCCTTCATGCGTCCGGCCGGCGTGCCGTCCTCGCGGGAGTAGGCGAAGCAGCCCACGTGGTCCAGGGAGGCCCGGCGAACATAGTCGAGCAGGGAGTCGAAGTCCTCCTCGGTCTCCCCCGGGAAACCGACGATGAAGTGGGTCCGAATCGCGACGCCCGGAATGCGGCTCCGGAGCCGCTCGATCAGGCGTTCCATGTCGTCCCGGCGAACCTCGCGGCGCATCCGCCGCAGCATGGAGTCCGTAACGTGTTGCAAGGGAATGTCCACATACTTGCAGACCTTCGGCTCTTCTTCAAACACCTGGATCAGGGCTTCGCTCCAGGTCTTGGGGTGGGTGTAGTGGACCCGGATCCATTCGATCCCGTCGATCCCGGCCAGCGCCCGCAGCAATTCCGGGAGCCGGGCCTCCCCATAGAGGTCATCGCCATAGGAAGTGGAGTCCTGTGCGATGAGCAGGAGCTCCTTGGCTCCGGCATCCGCCAGGCGGCGCGCCTCGGCAACCACGGACTCGAGCGGCCGGCTTCTCAGATCCCCCCGGAGCTTGGGGATGATGCAGAACGTGCACCGGAAGTCGCAGCCGTCCGCGATGCGGAGGTAGGCGACGTGGTGGGGCGTCGAGACCGCGCGATGCGCCGCCAGATCCACCGCGGTTCCCGGTGGGCCGACCTCGAGGATCCTCTCCGAGCCGGGGCGAAGCGCGCGGTTCAGCACGCGGACGATCGCGTCGACCTGACCGGTGCCGACGACCGCGTCCACCTCGGGGATCTCGGCCAGGAGCTCCGCCTGGTAGCGCTGCGCGAGACACCCCGCCACGACGACCGCGCGGAGCTTTCCCTCGCGCTTCAGGGCGGCCATCTCGAGGATCCGGTCGATCGATTCTTTCTGCGAAGGCCCGATGAAGGCGCACGTGTTGACCAGGGCAACGTCCGCCGCTCCGGGATCGGAGGCGCTCACGAAACCTCCCGTGGCGAGGAGCCCCGCCATGATCTCCGAGTCGACGAGGTTCTTGGCGCAGCCCAGCGTGACCAGCGCGACCCGGTCCGGCGCATGGGGAAGCGATGTTTCCCCTGAGGGGTGTGAGCTTTTACCCCGAAGGGGAAGACATCGCTTTCCCCGGGGAGGCCGGACGGGCGCGATCACGCGCTCGTACCCACGCCCGGAGGCGCCTCGTGCGCGCGGTCCGCAAGCTCCTGCTCGGTGACGAGCACTTCGCGCCCCTTGGCGCCCTCGGAGGGCCCGACCACGCCGCGCTCCTCGAGGAGATCGAGGAGCCTGGCGGCGCGCGAGTACCCGACCTTGAGACGCCGCTGGAGCATCGAGGTCGAGGCCTGCTGGTGGAGCACGACGAGGCGCATCGCCTCCTCGTAGAGGTCGTCGTCCGCGTCCGCATCCGAGATCCGGACCTGCTCCAGCGCGGAGTCATCCGCGACCACCGGGCGCCCCTGGGATTTCAGGAAACCCACCACCCGCTCGATCTCCTCGGTGGAGACGAAGGCGCCATGGATGCGGTAGGGCTCGGGCTTTCCCGCCGGCAGATAGAGGCAATCGCCGTGGCCCAGGAGACTCTCGGCGCCGTTCATGTCGAGGATCACGCGCGAGTCCGTGCGGCTCGCAACCTGGAACGCGATTCTCGAGGGGAAGTTCGCCTTGATCATGCCTGTGATCACATCCACCGAGGGACGCTGCGTGGCGAGGATCAGGTGGATCCCCACCGCACGCGCCATCTGCGCCAGGCGCTGGATCGGCTCTTCGATCTCGGTCGGAAGGAGGGCCATCAGGTCCGCCAGCTCATCGACCACGACCACGATGTACGGGAGCTTGGGCTCCTCGGTCTGCGAGGGATCGAGGTTCAGCCGGTTGTACCCCTCGATGTTCCTCGCCCCGTGCTTGGCCAGCATCTGGTACCGGCGCTCCATCTCCTTGACGCAGAAACGCAGCGCCTGGGCCGCCTTCTTGGGATCGGTCACGACCGGCATGCGGAGGTGCGGGATCCCGTTGAAGGGCGTCAGCTCGAGCATCTTCGGGTCGATCAGGATGAACCGGAGCTCGGCGGGCGTCCGCGTGTAGAGAAGGCTCATGATCAGCGTGTTGATGCAGACGCTCTTCCCCGATCCGGTCGCGCCCGCAATCAGGAGATGCGGCATGCGCTCGAGTGAGGTTGCGAAGGGAACGCCGGCCACGTCCTTCCCGAGCGCGAGCGGCAGGGCGTCGGCCGAGTCCTGAAACGCCGGCGAGGAGATGATCTCGAGGAGCGATACGGTGGCCTTGACACGGTTGGGGATCTCGATCCCGACCGCCGCCTTTCCCGGGATCGGCGCCACGATCCGGATCCGCTGCGCCTTCAGCGCGAGCGCCAGGTCGTCCTGACGGTTCAGGATCTGGTTCACCTTCATTCCCGGCGCCGGCTCGTACTCGAACAGCGTGATGACCGGCCCGGGGTGCACCTCCGAGACCTTTCCCTCGACGTCGAAGTCGGCGAGGGTCCGCTCGAGCACCCGCGAGAGCACGAGCAGCTCCTTCTCGTCGATCGCCTGCCGCTTCGATTCGTGCCGGTCGAGGAGATCGATTCCGGGGAGCTCCATCTCGGGCGCGGCCAGGGGGCCGAGCTTGAGTCCCGCCTCCACCGCCGATCCCGCGAGGGCGCCTTTGGCGCCCGCCGCCGCGGAGGCCGCCGCAGGGGCGGCCGTTTTCGGCGCCGGAGGCGGGAACGGAATGCTCAGCGGCTCGCCGCGCGCGTCAGCCTCGCGACGCGAGACGATGCGGGGACGCGAGGGCTGCCGGGGCTTCTCCCGCTCCAACTCCCACGCGTTCGCGATTTCTTCCTCTTCGACCGCGGGAGGCTTCCGCCCCTTTGAGCCCGGGCCCCCACCGGCGGCTTCGGCCGAATCCGGGTCCAGGGCTCCGGCCCGCGCCTTGAGGGCGAGCTTCCCCTTCTGGAACGGAGCCGTGAAGAACCCGAGCACCGTCTGGACCGCCTGCCGCATGTGCTGCGAGGAGCCGATCTCGAAGGCGATCACACCGACCACCACGATCGCGGTGCCCAGGATCAGCTCGCCACCGATCTTGCCCAGGAGCCGGGCCGCGGTCATCGCGACGGCCTCCCCCGCTCCTCCGGATAGCGCGCGATTGCCCGACGTGATCAGGTGCAGGAATCCGAGCAGGAAGAAGAGCCCGACCAAACCGAGCGCGGTGCGGACCCCGGTCTCGAGGGCGGGTTTCAGCCGGAGGCGATTCCAGCCCCACGCGATCAGAGCGAGCGGAACGGCCCACGCGCCGACGATTCCCAGGATCGAGACGAGGCGGCCCGAAAGTATCGCGCCGAGCACGCCCCCCTGGTTCCGGACCGCGTCCGACCCGAGAAGCTCGACCGCCTGATCGCGCGCGTCGCGCGTGATGAGCGCGAGCGCGAGGAAGGCCCCGATGCACAGCAGGCAGAGTCCCAGGATTTGGAACTTCCGGCGGACCGAGAGCCGGCCCAGGGGCCACATAATCCGGCTCAGGTCCCTTGCTGCCAGGAGGCGAGGTAGGCGCTCTGTTCGGGAGTCAGGGTGTCGATGCGGACTCCGAGCGCCTCCAGCTTGAGCCGGGCGATCTCCTGGTCCAGCGCCTTCGGGATGGGATAGACGTTCGGCTTGAGCTCGCGCGCGTGCGAGAGCAGATATTCGATGCCGAGCGCCTGATTGGCAAAGCTCATATCCATCACGGCGGCGGGGTGTCCTTCCGCAGCGGCCAGATTGATCAGCCGGCCTTCGCCGAGCACGAAGATCTGCTTCTCTGATGGAAGTGTGTACTCCTCCACGAAGGGGCGCACGGTGCGCACCGACTTGGCCTCCTTCCGGAGCGAGTCCAGATCCAGCTCCACGTTGAAGTGTCCCGAGTTCGCCACGATCGCGCCGTTCTTCATCGAGCGGAAGTGGTCGAGCGCGAGCACGTGGATGTTCCCTGTGACCGTAACGAAGACGTCCCCCAGACGCACCGCCTCGGGGGCGGGCATGACCTGGAACCCGTCCATCACCGCCTCGAGCGCGGGGAGCGGATCCACTTCGGTCACGATGACGTGGGCACCCATCCCGCGGGCCCGGGAGGCAACCCCGCGGCCGCACCAGCCGTACCCCAGCACCACGAACGTCGAGCCCGCGAGCAGCCGGTTCGTGGCGCGCAGCACGCCGTCGATCGTGCTCTGTCCGGTGCCGTAGCGGTTGTCGAAGAGGTGCTTCGTCTTCGCGTCGTTGACGGCGAGGATGGGATAGCGGAGCGCACCCTCGCGCGCCATGCTGCGGAGCCGGATCACCCCCGTCGTGGTCTCCTCGGTTCCCGCGATCACGTTACCGATCGCGTCCCCTCGCTTGGTGTGGAGCACGGTGACCAGGTCGGCGCCGTCGTCCATCGTGAATTCGGGCTTCAGGTCGATCGCCGCGCCGATGTGATTGTAGTACGTGTCCGAGTCCTCCCCCTTGATCGCGAAGGTCGCGATTCCGTAGCGGTGCACGAGCGCTGCGGCCACCTCGTCCTGCGTGGAGAGCGGGTTGCTGGCGCAGAGCGCGATCTCGGCGCCCCCCGCCTTCAACGTAAGCATGAGATTCGCGGTCTCGGTGGTGACGTGGAGGCACGCCGCGACCCGCTTCCCTTTGAGGGGGCGCTCCCGCTCGAACCGGGCGCGAATCTGGCGGAGCACCGGCATCTCCCGCTCGGCCCATTCGATCCGGTTCACGCCCTGATCGGCGAGCTTCGGGTCCTTGACATGCCCCAAGGCGCTCATGGTCGCGGTTTCGCTAGGCGTCACGCTTCAGCTCCTCCACGCGGTCGAGCAGCTCCCAGCGGAAGCCTTCGTGCTCGCGTCCAAAGTGTCCGTAGGCGGCGGTCTTCTTGTAGATCGGTTTGCGCAGATCCAGGTGCTCGATGATGCCCCTGGGCCTCAGATCGAAATGGCGCCGGACCAGCTCCTCGAGCCGCGTGTCGGGCACCTTCCCCGTGCCGTGCGAGTCCACCATGACCGAGACCGGCTGCTCCACGCCGATGGCGTAAGCGACCTGCACGGTGCACCGGTCGGCCAGCCCCGATCCCACGATGTTCTTCGCGACGTAGCGCGCCGCGTAGGAGCCGGAGCGGTCCACCTTCGAGGGATCCTTTCCGCTGAAGCAGCCGCCGCCGTGGCCTCCGAAGCCGCCGTAGCTGTCCACGATGATCTTCCGTCCGGTGAGGCCGGTGTCGGCGCGGGGTCCCCCCATCACGAACCGCCCCGTGGGGTTGATGAGGTAGTTGGGCTCCGTCTCGATCAGCTCGCGAGGCAGCACGGGCCGGATCACCTCGGCGGTGAGCCGGTCGATGAACCGCTTGTACTCCCCCGCGGGCATGTCCGCGTGCTGCGTGGAGAGCACGACGGTGGCGACGCGGCGCGGCCTCCCGTCTTCATAGTCCACGGTGACC
>Ga0137409_10004862_pt1 | contig 14057 bp, 12 predicted proteins | sample CZODoug1_16funga_FD_122059 | JGI IMG/M metagenome (GOLD analysis project Ga0137409, IMG submission 122059) | Vadose zone soil fungal communities from Angelo Coast Range Reserve, California, USA - CZODoug1_16fungal (Hybrid Assembly) | ecosystem: Environmental > Terrestrial > Soil > Vadose zone... | reverse complement strand
GGGCGTCTCATCCGGCCGGGATTGGCGGCATATGGTGGGCGTATCGGCTATCTCCTGCAGCGAACCGAATTGTTCCGTGGTTCGATTGCCGACAATCTGCTGATGGGCCGGCCCGACGCGAGCGACGATGTGCTGCAAGTCAGTTGAGACAAGCCGCAAAGCGTGATTCCGTTGTGTTGATGCGATTCGACGTCGCGGCCTTTCTCGATTACTTCGCCGGTGATCTCATGTCCGAGCACCATGCCGGCCGGCACTGTCGTACGGCCCCGGACCATGTGCTGGTCGGAACCGCAGATATTCGTGGTTACAACCTTGAGAATGATGCCGTGATCGATGGTCTTTCCCGCGGGGTTGCGGAACGTCGGAAAGTCGATCTTCTGAACTTCGACGTGGCCGGGTTTGCGGTAAACCACGCCACGATTGGAATTGGAGGCCATCTCAATCTCCTTTGGGTTTCACCTCTGGACCGTCGAGCCCGGACCGAATTCGCGGACCGTCAGGCCCTCCAGGCCGATCCGCGAATCACGCTGCAGAAATTGCCCCGCCTGAAAGCGGGATCCTTGTCCGCGAGCACATCGGCCTTGACGTTGCCGAATGTCGTTTCGGGTTTGTGTTTGATGCCGTCGTAGAACGCTTGAATGATGTCTTCCTTGAAGTGTCCGGTACGCGGATGCGCGTGGACGACCGCTTCACGTTCAGCGTCGCTGTATTCGGCATAACCCAGCCCCAGCACGTCCATCTCGACGCCGGCCGTCACCAGGGCGACGACGGGGTGCATGTGCTGCGGGATGCCCGGCGTCGTGTGCAGGGCGATCGCGGTCCAGACCGTATCGATGTCGCGCTGCACAATGCGGTGGCTGCGGAGAAAATCGCGGGCGGCGTTTGCGCCGTCGACTTCGAAGCGCTCATGGGCACTGCAGTGCGCAGGCGTCAGGCCCATGTCGTGAAACATCGCACCCGCATAGAGAAGTTCGCGATCGAACTTCAGCGAGCGACGCTTTCCAGCAAGTGCACCCCAGTGGTAGACGCGACTCGAATGGTGAAACAGCAGTGCGGACTCGGTATCCCGGACGAGCTCTGTGATCTCACGGGCGAGGCTACTGTCGGGAACGCGAATTCCTTCGACTGCGAACGTCTTCTCGGCCGCTAACGTCATTTCGCTTCTCCTGTTGTGCAAGCCCGCGATGCCCATCCACAAAGAGCATGGTACGCCGGGCCGCAAGGATCGATTAAAAAGGGATTTAATATTCTTACGTCTTCGTCGTCGCTATTGTTGATCCGCTAGATCGGCGACGTACGTCAAACCGTCGCTATCGCGTCACTGGTCATCAATGCCTTCGACGGGCCGAATGGGCCGCAAGATGCTTGCAATCACGACTGATTGAAAAAGAGTTGTCGTAGCCCATGGATATCAAGCCGTTGTTTGGCCTTTGTGGCGCTCTCATCGCTGCGATGACGTCCGAGTTTAACGACCAGGTTACATCGGTTGCGCTGAGCGACGTCCGCGGTGCGCTTGGGATCAGCCACGATGCCGGAACCTGGATCGAAAGCCTGTATGTGTCGGCCGAAATTGTCGGCATGGCGATTTCGCCCTGGCTGCTGGTGACCTTCACGTTGAGGCGCTGGACGCTTTTTGCGATCGCGCTGTGCGGCGCCTCCAGCGTGCTGATCCCGTTCAGCCCGAACATCGAGGCGATCTACGCCCTGCGGTTGCTGCAGGGGCTCGCGGGAGGCATGATCATTCCCCTGCTGATGACCACGGCGTTTCGCGTTCTCACGCCGGACATTCGGCTCTACGGCCTGGCCGTCTACGCCTTGACCGCGACCTTCACGCCCGCGCTGGCCTCGACGTTGGCCGCGCTTTGGACCGATATCGTGGACTGGCGTTTCGTGTTCCTGCAGACGATCCCACTCTGCTCGCTGGCCGGCGTCCTCGTCTGGTACTGCCTGCATCAGGATCAGCCGAAATACGAACGGTTGCGAATGCTGGACTGGCGCGGCGCGCTGCTTCTGGTGATTGGGACCGGCGCCCTGAGCACCATGCTGTATCAGGGTGACCGGCTCGACTGGTTGAACTCAAGCCTGATCTGTGTGCTGGCGTTGGTGAGCGCCGTCGCCATACCGCTATTCCTGGTCAATGAGTGGTTCCACCCTCTGCCGTTTCTGAAGCTGCAGATGCTCGGTCGTCGCAACATCGCCTACGGTGTCCTTGGTCTGTTCACCTTTCTGCTGATCACTCAATCCGGTTCGACCGTGCCCTTGCGATACCTGCAGGAAGTCCAGGGTTACAGACCGCTGCAATCCAACCTGATCACGCTGGAGATCGCGGCGTCGCAACTGGTGATGCTGCCCGCGATGGCGCTGCTGCTTGATTACAAGCGGGTCGATTCGCGCGTCGTCAGCATGGTCGGACTGGGATTGATCCTCGCATCCTGCATCGGTTCGTCCTTTCTCACGGTTTATTGGAACCGGGATCAATTCTATCTATGGCAGCTGCTCCAGGCGGTCGGACAGCCGATGGTGATCATGCCGCTGCTCATGATGACCACCAACAGCGTTGCCGGCCCGGCAGAAGGTCCTTTCGCGGCTGCGCTGGTCAACACATCGCGAGCCATCGCCGAAGCAACGAGCGCCTGGTTCGTGGCGTTGATCGATCGCTGGCGCAATGCGCTGCATTTCGACCGCATCATCGATCAGGCCGGTCAGGACCGCTGGCGGGTGCTCCAGAGCGACGGCGTGCTGCCCCAGTATCCGCCGCCGTTGACGCCAGCCGGTCAGCCCCGCGTGCCGAACAGCCTGGAAGCCTTCCGCTACGCCGTGGAGCAGCAGGCAGCGATTTTATCGACGAGCGACACCTTTCTGATCCTCGGAGCCCTGACCGTGTTCTTGATGGTCGTGGTGATGACGTTGCCGGTCCGCACCGTCCCGCCACGCATCCTCTTTGCAAAGCCATAGGAACCCGCATGGCAGAGGACGTAGCCGAACCCGAGACGCGACCCGCCGAGCTGGAGCGGAACGAAAAGCCAGACCTGACCCTGCAGCGCAAGAGTGATGATCTATCTCAACAGAAGGATGGCGAGTCGGCGGACCGCAAGCAGCGGGAAGCAGATAAGCTTCCCGCGTCTCTGCCGCGCTGGCCCTTCCTTCTGGTCGGACTCGTCGTGGCGATCTTCGTCGCAGTGGTGCTGTACATCATTTTCCGGCCACGCCCGGACGTACGGACCGCCGATGCCTATGTGATGGTCCATTACGCCACGATCGCGCCGCGCATCTCCGGACAGATTGCCACGGTGCCGGTTGACGACAACGACGTCGTCCAGACCGGACGGGTGCTCGCGACTCTCGACCCGCGTGACAATGAAACCGCTCTGGCTTCCGCCGAGGCGGCGGTGGCACGTGACAGGTCGAAATTGGATGAGATATCCGCGACCGTATCGCGCCAGCCGTCGATCATAGAAGAGCAACAAGCCGCCGTTGCGTCGGCACGCGCCAGGCTCGCTTTTGCGCAGGCCGACGCGCACCGCTACGGCAACCTCGCTACAACGGGAGCCGGCACCATGCGGGAACACCAGCAGGCCGACAGCATGCTTCAGCAGGGTCAATCCTCGTTGGATAGCGCTGAGGCTTCGCTCGATGCGGCCCGCCGGCAATTGGACGTGCTCAAGGCCCAGAGGTCCGCGGCTGAGGCCGTGGTCAAGGCTGATGGGGCTCAGCTTGAGCAGGCCAAGCTCAATCTGTCCTATACGCAGATCAGGGCACCGATCGACGGCATGGTGGGCGAACGGTCCGTGCAAGTCGGCAACTATGTCGGCCCAGGCACGACTTTGATGACCGTTGTGCCCCTCGACCAGGTCTATATCGAAGCGAACTATCGCGAAGTGGATCTCCTGCACGTCCGCAGCGGCCAGCCGGTAACCATCCATGTGGACGCCTACGACATCGACCTCAAAGGGACGGTGGATAGCGTGCCGCCAGCTTCCGGCGCCGCCTTTGCACCGATCGCGCCAAACAACGCCACCGGCAATTTTACCAAGATCGTGCAACGGCTGCCGGTCAAGATCGTCGTGACGCCCGGGCAACCATTGGCTAAGCTCCTGCCCGTGGGCCTATCGGTCGAAACCACCATTCACACGGGACTGGAGGACGTCGTGGACGAACAGCGCAGATCAAGCGATCGCGTGACCGGGCGTTGACCGGTGCGTGCCTTACGTCTTGCGGCGTACCTCACCGGCCCGATGTTAGGCATCGGTTTGACCGGCTGTACCGTTGGGCCGGACTTCCAGAGTCCCGAAACAAGAGAAGCGCCCAGAAGATCGGCGTTAGATGGCGGAAACGTGCCGAGCCGGACAGTCGAGGTCGCGGTCGACATGGCCTGGTGGAAAAGCTTTCGGGATTTTCAGCTGTCCTCGCTGGTCGAAAGGCTGGTGGCGCAAAACCTGGACCTCGAGACGGCGGCGGAACGCGTGATCCAGAGCATGGCGCAGCGCCGTGTCGCAGCCTCTCAGGGACTGCCGCAGATCGACGGACAATCATCAAGTACCTATAATCGCCAGAGCCCGAACGGCACGCTCTCCTTGCTCGTCCCTAGACCCGGCGCGCCGTTGGAATATCCCCTGTTCCGGGATGGCTTGACGTCATCGTGGCAACTGGACCTGTTCGGTCGCGTTCGGCGGGCGGTGGAAGCCGCCGATGCCGCCACCCTGGCGGCCGTGGAGAACCGGCACGGCGTCGCGCTCGCAGCGGTCGCCGAACTGGCGCAAGGCTACATGCAATTGCGCGGAACCCAGAACCGTCTTGGGATCGCGAAACGCAATCTTCGCCTTGCGGAAGAGAATGTGGAGCTGGTGAACAAGCGTTTCGGCGACGGGGTCGCCACGACGCTCGACCTGGCGCAAGCCCGGGCTCAGCAAGCGACCACCGCCGCAACCCTGCCGCCACTGCGTACCCAGGAGGCGGAGTTCATTAACGTCATCGGACTGCTGCTGGGCTATGCACCGCGCGCGCTCGAGGCCGAGTTGCACCGCACTCAAATATTGCCGCGCGTACCGCGCAAGGTTCCGGTGGGCCTGCCCGGAACGCTGGTACGTCGTCGGCCGGACGTGCGCGAGGCTGAGGCGCGACTGCATGAAGCGACGGCGCAGACTGGAGTCGCGGTGGCGAGCTTTTATCCTGACGTGACATTGAACGGTGCGGTCGGTGTGGAAAGCTTGCACCTGGCCAATCTGTTCTCCCCGTCGTCGACCGCATTCGCTCTGGGGCCGTCCGTTTCCATTCCGATCTTCGAAGGCGGACGGTTGCGGGGCACCCTGGCGCTGCGCGAATCGCGACAGCGGGAGGCGGCCATCATCTTTCAGAAAACCGTCTTGCGGGCCTGGAAGGAGGTCGACGACGCCATCACGGCCTATCGCGAAGCGCAACTCCGGCGCGGCCATGTCGCCCGGTCCGTCACTGAAAATCAGGCCGCTCTGCAAGCCGCCAGACAACGTTACTCGGAGGGTGCGATCGACTTCCTGAATGTCAACACGGCACAAGCCCAGTTGCTGCAGAGCGAAAATGATCTTGCCGACAGCGACACGCAGATCGCGACGTATCTCGTAAATCTTTATCGCGCGCTCGGGGGAGGATGGGAGGTCGCAGATGTCACCTTTGGTGCAGATGGCACGCTGCGACAGAAGATTGAAACGCGATAGAGGGCCGCTCGAGAGCCGTTTGCGTTCGCGGCTCCCGAATGACATGGCCGGATGAACTGGCGGCCTGTCTGTTACCGATCTCATTCGGCGGGCGTGCTGGCGGCCGCGCGGTGGTCGTTTGTTGCCATTCGCTCTTGGGCGAGTCGGGCGAGGCCCGTGTGCAGGACGGCAGCGACGATGGCGCCAACGATCGGGGCAGTCAGGTACAGCCAGGCATCGCTGAAATTGCCGGTCGCGATCATCGGGCCAAGCGCCCGCGCCGGATTGAAGGCGGCGCCGGTGAGGGGCCCACCCATGATGATGTTGAAGATCAGAGTCACGCCGATCGCCAGCGGCGCGAGATTGCCGGCGCGGCCTGCAACCGCGGTGCTGAGTACGACCGTGGACAGGAAAAAGCCGAGCACCGCCTCAATCACATAGCCGGCCCACGGGGTGACCGTGAGGGTCGTCGCGCCCAATCCGAGGTTGTGCGCAAGGTCAGGCGTGCCGAGGCTGGTCCCCGCACCGCCTAGCACGGCCCGCAACAAAAGCGCGCCAAGGATACCACCAGCGAGCTGGCTGACGACGTATCCGGCCGCCTCGCCGACGCGCATGGCGCCGGCGGCGAGCACGGCGACGGTGACGGAGGGATTGAAGTGGCCCCCTGACACGGTGCCGTAGGCGAAAGCGAAGGCCATGACGGTCAAACCGTGGGCGAAGGCAATCGCGGCGACACCAGGCAGGCCGGCGCCGCCACCGACCACGGCAGCGGCGCCGGCGCCGATGAATATCAGCGCGAAGGTGCCGATGAACTCCGCGAGGAGCTTGGCTGCAATCCGGTTAGACATCGTTGACTCCAGACATGATGACCACTCGGCGCGATGAGGTTTGCGCGCCAAGAACGGTACGCTATTGGGGGTGACCGACGGCGCGGGGAGCGCCGCCGGCTGGCGAAGCGAACAGGCCTACTCCGCGGCGATCATGTTCGATTTCAAATTGATGCCCAGCGCCTTCGCGACGCCGGCGCCATAGGCCGGATCGGCTTTGGCGCAGTTGGCAATATGCCGGTCCTGGATATGCCTCGCCGCCTGGCCGACCTGACGGGCAGTGTTCTCGAACAGCGTCTGCTTCTGTTGTGGATTCATCTTCCGGAATAGATCGCCCGGTTGCTGCCAGTGATCCTCATCCACCCGGTGATCCCAGTGTGCGGCAGCTCCCGTGATCTCGAGCGGCGGCTCATTGAGCTGCGGCTGGTCGATCCACTCGCCCCGGCTATTGGGGAAGTAGGTGGGAGTTCCGCGGAGGTTGCCGTCAGTGCGCATGGCGCCGTCGCGATGATAGCTGTGGAACGGGCATTTCGGTGCGTTGACGGGGATGTGGTGGTGATTGACCCCCAGGCGGTAGCGCTGCGCATCTCCGTAGGAGAAAAGGCGCCCCTGCAGCATCTTGTCCGGCGAATAGCTGATGCCCGGCACGATATTGGCGGGTGAGAACGCCGCCTGTTCGACTTCGGCGAAGACGTTTTCGGGGTTCCGGTTGAGTTCGAAATATCCGACCTCGATCAGCGGAAAGTCACCCTTTGGCCAGACCTTGGTAAGGTCGAAAGGGTTGAATGGGAAAGCCTTCGCCTGAGCGTCCGTCATCACCTGGATGAACAGGGTCCAGCGTGGGAAATTGCCGGACTCGATATTTTCGAACAAATCGCGCTGATGGGTTTCGCGATCCTTGCCGACGAGGGCCTCGGCTTCCGCGTCCGTCAGGTTCTGGATGCCCTGCTGGGTACGGAAGTGGAATTTGACCCAGATGCGCTCGTTTGCGGCGTTGAAGAAGCTGTACGCATGGCTGCCGAAGCCGTGCATGTGACGGAAGCTCTTCGGAATACCGCGCTCGCTCATGACGATCGTGACCTGGTGCAGCGCTTCAGGCAGCAGCGTCCAGAAGTCCCAGTTGTTGTCGGCGCTGCGCATGCCGGTGCGCGGATCGCGCTTGATGGCGTGGTTGAGATCAGGAAAGCGCAGCGGGTCGCGGAAGAAAAACACCGGCGTATTGTTGCCGACAACATCCCAGTTACCCTCTTCAGTATAGAACTTCAGGGCAAAGCCGCGGATATCGCGCTCGGCGTCAGCGGCGCCGCGCTCACCTGCGACGGTCGAGAAGCGGGCGAACATCGGGGTCTGCTTGCCGATCTCAGAGAAGATCTTGGCCTTGGTGTAGCGAGTGATGTCGTGCGTGACGGTGAAGATGCCGTGGGCGCCGGAGCCCTTGGCGTGCATGCGGCGCTCGGGGATCACTTCGCGGGCGAAATGGGCGAGCTTCTCGATCAGCCAGACATCCTGCAACAGGGCAGGACCGCGTGGCCCCGCAGTCTGAATGTTGAAATTATCCGTGACCGGCGTGCCCGATGCATGGGCCAACGGCGGTCGTTTGGATTGGTCGTTCATTGGGGTGCTCCGGTGGTGAGTGTTGGGCGTTCGGCCACGGATTACTCGTGTATTGCAAGGCATTCCCGACAACGCGACGCCTGCGGCGGTGTCACTGTTTCGAAACGTCGTCTGTTCCAGCGTCATCTGTTGACAAGCGTGCCTTTGTGAGAACCCGGGCGTGGCAAAAATGTAGCCATCGGTTTGGCAATAGCTTTGGTTCTATTTGCTGCGATTGTGCCGGCCTTGCCTCAATCGTCGTGCATGCGATCGCCGCTCGAGTCGTCAGGCCCATCAGCATTCTGCGCAACACGAGAATTCCGGCAGACCAGAACCAAGAATAAATCCGTATTTAATCGTCAGGTTCGGCCGAAGCGCTATCTTTTCCCCATCGCTCAGGTGTTGCAGGCGATCAGCGTCTACCAATTGCTGCAGTAGCACAGGACCTTCATGACCTCGTTCCATCAATTCAGCATTCTCGCGGCGTCGCGCAACGAGGGCCTGCATCCGAAGCTCCGTGACTTACTTGAGCGTGCGGCCGCCTCTCCGTTTTCGGAGGTCTCGATGCGCAAGGATGGCCTGATCCAGGCTGGACCAAGCCCGGCTTCGGAAGCCTTCTCGTCACGGGCCAACGTGACGCCGCTTTCGCGAGAGCCGGCCCGCGCCGCCGTTGCTTCGCCCAAACCGGAACCGCAGAGGCTATCGGCGGCAAGTTCGAAGCGTGACCGCATCGCCTAGTCATGCAGGCTGTCTTGTCGAACCTGGTTCACGGAAGATTCATGCGCCTTGGCGCAAGCGCCTTCATCGGCGCGTGCATTCTCGCCGTTTCAACTGCGGCGCTCCCGGCGTTGCCGCAATCGGGCGACGTCCGTTCATTCGACGCCGGCTATCTCGGCGCAGCCGCTTTCATCGACGATTCACAGCAGGTCATGCGCCAGGATGTTGTGACGCAGAGCGATCAGCAAGCGCCGCTATTCGGCATGGAAACCGAGCCCGTCGCCGGAGAGCTGGCAGCGAAATGGCGCGCGGTCGAAGCCGATATCGATCGTGAACAACAGGTGCTGGCGCGTTGCCGCGCGCAAGAAGCTTGTCCCGCTGTCGCACAGGAACTGCTGGAAATCGTTGCAGAAGGTGCCGGCCGCTCGGGCCGCGCTCGCGTCGGCTTGATTAACCGGGCGGTTGATCTGGCCATCATGCCCACCCGCGATGAGGCGCAATGGGGCGTGGCGGACCATTGGAGCCCTCCCTTCGAGACGCTGCAAAGTCATCGCGGTGATTGCGAGGATTATGCAATTGTGAAGTACGTTGCTCTGCTGCAGGCAGGCTTGTCCCATGAAGATGTGCGGATCGTCATCTTGCGAAACATCCTGCCGAAGGAAGACCATGCGGCCGTAGCAGCGCGCGTGGACGGGCAGTGGCTGATTCTGGACAACGGCCGCCTCGCGCTGGTGCGCGATACGGATATGGTTAGGTCCATCCCGAAATTCGTGCTGGATGAGCACGGCGCGCGGCGGTTCGTCCAGCCAAGTCCAGCCGGGCAGGGCCAAGCGCCGGCCAATCGAGCCCGGCCCGCTTCGTCGGGCCTGCTTAAGTCCACGGCGCGAGCGGCACAAATCAAGACGACCGTCTGTCGTCGAACAGACCCGATCCGCCGCTCAGCTTGGCGTTTCTATCCTGCTTAAAGCAAATTTTAATGGTGAGGGTGCGGCTGTCGCTTAGCTAAACATTGTCCGCAACAAAGGAGACAACCATGAACAACGCAGCCGACAGTATGAGCGATGATAAATGGATCAGCTGTTCGCACTGGGGTCTATTTCCACTGGAATGAAAATCCTCGGACTAGCTCCTGACGAGATACTACGGCGCCGGCGCGAAATCGCCGACATTCCCACTCGTCACTTTATGCGCCTGGTGACTAGTCAAACCCTGGCTCGCGCACGGCTTCGACATGCGTCGGGCTGATCCTGCCCGGGTTTACACCGCACAAGGTGCAGGCGCGTTCGGGTGAACGCATCCCAAGCGTCACGATTGCGAACCTCGGGATTCGTCTATGAATACCTCGATTGGGAGAGGGTGATTGATCACATAGGTGCCGTAGTTCCGGTCGTGCTTGTCAGGTTGGACCACGCCGGCCGCGTCCCTGGCGCGGGCCAGCAGCGTGTACTGCCCTGGCTCTTGCGGCGTCAACCAATCGAGTTTCCAACGTCGCCATGCATGTCGTCGCACAGGGTCTACGAATTCTGCCTGGGTCCAGGTTCGGCCACCGTCGGTGCTCACCGCAATCTCCGTCACGTCGGTTTCACCCGCCCATGCAGCGCCGGAAATCGTGTAGATCCGGTTTGGAGCGAGGGTTTCATAAACACGTGGCCGCGCAATTTGGGACTTGAGCTGCATCTCTCCTAGCGCGCGCCGAACCGGCTTTCCTTCCATCATAGCCCAATAAGCGTAATCCGACGTCTGCCAATAACCGTGAAACGGCTCGCGTACGGCCTGGATACCTGTCAGCCACTTGACGGACGCCATTCCATAGTGTCCGGGGACAATTGCGCGGACTGGAAATCCGTGATCCCGCGGAAGCTCGCGCCCGTTCATCTGGTAAGCGATCAGGACTTCCGACCGAAGTGCCTTGGTCCGGTGTAGGCTCCAAGTATATGATATCGGTATGGGAGGCATGGGCTCTTCTTTCGGCGTCCCGCGATCCGCACCTTCGAGCACGATCTCGCTAGCATCTTCAGCCAGGCCGGCGCGCTCCAGCAACGCTCGCAGGGGCACCCCGGTCCATTCTGCGTTGCTGACCGCTCCGAGTTCCCACTGTGCCCCTTGCACTTGGGGGACGAGAAAGACCCGACTATTGCCTGCGCATTCCAAAGTCGCGACGCGGGTCTCAGATGGCATGTTGCGCAACTCTTCGTAACTTAACGCAAACGGACTCCTGACAGCGCCGTCGATGCGCAGTTTATAGGAAGCGCGGTCCAAGGTCGGTATCGGAAAATGACTGCGGATGTAAAACAGCTCCGTCGGAGTAAGATAGGAGTCGATCCGGTCGAAGGGAGCTTCGAGATTCTTCGGCTCCTTCTGCCGGATGGTGAGACCCGCCGAAAAGAGCTGATTTGTGTTGTCGACGTAATTGGCTTTCGAACCTTCCATCATCCTCTCCTATTATTTGCCGGTCGCGACGCCGGCGAACGTGGCGTGCAACGCGTGCAGCGGTTGCGTCAGGAACAAGGTCAGGTAGATCGTCATGGCGATGCCGAGCAGCGCCAGGAAACAGGCCACGATCACGCCCTGCTTGGAGAGAGAGCGGTCCGCGAACTGATCGCGGTTCAATTCGCCAACGAGTCGCATAAAGCGTCGTGCGGAAAACAGGTTCACGATTGCGCCGATCGCAATAAGCGCGGCTCCAAACCAAACTGAGAGCTCGTGCGGCTGACCGGCAGGGAGCTGTTGCGGCATGTCGGGCATATCCCCGAAAATCCCAAAACGGGCTACCACGAACCCGAATCCCATCAGCGAGATGCCCGTGCGAATCCAGGCGAGAAATGTTCGCTCTTCCGCGAGATAGTCGCGCAATTCAGCCGCTGGTCTTGCCTCGGGAGGGATGCCCATTTCGCCGTTACACCATTGCAGGCACGCACATTGACTCCCATCGGCCAACGCGTCTCTACGCTTGATTTAGTCGGCGCCCCGGAAACGAGCGCCACAAAAGAAGTCGGGCCGACGGATTTTCGCCTCCGGCCCGGCCTCTTGCGACGCGGATCGATCAGTAAACCGTCGCGGGTTCGCAAGGCGGAGCACCGTCCCACGGCTGGGTGGCAAATGCGCCCACGGCCGGAGCTCGAGTGCAAAGAGCGCCGTCAACGGTAGTTGCAGTGGTGTGCTGCCGCACAGCTGCGCGGTTCTCGCGAGCCATCGCGGGAGTTGCGACCATGGCCGTGGCGATCAATGCCGCCGATAGAAGTTTGAGCTTCGTCATTCGATTTCTCCATTGAATAGGAAGAGCCAACAGCGTGTGGCCTTCGTCCACCTGACTTAGGATCACGGTTCATCAACACCACTAAATTGCAGTTTAGAACCGGTTGCCTGTGATGTCTCATTCGATCGCCCAGCGATCAAACCAATTCATTCTAAATTGGTTTTTAATTGAGAACCCAGCGTGTGGCGTGCATGTTCGGGTTGCTCGCGGACTAAATGGGCTGCCGAGAGTTCGGTTGGGTGACCCTTCCAAAGACATCGGGGAAACGCAAAGGCTGGCCGCGGAAATCCACGCACGCAACGTCTGGCTACGCTTGGAGGTAGAGATGGTTCTGTTTTCGCGCGCCTTTATCCGCAAACGCGTGATCTCGCTGGCGACGACGGCGTCAGTCGCGGCGACGTCGTTCGCGCTGGCGCAGGATCCGACGAGAACTCACCATGTCCGTGGCGCGGTCCAATATGCGGCGGACCGGCAAGAACATTCGGAGGAGCAGCCGTTTCTGTCAGAGAACGCCACCGCCATGCACAAGATGATGGCCGACATGATAATCAAGCCGACCGGCGATATCGATCGTGATTTCGTCGAGATGATGGTGCCGCACCATCAAGGCGCGGTCGACATGGCGAAGGCCGAACTCAAATTCGGCCGTAACGAGCAGCTTCGCCGGCTGGCTCAGCGGATCGTAGCGACACAGCAGCGAGAGATCGCGGTAATGCAAAATGCCGTGAGCGACGGGAAACCGTCCGTGGCGCAATCGCCGGAGCAATCCCGCGCCGCAGTTCCGCAATTGGAATCGATTGACGGCTCGGCCGCCGATGGCGGAATGGGGATGTCTCGGTAGCCGGCTGCGGTCGCAGGGCCGCGCAGCGAGGATAGATCATGGGCATTGTTCGGTTTGCGCTGCGATTTCCGCACACCTTTTATGTAGTCGCAGCCCTGATCCTGTTTCTTGGCGTCGCCGCGATCCGATCGATGCCGACGGATATTTTTCCGGAAATCCGCATTCCGGTGGTGACCGTGATCTGGAGCTATACCGGTCTCACCACGCCGGAAATGGAACAGCGCGTCAGCACCTACAGTCAATATTCCATCAGCGCCAACGTCAACGGCATCAAGAACATGGAAGCGCAGACCCTCAATGGTCTGTCGGTCCAGAAGATCTACTTCCAGCCGGACGTCAACCTCGACCTCGCCATCGCGCAAATCGTCTCCGCGACCAATGCCATTCGCGCCCTGATGCCGCCCGGCATCCAGCCGCCGATCATCGTGCAGTTCAACGCGTCGAGCGTTCCGGTTCTCCAGCTCAGTCTCAATTCGGACAGCCTGAACGAGCAGCAACTGTACGACTTCGGCATCTACCGCGTTCGGCAGCAATTGGCTCCGGTTCCCGGCGTCACCCTGCCAACGCCGGCGGGCGGCAAATATCGCCAGATCATGGTGGATATCGATCCGGACAAGCTGCTGTCGCGGGGACTGACGCCGCTCGACATCGTCAATGCGGTCAATACGCAGAACCTGACGCTGCCGTCGGGAACGGCGAAGATCGGAGGCACCCAATATACGGTGCGAACCAACGCGACACCGGCGTCGATCGACGACCTCAACATGATGCCGGTCAAGTTCGCCAACGGCGCCACCATCCTTTTGAAGGACGTGGCGCAGGTCCGTGACGGATCGCTGGTGCAGCAGAACATCGTGCGCGAGGATGGCCGCCGGTCGGTTCTGCTCAGCGTCATCAAGAACGGCAACGCTTCGACGCTGGCGGTCGTCAACGGCGTGAAGCAAGCGCTGCAGGCAGTCCGCGCCGCCGCGCCGGCCGGGCTCAAGATCAACGAGCTGTTCGACCAGTCGATATTCGTCACAAACTCGGTCAATGGCGTGCTGCGCGAAGGCGCCATCGCGGCAGGCCTCACCGCGCTGATGATCCTGGTCTTCCTCGGTTCCTGGCGATCGACGCTGGTGGTGATGATTTCAATCCCGCTGGCGATCCTGTCG
>Ga0137409_10004861_pt1 | contig 14061 bp, 9 predicted proteins | sample CZODoug1_16funga_FD_122059 | JGI IMG/M metagenome (GOLD analysis project Ga0137409, IMG submission 122059) | Vadose zone soil fungal communities from Angelo Coast Range Reserve, California, USA - CZODoug1_16fungal (Hybrid Assembly) | ecosystem: Environmental > Terrestrial > Soil > Vadose zone... | reverse complement strand
GCAGCGGCTGTCCCGCGACCCGCGCCGCGATCGACTCCACGTAGACGGTCACGTCGGGCAGCTCCGGCATGGCGGCAGGTTCCTGCTCTAAAGCGTAGCCCCTGAGCCGCCTTTGGCGGCCGGGGCTAGCTCCACCAGCTCGAACACATATCCGTCCGGGTCTTCGAAATCGCGGGAGATGCCCCCCGGGATCTCCTGCTGGTTGCCGAGCGCCCGCGCGCCGTGGCGCAGGACCAGGGCACCCATCTCCTCCAGGTTCGTGACCCGGATGGCGAGCACGGGCCCGCCGCGGTCGTATCCCTTCTTGATCAGGGCATTCGGGTAGAAGACCGGGTGCAGCGCGAGCAGCAGGCCCGGCCGCAGCTCGAGCTCCACCCAGGCCGGCGTATAGGATTTCTCTGGCAGCCCGATCACGTCGCGCCAGAACACGCGCGCCTTCTCCAAGTCTGGGACTTGAAGGCTGACCCAGCAGAGGTCGTTCACGGCGCGGACTTATAGCCTAGAATGCGAATCGCCCAGATCGCTTCGGACATCGGTGGGGCATGCGCGTATTGGTGGCGGGAGCCAGCGGCCTGATCGGCACGCATCTGCTGCGCGCGCTGCGCGACCGGGGAGACGAGGCCTTCGGGTTGCCCCGCTTCCGGACGGCGCCGTGGACGGTGGAAGGCGCCGGCGCGGTGGTCAACCTGGCGGGCGCCAGCGTGGCCGGCAAGCGGTGGACTCCGGCCTACAAGCACGAGATCGAGGACAGCCGCTTGCGCACCACGCGGGCGCTGGTGGAGGCGATCGGCGCGGCGAGCCACAAGCCGCGTGTGCTCGTCAACGCCAGCGCCGTCGGGCACTACGGCGGGCGCGGCGACGAAGTGCTGGAGGAGAGCGCGCGTCCGGGCGGAGACTTTCTCGCCTCGGTCACGCAGAAGTGGGAAGCGGAGGCGCAGCGCGCGCCCATCCGCTCGGTCCAGATCCGCACTGGAGTCGTGCTCAGCGCCAGGGGCGGGGCGCTGGAGAAGATGGTGCCGCCTTTCAAGGCGTTCGTGGGCGGGCCGATTGGCAGCGGCAGGCAGTGGTTTCCGTGGATCCACATCGCGGACGAGGTCGCCGCCATCCTCTGGGCCATCGATCGCGATCTGACCGGGCCGCTCAACCTGGTCTCGCCGGGGATCGTGACCATGAAGGAGTTCGCCAAGGCGCTCGGCCGCGCGTTGCACCGTCCTTCGTGGGCGCCGGTGCCGGGAGCGCCGCTGAAGATCCTGCTCGGCGAGTTTGCCGCCTCGCTGCTGGAAGGGCAGCGAGCCGTGCCGAAGAAGCTCGTGGATTCAGGGTTCCGGTTCCGGTTCAGCGACGTGGACGCTGCGTTGCGCGACTTGTTCGGCCCGAAGTAAGCGCCAGCACCCGTTTTTCCGCCGCGGTGTCGGGGGGCCGCGCTATGGTGACCGCGATGCCCGCGGACTTCGCTCACCTGCACCTGCATACCCTCTACAGCTTGCTCGACGGCGCCATCCGGCTCCCGGATCTGATGGAGTCCTGCGCCCGGACGGGGATGAAATCCGTCGCCGTCACCGACCACGGCAACATGTTCGGGGTCGTCAACTTCTACCAGGAGGCCAAGAAGCACGGCATCAAGCCGGTGATCGGCTTCGAGGCGTACGTCGCCGGCGAGAGGGGGATGGGCGACAAGACCCAGCGGGTCGGCAACCACCTGGTGCTGCTGGCGCAGGACGACGTCGGGTACCGCAACCTTCGGTATCTGAGCAGCAAGGCCTTCACCGACGGCTTCTACTACGACCCGCGCGTCGACAAGCCGCTCTTGAAGGCGCACAGCGAAGGCCTGATCGCGCTCACCGCCTGCATGGCGGGCGCGGTGCCGCGCGCCGTCCGACGCGGCGACATGGACGAGGCGCGCCGCGAGGTCCGCGACCTCAAGGCCATCTTCGGGGGCCGGCTCTATCTCGAAGTGCAGAGCAACGCGCTGAAGGAGCAGCTTCCGGTCAACCACGGCATCTGCGAGCTGGCGCGCGGGGAAGGCGTGCCGCTGGTCGCCACGGCCGACAGCCATTACGTCAGGCGTGAGGACGCGAAGGCGCACGAGGTGCTGATGGCCATCGCCTCGGGCCGCACCTTCGACGATCCCAAGCGGCTGCGGCACGAGACCGAGGAGCTGTACATCAAGTCGCCGGAGGAGATGTACGCGGCGCAGGAGGCGGTCACCGGCGTCGGCGCGGAGTGGAAGGAGGCGGTGCACAACTCCTGGCGCATCGCGGAGGCGTGCAACGTCAACCTGAACCTCAAGGACAAGTACCTGCCCAAGTTCCAGGTCCCGGACGGTGAGACCTTGGACAGCTATCTGACGAGGCGGGCTCGGGAGGGGCTCGATCAGCGATTCTCGGAGATCGCGCTCACCGGGCGCCGGATCGACGCGGACGGCTACCGCGAGCGGCTCGAGCGGGAGCTGGGCGTGATCGTGAAGATGGGGTTCTCGGGCTACTTCCTCATCGTCCAGGACTTCATCAACTGGGCGAAGCGCAACGGCATCCCGGTGGGGCCGGGCCGCGGGTCGGGCGCCGGCTCGCTGGTGGCGTACTCGCTGCGCATCACCGACATCGATCCGATCCCGTACAACCTGCTGTTCGAGCGGTTCCTGAATCCCGAGCGCGTGTCGATGCCCGACTTCGACATCGATTTCTGCCAGGACCGCCGGGCCGAGGTGATCAACTACGTCACCGGGAAGTACGGCAAGGACAACGTCGCGCAGATCATCACCTACGGCGCCTTGTCGGCGAAGAGCGCGATCAAGGACGTGGCGCGGGTGATGGGCGTTCCGTTCGCCGAGGTGAACGAGCTGACCCGCAACATCCCCAACTTGATCCAGGGCCATCCGGCCACCATCGAGAAGGCCTTGGAGGCGGAGCCGAAGCTCAGGCAGATCCAGGAGGAGAAGCCGGTCTTCAAGACGATCATCGAGTACGCGCGCGCCCTCGAGGGCCTGACGCGCTCGACCGGCATGCACGCGGCGGGCGTGGTCATCGGCGAGAAGCCGCTCTGGGAATACGTGCCGCTCTGCCGCGGGCAGAACGGCGAGCTGGTCACGCAGTTCGCCAAGGACGAGGTGGAGCTCGCCGGGCTGATCAAGTTCGACTTCCTCGGTCTGACGACGCTGACGGTGATCAGCAACGCGGTGAAGCTGATCAACCGCGGCCGCAAGCCCGAGGAGCAGCTGGACATCGCGCTGCTGCCGTTCGACGACAAGAAGACCTACCAGCTCATCTCCAGCGGCGACACGGCCGGCATCTTCCAGATGGAATCCTCCGGCTTCACCGAGATGGTGAAGAAGCTCAAGCCGAGCGTGTTCGAGGACATCATCGCCGCCGGCGCGCTCTACCGCCCCGGCCCGCTCGACTCGGGCATGGTGGACGTCTTCATCAACCGCAAGCACGGGCGCGAGCGCGTCAGCTACCCGCACCCGCGCCTCGAGCCCATCCTGCGCGACACCTACGGGGTGATCGTCTACCAGGAGCAGGTGATGCAGATCGCGCAGGTGCTGGGCGGGTATTCGCTGGGCCGCGCCGACCTGCTCCGCCGGGCGATGGGGAAGAAGAAGGCCGACCTGATGGCGAGCGAGCGCAGCGGCTTCGTGGAAGGCTGCGCGAAGAACGGCGTCGATGTGAAACTCGCGACCGAGCTCTTCGATACGATGGAGCAGTTCGCGGCCTACAGTTTTAATAAGAGCCACGCCGCCGCCTACGGATTGATTACTTACCAAACGGCTTGGCTCAAGGCGCATTACCCGGTCGAGTTCATGGCCGCGCTGCTGACCTCCGAGAAAGACAACACGGACAAGGTTGTCGCCCACATCGCGGAGGCGCGGGGGGACGGCATCACGGTGCTGCCGCCCGACGTGAACGACTCCGACCTGGCGTTCGGTGTCGGGCACGACCCGAACAAGGCGGGCAAGAAGCTGATCCGGTTCGGGCTGGGCGCCATCAAGGGAGTGGGAGAGAACTCGATCGAAGGGATCATCGCCGCGCGCGACAAGCCGTTCGCGGGGCTGTTCGACTTCTGCGCGCGCATCGATACCAAGAAGATCAACCGCAAGACGCTCGAGGCTCTGGTGGCGGGCGGAGCGTTCGACTTCACCGGCAAGACGCGCAAGGCGCTGTGGGACGCGATCGAGCCGGCGCTGGCCCAGGGCTCCTCCGCGCAGAAGGACCGCGAGTCGGGGCAGTTCGGCCTCTTTTCCACGCCGCCAGCGCGCGCCGCTGGCGGAGGCGCCCTGGCGGTCCCTGCGATCGACGAGCGCGTCTTCGGCAAGGAAGAGTGGTCCGAGCGCGAGAGACTCGCGAAGGAGAAGGAGGCGCTCGGCTTCTACATCACGGGCCACCCTCTGGCGCGCTACGCCGACGACGTGAAGCGGTATGCGACGCACACCTGCGCCTCGCTCGCCACCGCCAAGGGATTCGAGAAGGTCACGGTCGGCGGCATCGTCACGGGCTACCGGGAGCGCCTGACCAAGACCGGCAAGAAGATCGGTTTCGCCGTGCTGGAAGATCTGACCGGCACGCGCGACATGGTGCTCTACGAGGACATCCTGCAGCGCTTCGAGGAGCTGCTCAAGGGAGACGATCCGGTCCTCGTCCGCGGCGTGGTCCGCCTCGCGGAGAAGTTCGGCGCGGAGGCCCAGCAGGAGACCGCAGCGGAGCCTACTCCGGAGATCAAGGTGGACGAGGTCTCGCGCCTCTCCGAAGTACGCGCCGCCAAGGCGACCCGCGTCGAGCTGAAGATGCCGATCGAGGCAGCGACGCCGGAGCGGCTCACAGAGCTCAAGTCACTGCTAGGCAAGCACCCCGGCACGTGCAGCGCGTCGCTCGTCCTGGTCCAGCCGGGCACCGCGGAGACGCGCATCGCGCTCAAGTCCACGCGCATCGCTCCCGACGACGACCTCTTCGCCGCCGTCGACCGCCTCTTCGGCCAGAAAGTCTGCCAGGTCCGCTGAGTTCCGGGGACACCATACGCAACCCATCCGTGACGGGTTGCCCGGGAGTTACGTATGGTGTCCCCGGATCTAGTCTTCCTCGAGCCCGATCGGGTCGCCGGCGCGCAGCTTGACCGGCTCGTCCAGCCCGACCGGCATGTAGTCGTCCGGGTTGATGTACTTCCAGCGGACCGGGAAGGGAGAGTCGAGCGCGTCCTCGGCGCCGTCGAGCTGCACCTTGAACTGGGCCACGTCCAGCGTCAGGCCGGGAATGGCGCGGCGGAAGCGCTCGACCAGCGCGCGCACGCGGACAGGCTCGGCGCCGGCCGAGGCCAGCTGGCCGTCGGCCAGCGACACCTTGACCGGCAGCGACGCGGCGGCTGCCTCGGCCTGCATCCACAGGTCGTCCGCCGCGCTCCGCGCGCGAGGCTCGCGGTCGCGCTTGCGGGCGTCGTCCCAGGCGATGCCCAGGTACTTCGGCCAGCGGCCGAAGGCGCGGAACTCGTCCGCCACGAGACCGAGTCCGAGGTGAGCGCGGATGGACTTGAAGAGGCGCGAGAGGGAGCCGTTCGCGTCCTCGGGCACCAGCTCGACGATGTCCATTTGGTGCGGGACGCCGCGAGGAACGCGCTGCGTCGCGCGGGGCGTCTCCTTGCCGCCACCGGCCGTTCCCGCCAGCGCCTCCTGGAGCACGGCGACGACCAGCAGGAGCTTGGCGTTCTGGTAGTGGAAGATGTTCACCTGGCCGCGGATCTCGTCGATCTCGTCGACGTCGTATCCGGCCCACTCGAGCTGTGTCTCGATGAGCGGGCAGCCCATCTCGACCGCGGCGCGGGCGGCGCAGGCGCGCAGCTCGTCGGCGCCTTCCTCGAAGGCACGCAAGCGCACGGCCGGTCGAAGCGCCTGCCAGCACGGCAGGAGGGCCTTCTCCCCGGCGAGCGCCCGGAAGAGGAGCGGCACGCGGGGCAGGCGCAGCTTGCGGGTGATCAGCTCGAACGCCTCGATGGTGTGGCGATCAGCCTGGGTCTCATCGACCAGCACGATGCGCTCGCCTGCCTTCCAGTTCCCCGGACGAACTGCCATGCCTTCCCCCGCAAACAAGAGCCGCGGCCCACGCAACGGTAGGTCGCGCAGGCCGGAAGGGCACCCTGCAAGGCGAACCGCCCAGCACGAAAGCCTGTTCCCGGCCCAAGTCCCAAAGCGCACCAGCGCCCTGTCCGGCGGCGCGTGGCGCTTGATCCTTTTCGGGTCCTCGGCCACGCTGCCGCGCCAATGGTCTCGCTCCAAGACGTCCTCGCCGCCCGCGAGCGCATCCGCGGCGACGTCGAGGTCACCCCCTGCCCGCGCTCGTGGACGTTCAGCGATCTGTCCGGGGCGTGCGTCTACTTCAAGCTGGAGAGCCTCCAGCGCACCGGCTCTTTCAAGGAACGCGGGGCGGCGAACAAGCTCGCATTGCTCGGTCCGGAGGAGCGGAAACGAGGGGTGGTGGCGGCAAGCGCCGGCAACCACGCGCAGGGCGTCGCCTACAACGCGCAGCGTCTCGGCGTGAAGTCGGTCATCGTGATGCCGGAAACGACGCCCCTCATCAAGGTGGCGGCGACCAAGGCGTACGGCGCCCAGGTCGTCCTCTACGGGACGGTGTTCGAGGACGCCTACCAGGAAGCGCGCCGGCTGGAGAGCGAGAAGGGGTACGTCTTCGTCCACGCCTTCGACGACGACGAGGTCATCGCGGGGCAGGGCACGGCCGGGCTGGAGATCCTCGAGCAGGTGCCGGACGTGGACGTGCTGGTCGCGTCGGTGGGCGGCGGCGGCTTCCTCGGCGGGATGGCCTTGGTGGTGAAGTCGCTGAAGCCATCGGTCCGGGTGGTCGGGGTGGAGGCGGCCGCGCTCGCCAAGATGACCGCGGCGCGAAAGGCCGGAAAACCAACGGTGATCCCGCCGGCGACCACCCTCGCGGACGGCATCGCGGTGAAGAAGGCAGGGGAACGGACGTTCCCCCTGTTCGAACGGTACGTGGACCAGATCGTGTCGGTCGACGACGAGGAGGTCGCGAACGCCATCCTGGTGCTGATCGAGCGCGAGAAGGTGATCGCGGAAGGCGCGGGAGCAGCGCCGGCGGCCGCCCTGCTCCAGAAGAAGATCCCGGGGCTCTCGCCCGCCTCCAAGGTGGTGTGCGTCATCTCGGGCGGGAACATCGACGTCAACCTCCTGTCCCGCATCATCGATCGCGGCCTGGTGAAGGAGGGCCGCCGCGTGGTGCTCAAACTGCGCGTTCCGGATCGGCCGGGAGCGCTGGCCGGAGTGTTGCAAACGGTCGCCGCGGAGAAGGCCAACGTGCTGGAGGTCCACCACGATCGGGCCTTCGTCCCGGGTCCCATCGGGGACACCGTGATCGAGCTGACCCTGGAGACGAAGGGCGCGTCGCACGCCGAGCAGCTTGTCTCGGCGCTGACCGCGAAGGGCTACGCGGTCACCCGGCGGTGAGCCGGAATCGCTGGTGCGGCATCATCGTTCAAAGGATCACATGCAGAAAGGACAGCATTCCTTGTAGGGTCCTCGAACGCTGGATATCCTTCGGCACACTCGCCTCCTCGCTCCCCAGGACATAGCGCCAATGCGAACGAAGTCCGCGCTCCGCCTCGCCGTTCCGGTTGCAGTGTTCCTGTCGCTCGCCAGCATCCCGAGCGACCGCGCGCCCCGAGCCCTGCGTACGGCGGACGCGGTGGCCGCCGTCGAGCCGAAGGACGGCTACGACCTGGCGAGCCTGGACATCTTCCGGCGCTCGATCGTCCAGATCAAGGACAACTACGTCGACCCGAGCCGCATCAACCCGAAGGAGATGTTCACCTCGGCGCTCGAGGCGGTGGAGCGGCAGGTGGCGGAAGTGATGATCGAGGTGGGCGGCCCGGCCTGCTCGGACCAGGGCCCGCGCCGCGAGCCCGGTACCGCCGCGACCACTCCGGTGCCCGATTGCGGCCACTCGAATCCCAGCCTGCCCGAGGGGAAGGTGCGCGTCACGGTCGGCAACGCGTCCCGCGAGTTCGAGTACCGCGACATCGACACCATCTGGCAGATCCCGCTCAAGATGCGGGAGGTCTTCTCCTTCGTCCGCGACAACGTCGTCACCCAGAGCGACCAGCGCGACATCGAGTACGCCGCCATCAACGGCATGCTCTCCACCCTCGACCCGCACAGCTGGCTGCTCAAGCCCGACCTGTACAAGGAGATGAAGGTGCAGACCCGCGGCGAGTTCGGCGGCCTCGGGTTCGTCATCTCGATGATCGACGACCGGCTCACGGTGCGGAAGGTGCTGAAGAGCACGCCGGCCTGGCGCGCCGGGATCAAGAAGGGCGACGTCATCACCCAGATCGACGCCGATTCGACCGTCTCCATGGAGCTGCAGGAGGCGGTGGACCGCATGCGCGGCAAGCCGGGTACTCGGGTCTCCATCGTGGTGCAGCACAAGGGGCAGGACGCGCGCAAGCTCGACATGGTCCGCGCCACCGTGACCTACGAGACGGTGGTCTCCAAGCTGCTCGACAACGGGATCGGGTACGTGCGCCTCTCCGGATTCTCCGGCACCACCACGCGCGACATGCAGGCCGCCATCCGCGCCATGCGCCAGCAGAACGGCGGCACGCTGCGCGGCCTGGTGCTCGACATGCGCGGCAATCCCGGCGGCCTGCTCGAGCAGGCCATCCAGGTGAGCGACGCCTTCGTCGAGGAAGGCACCATCGTCACCACCGTCGGGATGAACGGCCAGCTGCGCGAGCCGAAGCTCGCCCGCAACGACGGCGGCGAGCGCGAGTTCCCCATGGCGGTGCTGATCAGCTCGGAGAGCGCGAGCGCCTCCGAGATCGTCGCCGGCGCGCTCAAGAACCTGAACCGCGCCCTCATCGTCGGCCGCCAGAGCTTCGGGAAGGGATCGGTCCAGGTCCTCTACGACTTCCCCAAGAAGGAGTCGGGCGACGAGAGCGCGCTCAAGCTGACCATCGCGCAGTACCTGACCCCGGGCGACATGTCGATCCAGGAGGTGGGGATCACGCCCGACATCGAGCTGGTGCCGGCGCGCATGCTCAAGGAGCGCATCGACCTGTTCGCGCCTCCCAAGACGTTCCGCGAGGCCGACTACGACAAGCATTTCTTCAACGCCTTCGCGCGCGACGAGGAGCAGGCCAAGGCGGCCCGCGAGCGCACCGTGCAGAAGCCGGTCGAGTCGCTGCGGTTCGTCAAGGAGGAGAGCGCCAAGGAGCGCAAGGCGCGCGAGGCGATCGAGGCGGGGCAGGCGCCGGAGGAGGACGACTCCGACGATCCGACCGACGACGACGGCGTCACCCTCGACTACCAGATCGAGTTTTGCCGCGACCTGCTCGCCCAGGCGGCCACCAGCACCAACCGGCAGGAGCAGCTGCGGCAGATGAAGCCGTTCGTCGAGCAGCGCCGCGCCGCGGAGCAGGAGAAGGTGCGCAAGACGCTCGAGGCGATGGGCCTCAACTGGGCCAAGGCGCCGGCGCAGCAGGCCGCGCCCGCCACCGCGGCCGCGCAGGGTGCGCCGGCGGCGCAGCCGGCGCCCGTGCGCGTGACCGCCGAGCTGCGCGCGCCGCGCACCCAGTCGGGCGAGACGATGGAGCTGGCGGTGACGGCGCACAACAACGGCACCGCGCCCGTCTACCGGCTCCGCGCGTACACCAAGAGCGACAACAGCATCCTCGACCGGCGCGAGTTCGTCTTCGGCCAGCTGCAGCCGCACGAGAAGCGGACCTGGACGGTGCCGGTGAAGGTCCCGCGCTACATGCCCTCCCGCAAGGACGACGTGACGGTGAAGTTCGAGGACGAGCAGGGTGACGCGATCGAGGACGTGCGGGGCGAGAGCGACATCCAGGAGCTGCCGCGGCCCTCCTTCGCGTGGAGCTGGCAGCTCACCGGGCCCGGCAGCCCCGACGGCCTGCTCCACAAGGGCGAGCAGGTCGAGCTGGTCCTCGACGTGAAGAACATCGGCCAGGGCAAGGCGTACGACGCGTTCGCCGCGCTCAAGAACCTGTCCGAGGAGAAGATCAACGTGAAGAAGGGCCGCACCAAGCTCGGCCCCATCGCGCCGGGCGAGACCCGCACGGCCACCTTCATCCTCGAGCCGAAGAAGGGCCTCGACGAGGCGCCGGTGACGGTGCGCCTGGAGCTGGGCGACAAGGAGACCTGGGAGATCGAGAAGGAGAAGCTGCTCCTCCCGGTCGGCGCGACGGTCCCCTCGTCTCCGAGCGTCGCGGCGGTGCGCGTGCAGGTGGACACCAACGTCCTCGCGGCTGCCCAGGAGGCGTCGGACAAGCTGGCCTCGGTGAAGAAGGGCGCCGTGCTCGCGGCCAAGGGCAAGGTGGGCTCGTTCTACCGGGTCGAGTGGCAGAAGGGCCGCGTGGGGTTCCTCCCCGCCGCGGCCGCCAAGGACGCGCCTCGCAGCTCCAAGCCGACCCTCGCCAGGGTGGTGGCGCTCACCCAGCGCGAGCCGCCCTTCATCAAGCTGACCAACGTGGACACCAGCAAGGGCGGCGTGGAGATCGACTCCGATCGCCTGACGATCACCGGCACCGCCGGCGACCCCAGCGGCATGCGCGACCTGCAGATCTTCGTGCAGCACGAGAACGACTACCGCAAGGTCTTCTTCCGCACCGCGAAGAAGGCCGGGCAGACGCAGAGCGTGTCGGGTCCCAGCGTGCTGGACTTCTCGGCCGAGCTCCCGCTGAAGCCGGGCAACAGCACCGTGTACCTGATCGCCCGCGAGGACGACGACCTCCAGGCGCAGCGCACCCTGGTCATCCACCGCAAGCAGCCCGCGGTGGCGCAGGCACAGAAGACCCGCAGCGCCGGCACGGAGCGCTGAAGCGAAGCTACCTGGCCGCGCTTCCCGTCTGCGTGAACGGGCAAGTCTGGCCGAGGGCTGTGCCGGTGCCGGCACCGCTGATGTTCAGGCTGTGGCCGTCGCTGGTGGTTACGGTGTAGGTCGTCCAGGCTAGTGTGACATTGGTGCCGTTCGCGTTCGTGCTGCACGACACCGGAGCATTCGACAACGACGCGGTGTTGCCCGAAACGTTGAACTGGAAGATGCACCCTGCCTGCGAGGCGTACTGGAGATCCGCCCCGGTTCCCGGCGAGAACACGACGGCGTATCCGCTGGCCGAGGTCTGAGGGGCAGAGCCGGAACACGTCACGGTCGTTGTGATCTGTCCGTTCCAAGTGGCGCCTTGGAAGTTCGCGAGGTTCTTGGTTCCGCCACTGTCGCCGCCTCCGCACCCAGCGGCCGAAGCAAAGGCGAGTGCAGCCAACATGCGCTTCATGGGTCCCCTCCGTTCTACGAAGTGTTGAGCATTACTTTAGCGCGGCACGCGAAATAACGTGTCGCGCGGCGATTGATGCGCGCAGGCGACGCCCTTCGGCTTCACGCTACTCCAGCTCGATGAGGGTAAAGCGGTCCTTCTGGGCTTCGTCCTTCTTCGCGGGCGAGCCCGGCTGGGCAGGCGGGGCAGGCTGCTGCGGAGCGCGCTGCTGCTGCGCGGGCGGCGGCGGAGCAGGCTGTGCGCCGCGCGTCGGAGCCTGGTCGGGTTGGTAGAGCGCGCGGTTGTAGATGCTCGCGGCGGCGCCGGGGATCCCTTCCCGCCGCGGCTGCGCGGGCGCGCCAGGCGGGGCGGTCGGGCGGCGGTACTCGGTGATGGGCAAGACGCCGTAGCCGTCGACGCGGACCGAGATGTTCTCGCCATCGATCAAGAACCGCTCCAGCACCGGGTCCTTGCGCGAGGCCTTGAGGCGCTTGAGCATCTGCGCGAACGACTCTTCGCCCGCGGTGTCCGAGGCGAGGTCCGCCGACTCGCCCGCGCGCGCCAGCGGCAGGACCCCTTCGACCACGTAGGTGTTCAAGAGCTGCGCGCAGAGATCGACGAGCTGGTCGGGCGCAAGGCCGCGCAGCCGGGCGCGCAGCTCCTGCGCCACCTGCGCCGCGGGGTCGAGGTCCGTCCGGGGCTTGGCGTCCTCGCTCATGGGGAGAACCCCGCCGGGAACCGGCAGCCGATGGCCACTGCGCCGCGGAAATCTGCTCCGTCCAGCGCCGCGTCGGTGAAGTCGACGCCCACCAGCGTCGCGCCCGCGAACGACGTGCCCTGGAGGTTCGCGGCGCGCAGCGACACGTCCACCAGGCGCGCGCCGGAGAAGTCGGCCTTCTCCAGGGACGCGCCGCCCAGGCGCGAATCGAGGAACACGACCCGGACGAGGAGCGCCTGGTCGAATCGCGCGCGGTACAGCTTGGTGTCCTCGAACCGCGTGACCGCGAGCTGGGCGCCGCTGAAGACGGCGTTCATCGCTTCCGAGCCGTGCACCTTGGCCCGCCGCGCCGAGACCTCGCTGGCATCCACCTCGTTCAGGTCGCAGAAGTACAGCTCGACGCGCTCCATGCGCGCGCCGCGCAGCCGCGCCTTGCGCAGCGAGGTGTGCGCGAAGGTCGCTTCGCGGATGCGGGTGCCGGCCAGGTTGGACTGCGAGAGGTCCGTCTTCTCCACCACCACCTTGAGCCAGTCGCTCCCGCTCGCGTAGACCGTGGCGAGCGCGCAGTCCGCGATGCGGTCGCCGTTGAAACCGCCCTGATCGCGCAGCCGCTGCAGTGCCATCTGGTCCTGGTGCGCGGTGAACTCCACGCCTTCGACGGTAGCGCACGTCCCGGGGGGCGGCAACCGGGCGGGCGAAACGCCGCCCGCCCTATGGGTCGCCAGAGCGGCCGCGGCGCCAAGAGCGAAAGCACGGCGCCGCCCTGGCAGGCGGCGGCTGGCCGTTTGATCGACCTTCCGGGCGGATGGTACCATCCCCATCCCCATGAGTCCCTTCGAGGCCGACCCTTTCGGCGCCAAGAAGCCGGCCCCGGTGTCGCTTGCGAGCGCGCCGGCGATGGCCCTCTCCAGCCAGCCGAAGGAAGTGGCCGAGGAGGTCGCCCGCGCCGCCCAGCTGCGCCGGGTCGACAAGGACCTCGAGCACCTGATGCGCGCCCGCTACCCGCTCATCTACATCCTCAGCTCCGAGGAGAAGCGGGTCGAGGAATCGATCCGGCGGGTCCTCCAGAGCCGCGAGCGCGACAAGGGCGTCAAGGCGAAGGTCTACACCTGGAGCGTCACCGAGGGCGTGCGCCTCGGCTCCGAGCCGCAAGGCGACTCGAAGGATCCGCTCAAGGCCGTGCGCTTCGTGCTGGAGGCCAAGAAGGACGAGCGCGCCGTCTTCATCCTGCGCGACCTGCACGCCTTCACCAAGAACCCCGAGGTGGTGCGGCTGCTGCGCGACGTGGGGCGGAACCTGAAGGAGACGCTCAAGACCGTATTCCTCATCTCACCGGTGCTGGTCATCCCGCCCGAGTGCGACAAGGAGATCGCGGTCGTCGAGTACCCGCTCCCCGAGTTGGCCGAGATCGGCACCATCCTGGACCGGGTGCTCAGCATGGTGCCCAACAAGGCGCCGCCCGGGGGGCAAGAGCGCGAGCACGTCATCGAGGCCGCGCTGGGGCTCACCGCCGACGAGGCGGAGAACGTCTTTGCCAAGTCGCTGGTGCAGACGGGGACCTTCGACATCGACGTGATCTTGAGCGAGAAGGAGCGCATCGTCCGCAAGAGCGGCGTGCTCGAGTTCTTCCGCACGCACGAGCAGATGGAGAACATCGGCGGGCTCGACCAGCTCAAGACCTGGCTGAAGAAGCGCCAGAGCGCCTTCAGCGAGGAGGCGCGCAAGTTCGGGCTGCCGCGCCCCAAGGGCATCCTCATGATCGGCATCCCGGGCGGGGGCAAGTCGCTCACCGCCAAGGCGGTGGGCGCCTCCTGGCGGCTGCCCCTCCTGCGCCTCGACGTGGGCAAGGTGTTCGCCGGCATCGTCGGGTCCTCGGAAGAGAACATGCGCCGCGCCATCCAGATGGCCGAGGCGGTGGCGCCGTCGATCCTCTGGGTGGACGAGCTGGAGAAGGGCTTCTCGGGCACCGGGTCCTCGAACCAGTCCGACGCCGGCACCGCCGCGCGCGTGTTCGGCAGCTTCATCACCTGGCTGCAGGAGAAGACCAGCCCGGTGTTCGTGATCGCCAC
>Ga0137409_10004858_pt1 | contig 14076 bp, 9 predicted proteins | sample CZODoug1_16funga_FD_122059 | JGI IMG/M metagenome (GOLD analysis project Ga0137409, IMG submission 122059) | Vadose zone soil fungal communities from Angelo Coast Range Reserve, California, USA - CZODoug1_16fungal (Hybrid Assembly) | ecosystem: Environmental > Terrestrial > Soil > Vadose zone... | reverse complement strand
TCGCCAATGCACCGCTGCGGTGACCGCGGTGACCGCGGTGGACGGACAACGTGTCTGCAGGCGCGCACCGCCACCCAAGCCGTCGCTCGAACTCAAGCCAAATAGCACCAGGCGCAGTGGAACGCTCGTTGAAGCGCCGGGCGGTGGTGCCGCGCCCGCCGCTCACTGAGGACGCAGCGATGATCGCGCTTGAAAGAATCAGATGCTGACGCCCGCCCAGCGCCGGGATCTCATTACGCAGTTGCCGAATCTCAGGAGGCGTTACCCCGCACTGCTCATGAACGACGGCATCGCCCGGGCCTTTGCTTCGCCGCCTGCAAACCCCGAGCAGTGCATCTTCTCGCGTATGTCGGTGAACTATTCCGCCGATCTGCAAACGCAGGTGCAGCCGTGCTTTTTCGGCGGACAACCCGATTGCCGTCAGTGCGGTTGTGCTGTGACGGCCGGCCTTCATTGGGTCGGCACCAGACGATTGCTCGGCCCGATCCGAGCGTCGCACGTGATGAAGGCGTCCATTGCGGTCGGCGCATTTGCGTCCGGCGCGCGTCGAGGCCGCCTGTTGGCGCTTACTGGAGGATGTCCATGACACGGCTGAAGATCATTCTTGCTTCAATTGTGGGAGTCTTGGCGCTGGCGCTCCTGGCGTTGTATTTCAGTGGCCTCGCGCCCGCTGCGTTCGCGGCCATGGTCATCGACTCCTTCCGAACCGCCAATGATCCGCCGGGTACGCTGGTGGTTGAGCGTCGCGAATCGCGAGCGGTGGTGGCTACATCCGGCGTCATCGATCCGTCGCCGCGAGAGAGCAACTCGCCGTCCCGTGAAGAACGGTGGGCGAGCTTCAATGGGACGCTCACCTCGCAGCGATTCTCACCGCTCAGCGAGATCAACACCCACACGGTTCGTGACCTCAGAATCCTGTGCACCTACGACACAGGGTTGCACGAGCCTTTTCAGACCGGCCCTCTGATGGTCGATGGAGCCTTGATCGGCACCACAGCCCAGGACATCTTCTCGATAGATCCATCTACCTGCCGAGAGAACTGGCGTACCCATGAGCACGACGAACAACTCAAGCCGTGGCACATGGGACGCCTGCTGTTGGTCAATCGTGGCGCTGCATACATGGACGGCCGTTTGTTCCGCGGCACCTTGGATGGACGCGTGCTGGCGTATGACTTCAAGACCGGCAATCGGTTGTGGGCCGCATCGATCGCTGATCCCACGATCGGCGAGGTCGTCACCGCCGCACCGATCGCCTGGAATGGACTCGTGTTTATCGGCAATGCAATCGGAGACGTCAAGGGCGTGAAAGGCAGGATGTATGCGCTTGCCCAGGATACCGGCCGTATCGTGTGGGAGACCTATTTAGTCCCCCGCACGCCGGACGACCCGACGCGCGGTCCCCAGGGGCGGATGCCCAGCTCCGCCATCACGACGTGGGAGAACGCGAGCGATGTGCCGATCACTGGCGGCGGGACCTGGACCTCCTACACACTCGATGCGATCTCAGCGCGCCTTTACGTACCGGTTGCGAACGGTGCGCCAGATTTTGCGAATCGCTTGCGTGGCGGCGCGAACTTTTACACCAACTCCGTCGTCGTTCTCGACGCAAGGACGGGCGCCTACATCAACCATTTTCCAGCCGTGCCCGGCGGAGATTGGCATGACTGGGACGTCTCGAACGCGCCTGCGATCATCACGACCAGCCGCGGCAGGGAGCTGTTGTCATTTGCTCCAAAGAACGGTCACTTGTACGGGTTCGATCTCGCGACCGGAGAGCTCCTCTACCGAAGACCGGTGACTCGGATTGAAAACGCCGACGTACCACTCTCAACCGACAAGGACACTCATTTCTGCCCTGGTGTGATCGGCGGAGGTGAATGGAATGGCGTCGCGTACGACCCTCGTACCAACCTGGTGCTGACCGGACAATCCGAGTGGTGCACGACTGTGAGGCTGGCTCCCGATGCGAGAATCAAAGCCACCTACAAAGGGCAAACATGGATGGGAAACAAGCCGTCGTGGAATCCACTCGACTCGTTCGGCACGCAGGATCCGCGCGCGGACTGGGCCGGCTGGGTCTATGCAACGGACGCGGACACTGGCGAATGGAAGTGGCGGCTCAAAAGTAACTACCCGACGCTGAGCGGCCTCACCCCGACGGCTGGAGGCATTACGTTCTTTGGCGATATGGGAAGCAACTTCTACGCGGTGGCCACGAACAACGGTGAGCGGCTCTGGGGGCAGAAACTGGACGGCGCGGTCGGCGGCGGAGTGATCACCTACACCGCCCATGGTTCACAAAAGGTGGCGGTGGCGACAGGCGTTCACTCAATCTTTTGGCCGACCGAAGTGGCGAGCGCGAAGATTGTCATCCTCGGGTTGGGTCACCGAACGGAATGAAACCATCAACTTTAATCGGACCGGCCGGAAATTAAGCTGGCTGCGCCGCTCCGTTCGTGAGGAGAGAAGACCATGCGGAGACTCGAACGCCCCGTTCTTGTCGTCAACGACGACGACATTCCCAAACGAATCGATCCGGCGCGCCTGGCGCGGCTGCCGGTTTCGAACCTTCTCATGACTCCGCCGCGGAGGCCGACGGTCATGAAAGCGATCGGACTCCATCTGAGTTGGTTCGTATACCGTGGCACTGGTGGCGTCACGTTCGAGCCCGAGCAGATTGAACCGTGGGAGGATACTCGGAACGGGGCGAATTCGCCATCGGCAGCATTGTGGTTTGCTCCGGTGTTCCCTCAGGACGGAAGGACGAGCACGACGGTCACGTTCACCAAGCCCGATGAGTACGTGCTTCGAACCTTGGCAGACGACGGAAACCTCACGGGTTTTCAGGACGTCAAGGTCGTCGTCACGCCGTAGAACGCTATCGATGCTGACAACAGTCGATGCCGATGCTCGCCCGGAGACCTGGCCGGAGGTTGACGCGTTTCAGGATCTGCTGGCGACACTGGCGCGAGGACTCGACGTCCGCGAATTCTTTCAGCGCCTCGCCGGCATCGCCAAACGTATCGTCCCGCACGACGAGGCCCATTTTGCGGTGTTGAGCGAGGACGGTGGCGGCGTCTGTCTCCACGCTGCCGTTCCGGATGACGCGGTTGAGGCTCTGCCCGTCGAACGCACCAGCACGCTTCTCGACGCCGATGATCAATCGCGGTTGCTCGATGTCGTGCCGGGGCCGGACCGCGGCCTCCAATCAGGCATCCGAGTGCCTGTAAAGATCGATGGCCGCGTGGTCGGCGTCTTTGCGCTGTTCACGCGGCAGCCCGACGTATTCTCGGTCGCCGACCTACACCACGCCGAGCACCTCGCCGGTTATCTCGCCGTGGCGGTGGCGCACCGCCGGCTCGCGAAGCACGCGCGCGACGCGGTCGAACGCGATCGCGCCGCCAGCATGGCGACGGCCATGGAGCTGCTGCACGCCATCGCCGATGCGCTCGACATCCGCACGATATTTGCGCGCGTGTCCGAGATTGCGAACCAGATGCTGCGGCACGACGCGCTCACTCTGTGTTTTGTCCACGAGGACGGGCATGTCGTGCGTCAGGTGACGTCGGCGGACGACCTGAGCGACCTTCCCGAAGAGCCCGGCTGGGTGAAGCTGACGACGGAGCGTCGTGATGAACTGTTCATCCACGATTTGACGACCGAACCGTTTCCGTTGACGGCGGCCGAAGATCGCCGGAATCGTCTGGTTCGTGCAGGTTATCGGTCGGTTCTTGCCGTGTTCGCCCGCGCGCGCGATCAAATGATGATTGTGTCGTTCTGCGCGAAGCGGCCGCACGCGTTCGACGAGCGCGACGTCCCTGCCGCGCGCCGCATCGTGGACTACATCGCCCTCGCGGTGTCGCACGAGCAGCTGGCCGAAGCGGCCCAGCAAATCGCCGAAGCCCGCGCACATGCAAACCAGCTCGAGGCGCGGGTGCACGTGCTCACACGCGAGCTCGAGTCGAAAAGCCATCTACGTGTCGTGGGCGTGTCGCGCGAATGGCGCGATGTCCTGAAGAAGGCGACCCAGGTCGCGGGAACGGATACTACGGTGCTTCTCATGGGGGAATCTGGCACTGGGAAGGAAGTCGTCGCGAGATTCATTCATCGCGCGTCGCCGCGGAGCGCGGGTCCGTTTGTCGCCTTGAACTGCGCGGCATTGCCCGAGCAGTTGCTCGAATCAGAGCTCTTCGGGTACGAGCGAGGGGCTTTCACCGGCGCGCATCAGGCCAAACCCGGTCAGATCGAGCTGGCCTCAGGCGGTGTGCTGCTCCTCGACGAAGTCAGCGAGATGAGTCTGTCCGCGCAAGCCAAATTCCTGCGCGTGCTCCAGGAACACGAATTTCAGCGGCTGGGTGGGACGCGTACGCTCAAAGCGAATATTCGCGTCGTGGCCGCCACGAATCGCGATCTTCGAGCCGCGGTCGAACGCGGCACGTTTCGCGAGGACCTCTTTTATCGCCTGCAGGTCTTCGACATCCAGATCGCGCCGCTCCGCGAGCGCCGGGCCGATATCCTCCCGCTCAGCGAGGCGTTCCTGCGGGACATTGGCAAATCGTTCGGACGGCCGCCGGGCGGCCTCACGGCTGACGCGCGAGAGGCGCTCCTCCGATACGGCTGGCCCGGCAATGTTCGAGAACTGCACAACGCGCTCGAACGTGCGGCGATTCTATGCGAGGGCGGCCTCATTGATGCGGAGCAGCTCGCCCTTCACGGCGGCAGCCGCTCGCCTCAGCAGTCAATCAGCGATCTGAGCACGATCGAACGCGAGGCGATCGTAAAGGTCCTGCGCGAAACTCGGTGGCACAAAGCGGAGTCCGCCAGACGTCTTGGATTGACGCGCACTCAACTGTACCACCGCATTAGAAAGTACGGTCTCAGCTGACGGCCGGTCTGCCTACAGGCTCTCATCATCGTCGCGTGGCTCCGATTTCGCCTGGGCCTTCTCTCGTGCGATCCATTCGCGTACATAAGGGGGGCAGTTTCTGAGTTCGACACCGTTCCCTTCGGCGACGAGCATGAATGTCACCGCATTGCGGTCGATCAGCAGGACGTTTTTGAGATCGACGGCGGCGACCGGACGAGTTTCCCGCGCAAGCGCGTCCCGAAGGACATCCAGGTCTTCGACGGTCACTCGACCGCTGATGCTAAAGATCACACTATCGTCGTCAGTGACCAGGCGGTCGATTCTGCAGGTCATTCCTGCCCACGCTTTGGATATTTCTTCGGAGCAAACCTGACGCCACGAGACCTCGCGAAAACGCGGCGCGAACAGGCATGTAAGCCGGCTGCCAGTTGGTGGCGCGGGGTGAATTCGGTGAATTTGGTTAATCTGGTGATTCGGATGGTGATTTTGGTGAGTCGGATGATGGCGTCAGTCGAACCGGAATCGCTTCTTATTGATATTCAGGGCTTTGATCCGGTGATCCAGCGTGGACGGTGGAATCCCCAGCTTCGCCGCCGCGCCGGACGGACCGGAGACGCGTCCTCGACTCTCGGCGAGCGCCACCTCGATCATCTCGCGCTCGCTGCGCGGCTCGCGGCCTTCCGGCGTCGGCGCGGGAACAACGGTGGCCGCGGCCGCGGGCCGCGATTCCGTCAAGAGCCACAATTCGTCGACAGCAAACACCTCGCCCGGACTCAGAATCACCGACCGCTCGATGACGTTCTGCAGCTCCCGAATGTTGCCCGGCCAGTCGTAGCCGACCAACAGGTCGAGCGTTTTCTTGCCGATGGAGTGGAAATGTCGGCCGAGCCGGCTCGCGTAGCGCTGCACGAAATACTCCACCAGCATCGCGATATCGTCTTTCCGCTCGCGGAGGGGTGGCACTTCGATCGGAAATACATTCAGCCGGTAAAACAAGTCCTGACGGAAACCGCCAGTCGCGACCGCCGCGGTCAAGTCACGATTTGTGGCTGCGATGAGGCGTACGTCCACACGGATCGGTTGGGTACCGCCGACGCGCTCGAATTCCCGCTCCTGCAGGACGCGCAGGAGTGCGACCTGCGTATCGGGCAGGAGCTCGCCGACTTCATCGAGGAAGAGGGTGCCGCCGTCGGCCAATTCGAAGCGTCCAAGCCGACGCTGCACCGCACCGGTAAAGGCGCCCTTCTCATGGCCGAACAGTTCCGAGGAGATCAGCGCCGGTGCGAGAGCCGCACAATTCACGCTCACGAACGCGCCGCCCGATCGCGCCGAGCGTTTGTGAAGGGCGCGGGCGATGAGCTCCTTGCCCGTGCCCGTCTCACCTGTGATGAACACGGTCGAGTCGGTGGGACCCACTTTGGCAATCCGCGCAAGAACAGCCTTCAGCGCCCTGGACGAACCGACGATTTCCTCGAACATCGAGGCCCGGTCGACTTCGTCACGCAGCGCCAGGTTTTCGCGATAGAGCTGGTCCTTGAGCGACCGGATCTCGGCTTCGCGATGTTCGAGATCGCGGTAAAGTCGGGCGTTTTCGAGGGCGACCGCCGCTTGCGATGCCAGCACCTTCAATACGGTGACTCGATCGGGTGTGAACACGTGCGGAGCCAGGCCGTTTTCCAGATAGAGCGCGGCGGTCAGTTTGCCCTGTTTCACCAACGGCAGACAGAGAATGGACCGGCGACGATGCTCCATCACGTACGGATCCGCGGAATACGGGTTCGGGGCCGAGGCATCGCCCAGGATCACGTGCTCGTGCGTGCGCATGACGTAGCGGACGATCGACTCCGGCACGGCGGTCCTGCTCGTGGCCGCATCGTGCCGATGAACGATCACGTCCCTGCTGCTGGAGCTCGCCTCGGCGTCAATCTGAATGTCACCGTCTCGCGGAATCAGTAGGAGCCCTCGTTCAGCGCCGGCGTGCTCGATGGCCAGACGCATGAGACGATCGACCAGCGTGTCCAGAACCATTTCGCCCGAGATCGCCTGTGACACCTTGATGACGGTCGCGAGATCGAGCCGTTCGACCGGCGCAGCGATCGTGCTCGTCGGGCCGGGAGCCGGCTCTTGCTTCTTGAATTCTGGATATGACTGTTCCAGCTGCTTTACCTTGCCATCGGCACCCCAACGCAGATAGGCGTAGCGGGCTTCCCGCACATACGTCATGGCAAAATCCGCGAACCCGCGCGCCGCATAGAATCGCGCAGCCATCTCGTACGCAATCGCCTCGTTGTGGGTGAATTCGTTTGCGCGTGCGGAGCGAATGGCCTTTTCATACAGGTGCTCGGCATCGAGCGTCCGATCTTCGAGTCGCGCAATCTCGGCTCGTACCAACGTGGCACGATTCTCGAAATTCTCCGCGCAAGTCTGAGCCCAGATATCGAGCTGTCGCTGATGGGCTGCCAGTGCGGCCAGATGTACGTGCCGCTCCTCGGCTGTCGCCGAGTCGCAGCAGAGCGCCCGAGCCAGCGCACCATAGAAGTGATACTCGGCGTGTTCCAGAAACGATGCAGAAGTCCAGATCAAGCGTTCTGCGTGTTGCGATGCCTCGAGCGCCGCCGTCGCGTCGCCGGATAACACGCGGGCCTGCAGCTTCCGGACCCAGTACCAGCATTCCGCCATTTGGAGATTCGGGTTTTGCGCGAAGCGACGCTCAGCCTGCACCTCGTCGAACTGGTCACCGTCGAACGATCCGAATGTGCGCGTGAGCCCGCGGAGCGTTCGGACCAGCGCGAGCTGAGTGGCGCTCATCTCGATCGTCAGGCCGAAGCGCGTCTTCTGTGCGAACGCAAGCCCGCGCTCGGCTTCGCGTTCCACGTCAACCAGGTGATCGCCCGCCACCAGCATGTTCGTGTTGAGGTGGACGCAGCTGCCGGCTGCATAGACCACATCGCCGATGCTGTTTGCGACCTCGAAGCCGCGACGCAAAAAATCACGGCCGCTCCTCACCGGCTTCATCCACGGAAGGATCGCGGGGCCGAACGCCATGTCAGTGCGAGGCTGTACTCGTGTCCACCCGTGGTGTTCGGCCAGTTCGCAGCCGAGCCGACCGAATCGGTATGCCGCCTCGTAGTCGCCGAACTGCGCGCTGGCGATCATCGCCGCGGCGGAATAGGCGGTGCACGACGCCTCGCCGTTACCGCGCTCGAGGCTGAAATTGACCGCCAGACAGCTGACCAGCACGCGAAGATGAGGGTCGTTGAGTGTTGCGGGGGTTGCGAGTTTGGCCAGGATATCGAGGATGGCGAGGGATGCCGGGTCGGTCAGGACAGGCAGCGCGATCAGATCCTCGAGCGCGCGCGTCCCGAGCTGAGACCAGATCCGATCGTATTCGCGTCTCGCGTCCTCCGCGCTTGGATGCGCTGGCCAGTCGATGCCGACATGCCGGAGATACTCGAGGCCGATGTCGATCGCGCGAGTGGATTGGTCGAGCGCGATATGCAAATCGATGCGCAAGCCGGCCACCGCCGCTCGCTCTACGGGCGTCGCGCCATGCGAGGCCAGCGCGGCGAGACGCGCCTCGGCCGGCACGAGTTGGCCGGTCACGTACTCGCATTCCGCCCGATGCAGCTCCAGGGCAAAGGCGAGGTCGTGCCGGCGCTCCCAGCGGTCTTCCGGCAATAGTTCCGCGCCGGCGACCAGATAGGTCAGTGCCGACGCGTAAGCCGCAGCCGCCTTGGCGCGCTGGCCCGCGATCAGGTTCAACTCGGCGAGGTGCTCGCGCTCGTCGTGCGCGGTAATGAGCGCAGCCCCGCGATTGAGCTGGTTGACGATTTCGAAGATCGTCTCGTCGCGTTGCTCGGGCGGAGTCTGCGCCACGAGCAGTCTGCCGATGCGCAGATGTGCCGCTGGCCGCGACTCTTCCGGGATGAGCGAGTAGGCCGCTTCCTGAACGCGATCGTGAACGAACTGATACGAGCCCGCCGCGTGTTCAACCAATTCCAGCCGCACCGCCTCCCACAGCGCGGAGTGGATCTGTTCCTCGGATGTCCCAAAGAGCTGCACCAGCATCGCGATATCCGCGCGGTGGCCGAGACATGACAGCTGTTGCAGCGCGGACTGCGTGTCCGGAGGCAGGCCGCGCAGCTTTCCCACCATCAGGTCCACGACGTTATCGCTGTAGCCCCTGGCGCGAATGCGATCCACATCCCACGACCATGCGGTCTGGTCGTGGTCGAACGTCAGCAGTCCTTCGTCGGCGAGCGCGTTCAGGAATTGAATCAGGAAAAAAGGATTGCCGGCCGTCTTGTGGTGAATCAGCTGCGCCAGGGAATCCGTGTGCACGTATTCACAACGAAGCCCGTCGGCGACCAGTTGCTGCACGTCTGCACGCGCGAGCGGCGCCAGGCTGATCTCCTGAACCGGCGTCCCTGCTTCGCGGATGGCGTTCATCCTCCGCATCAAGGGGTGATTCACATCAACTTCGTTGTCGCGGAATGCCCCGATCACGAGCAGGTGCCGGACATCGGCGTGGGTCAGGAGATGCTCGACGACATCCAACGTGCCGGGATCGATCCACTGCAAATCGTCCACGAATAGCGCCAGCGGGTGCTCCGGGCGGGCAAATACGCTGACGAACCGGCTGAACGCGAGATGGAACCGGCTCCGCGCCTGGTGGGCTGGCAATTCCGGCAGCGGCGGCTGTTCGCCGATGATCAGGCTCAGTTCGGGCACAAGATCGACGATCAGCCGCGCATTCGAACCGAGCGCCTCACGAAGAGCCGCGCGCCATACGTCCAGCTCGGCCTCGGTTTTCCCGAGCAGCGATCGCACGAGCGCCTGAAAGGCCTGCGCCAACGTGGCGTACGGAATATTTCGCTTGTACTGATCGAACTTTCCCGACGCAAACACTCCGCGCGGCGAAACGAGGACCTTGTGCAGTTCATTGACGACCGACGATTTGCCAATCCCGGAATACCCCGACACGAGTACGAGCTCCGGCGTTCCGCTCGTCACGATGCGATCGAAGGCGGAAAGCAACGTGTCGATCTCGCGCGCTCGCCCGTACAATTTCTCGGGAATCAGCAGCCGGTCCGGGGTGTCGCGCTCGCCGAGCGGGAATTCGTCTATCCGTCCTTGCGTGTTCCATTCAGCCAGAGATCGCCGGAGGTCGGACGCCGCGCCGGCGGCCGTTTGATAGCGTTCCTCAGCCGTCTTCGCGAGCAGCTTCATGATGATTGCCGAAATAGCGGCCGGAATCTCGGTCAGTCGTTCGCACGGCGGAACCGGCTGCCGGGCAATGTGGGCGTACACCCATTCCATCGGTTCGGACGCGGTGAATGGGAGACTTCCGGTCAGCAGCTCGTAGAGCACGACACCAAGCGAATACAGATCACTCCGGGAATCGATCGATCGATTCATTCGCCCCGTCTGTTCAGGGGCCATGTAGGGCAGCGTGCCGGCGATGAACTCAGGAGGCGCCGCCGCCGGATGCTCACGCGCGAGGCGCGATGCGATCCCGAAACCCGTGAGCCAGCTTTGACCGCTCACCACGTCGACCAGGATGTTCGACGGCTTCAGGTCCTTGTGAATCAGCTGATGACGGTGCAACTCCCTCAGGGCTGTGACGAGACCGAGCGCGATACGGAGAGATTGCCGTATCTCCATTGGCCCGCGCATGAGGCGACTGAGCGGCTCGCCTCCGGGATCTTCACGGACCAGCACCAGTTGCTCGCGGTAGCGCGAGACGGCGAGCGGTCGCGCTGCCCATGCCGCCTCCAGTTCGCCGCGCAGTGAATGCTCACGGTCCAGCTTCTTGAGCGTTTCCAGGCTTGGATGAGCTGACGCGGCCTCGAGCAACAGAATCGAACGCGGATCCGCACCGTTTGTGTGGCCGCGATGCAGGATGAATTCGTCGTCTCCGTGGAGGCGTTCGAGCACGTACGCTGAAAGATCCACGACGACTCTCCCCAGTGACCGAACGCCGCGAACGCGTTGAGCAATACGCGTGCGGTCGTGCGGCGGTGGGGTATGTCATGCCTCAGCGACGCTCGTGTCGTCAAGTAAAAGCTATCAGGTGTTCATCTGCCACAAGAGCCGGTGACGGTCCTGATCGACTTGAGTGCGAGGAGCGGAATCTCGACTTCGTCGCTGTTCATCTGGACTTTCGAACGGGATTTATTGCCCGTGGCCCCTTTGACCTTGCGCTCGATCGTGACCTTCGCATCCGGGCCGTCTGCCGCGTTTCCTCTGACGGCTATCCGGCGATCGACATACTTCAAGAGATTCTCGCTCGTCACGATTCCGTATGCGAGGTCGCCCGCATCGTCCGTGACGACGTATGAAATGTTGCCGGGGATTCGATGGAGGCAGCCGGTCACGGTGATGCTTCGGCCTCCCTTGACGGCGATCCGGGTCTTTTCCTTCGTTTCCGTGATGCTGCTCTGCGCCGCAAGGCCGGTCGTGAACAGAAGCGCGATCGCGATGGTGTCGCGAAGCTTCATGAGTTGCCTCCGAGGTCAGTGCAGCCGGCTGGCTGCCCCGTGTTGGCCGATCCACAGTTCCGAGTCGGACTGCAGAAACAAATCGATCTCGTCCGGCCTCAGGGACGCGCCCCTGAACTGGAACTCGCAGATGGCCTCGAACCGATCGAGCACAAATCGCGTGCGCAGGTCCTCATCCGTCATCAACCAACGAACGACATCTTCGATGTTCTGCTGCGACATCGCGAGCCGCCTTTCAATCGCATGTGACCATCGCACTCGCGTGATCGCGGTCATGCCACCGGTGATCGATTGAGCCCGTACTTCTTGATGCGATGGTAGAGTTTCGTGCGTGTCACCCCGAGACGCTTTGCCGCCTTGGCTTTGTTCCAGTGACATTCACGGAGGATGTTCGCGATCGTCCGGCTCTCGAGGTTGGCCAGGTCGGTCGAATCGGTGCCCGCCGGGGAAGACGGACCGGCCGCAAGCTGTAGTCCCAGGTGTTCCGCCTGGATAAGACCGCCCTCGCACAGGATCGCGGCGCGTTCGAGCGCGTTGCGCAGTTCGCGCACGTTGCCCGGCCAGCGATAGCCGAGTACCGCCGCGCGTGCATCTTCCGAAAGACCGGCCGGCGGGCGACCGAACGAACGCGCAATCTCGTCGAGAAACATGTGGCTCAGTGGCAGCAGGTCCTCAGGGCGGTCCCGCAGCGGCGCAATCTGGATATCAAACACCTGCAGCCGGTAAAAGAGATCTTCGCGGAACGTTCCGCGCTGCACCGCTTTGCGCAAGTCGCGATTCGTCGCCGCGACCACGCGGATATTGGCTTTGAGGGTGCGGGTGCCGCCAAGCCGCTGAAATTCGCGCTCCTGCAGCACGCGCAAGAATTTGGCTTGCGCCGACAGGCTCATTTCGCTGACTTCGTCGAGAAACAGTACGCCGCCCGAGGCCAGCTCAATCTGACCGGGCTTGGTCTGATGCGCGCTCGTGAACGCCCCTCGCTCGTAGCCGAACAGTTCGGATTCGAGCAGTTGCTCGGGGAGCGCGGCACAGTTCAAGGCAACGAACGGCGACTTGCTTCTTCTCGACGCACGATGAATGAAGCGCGCCACGACTTCTTTGCCGGTGCCCGATTCGCCGGTGAGGAGCACCGTCGTATCGGTCGCCGCTACGCGTGTCGCCCTCTTCAGCACGTCACGCCACTGGATCGAGTCGCCGACGATACGGATACTGGTTTTCGATCCGAGCTCCTCCGCGAGCACCTGCACGCGCGCCTCGAGGCACTCGGCGCGCGCTTGTGTCTCTGCGAGCCGTTGCGCGGCTTCGGCCAACCGCTCGTGCGACACGGCGAGGGCGATGTGATTGGCGATTCGGCGGGCTGCCGGCAGATCCCATGAATGAAAGGCCCGCGGCTGCTTCGCCAACAGCGCCACACGAATCGCTTGATCGCGCGCGTGCGCGCCGACGCTCAATGCCGACCGATAGCCCGCGCGGATGAGGCGCGCGCGCGCGTGCGGCGATTCGATGAGCGGCCTCGCGTCTGTGCTGAGGTCGTCGATGATGATTTCATATCCAGTGGGCACCGTGAGCCTCAGTGCGCCCGACAGTTCGGGAACGCCGCGTGTCGACGCCTCGCGGACGACGTTCCCGTTCTTGTCGGTGCTGCTCATGACCATCGCGTCGTGCGGCAGCATCCTGTTGGCAATCTCCGATACGCGCGAAAATACCGTTCGAATGTCGAGCACGTCGCCGATCGTCTGCAACAGCTCGGCGGAGCTGTCGAAGTCGCCGGCGTCTTCGCGTGCGAGGCCGCGCGTCCCTGCCGGCAGCAGCGCGTGAAACGCCTGCGATTGGTCGAAATCGTTCGTGGGAGTGTCTACAGCGATTGTCATACGCGCCTCACCTGAAACGATGTTCGGCGACCCGCCCGGAGTGTCATCCCGTCGCTCAGAACGACGGCGGTCGAGATCGATGGCAAACACGGCGCCACTCGATTCCCTGAAAAAACCGCCAAAACCTGACGGGCGGCGAATGTGAGCCGGTGAAATGAGGTGAATATGGAGGAATGTGGTGATTCCGGTGAATCCGGTGGTTTTCAACAGTGGCCCAGGGATCGGCGCAATTCGACCAGGATCATGTCAGGCTCCGTCGCGATGATCGTGGAGAGCCCTTGCCTGAAAACCTGGTGATCCTCGACGCTCAGGATGCGGATTCGCTTCGTTTCGCTCACAACGTGATGTTCAGCGGAACTTGAACTGCCTTTTGTCGATATTCAACGCCTTGATCATACGGTCCAACGACGTCGGTGGGATGCTGAGCTTCGCGGCCGCGCCGGAGGGGCCGGAGACGCGCCCTCGACTCTCGGCGAGCGCCGCTTCGATCATCTCGCGCTCGCTCCGCGGCTCGCCGGGAGCCGGCGCCGCCGTTGGGATGACGGCAGCGGTGGGCCTTGTCTCGGTCAACAGCCACGATTCGTCGACGGCAAATAACTCGCCTGGACTGAGAATCACGGACCGCTCGATGACGTTCTGCAACTCCCGAATATTGCCCGGCCAGTCGTACGCGAGCAGGAGGTCCAGCGTTTTCTTATCGATCGAGTGGAAATGTCGGCCCGATCGGCGGGCGTAGCGCCGCACGAAGTACTCGACCAGCATCGCAATGTCGTCTTTCCGCTGGCGGAGGGGTGGAACCTCGATGGGGAAGACATTCAGCCTGTAAAACAGGTCA